>Ga0307515_10017558_pt1 | contig 13019 bp, 10 predicted proteins | sample 17_EM_MG_FD_194513 | JGI IMG/M metagenome (GOLD analysis project Ga0307515, IMG submission 194513) | Populus trichocarpa ectomycorrhiza microbial communities from riparian zone in the Pacific Northwest, United States - 17_EM | ecosystem: Host-associated > Plants > Roots > Unclassified | place...
AAGCGCGTCGCATATTGTTCGTCGTAAGTCGCGTAGTATGACCATTGTAGAGGGATTGCATTAATCGCCTCTTCGAAACGCAGGTTCACCTTTGATGCCGTCTCTCAGCTCGACCGGGATACCCTAACCGCGTTGACGACCATCCGCGAGTGGAGAAACTCGTTCATCCCTATTAATCGCGCCCCGTCGGAAGTCCTCTCCCTCATCCCCACACACCTCTCTCGCGAGAAGGACATACTTTCCGCCAGTTCTGTGTGCCGTCATTGGCGCAGAACCTTCATTCACCACGCTGCGCTGTGGTCACGACTGGACCTGACGACAAGGAGGAGCGTTCACTTTGTGAAAATGCTGCTCGAGCGGGCGAAAGGGTCTGCACTGGATATTACGTCCACTTTTCTGGATCGTGCTGAAATCCTGGCGTTGCTTTCGCCCCATGCTCAACGATTCAGGTCCCTCGATTTTGCCCCCGATTATTGGTCAAACATCCGGAGGTTTTCCCAAGCCGTTTCTGGACCACTCCCACTACTCCGCACTCTCAGAATTAGCGCGATCAAAACGACGAACCCTCCCTCCCTCCCCCTCTTTAGCGGTGCGGTCAACTTGAAGACCTTCTTCTTGCACTCGGAAGGAGCACCGTCCTTGAATCACCTCGCCTTTCCAAACCTCACGAACTTCGAATTCTCAGCGAGGGACAAGGAGTTCCCTATCTCTCAGCTGCTAAACTTCCTCGAAGCTTTACCCACACTGCAGACAGTCCGTGTAAGGATTGAGGCAGAACTACTGCTAGGAGATTTCCCTCCGGAGAGAGTCATTGTCCTTCCAAACGTCGAGATTTTCTCCGTCACTCATGGCGAACTTGGTTACGGGATCGCGGCCCACATATCCTGTCCATCCGCAAGGCGCATAACACTTCTACGTGAGCAAGATGTCGAAGTCGAGGTACCACAGGAGATATTCCCAGCCTGGAATACGATCGGCCCTCAATATACGACGAGTACAATCGACAAAATCGCGCTTGGGATAACGACTATCGGGGAGGACCTCGTATCATTCTCTCTCTCCTTTTTATCTCCTAGCTCGACCACTCTCAAATTGGGTTACGACATGATCTCAGGAGATGAAGACTCCCATAAGTCCACGTTGGAACTAGGATGGAAGTACACCGAAGTCTTTGAGCACGCTCTCGAGGCTATCCGAACGCATCCTTTCCTGAGCAACGTCAAGCATCTTCACATCTGGGATAGGCATCGTTTTCACAACCCCAGTCAGCTTGTGAGTATGGCAATGGAGGCCGTGGGATTGTTCAAATTCGTGGGACCTCTGGAAGAGTTGGTTCTAGACATCGACGATCTCCAACCATTCCTCTCTTTCTTCCTCGATCTCCCTGAGTCCCAAGTCTCAATGGAACAGGGCACGCTCCCCTCGATCAAGGGGCTCATAATTGCCGAGCAGCCGAAGGACCCCTTCGATGAAGAATGTGCGGTTGCTATTGTGGGGTTCGCGAGGTCACAGCACATGCGGGGTGTACCCTTCGAGCGTGTGGTTCTCCACGTGAAGTCTCCTCCTGCGGGGATGGCGGAGAGGCTTGAACCATGGGTTGGCACTGTGCATTTTTCTGAGGAGATGATTTCAGCAGACGATCAGTATTCCATATAACTGTATCCCTGCGCCTGTATGTAATAGGCTTTTGAAGAGAAATGTGAGACAGTATTCGCGGCAGCATCACCAACGGCGGGGCGTTCAAGCCCAGGGCTGACGTTACCTTGCTTTCGAGGTCTCTTGAGTCACCTGCGAATGAAGCTTTCCGGTTCAATGAACGTAGACTTGCGCTTACCCACAGTCATCGGGACAGGTGGTCACAGTACACCCCTCCGAGGTGCCACTCGTACTGGTGTACTCCGGAGCGTTCGGTGTGGGGTTCGGATCGACGTTTCCAAATTGCCAACCCAGAATTTTGCATCGCCTGGGGTTTAGAGCCTCCTACTAAACCCGCCCTGGAGTGGCGACATCTCCCCCCGAACTCCTCCCCCGTTACGCCCTCTCTCTGTGTGAGCTATGCCGACTCCACGCCAGAATTATCTTCTTATACGACCTACTAGGGTTCGTTCGCATGCAATATCTTGTGCGCGTGACGGACTCAGCTCTTGCACGTTCTAAATAAGCATGATCGCGGCATGTATCTGGTTCTCTCATTCCTTCCATTCATGCTTCACTCATAACGGCTATCCTGTCCTTTTCCCCATAACCGGTGGTGCCTGCTTTCGGAGGTCAGGTTGTCTGGGGTCCTTCCTTATCATGGACCTCCACTGCTCGTTTTCCGGGTGTACACCCATGACCATGGTGAGCCTCATGCTTACCGTTTTCATTTCTTTAGCCCCGCCACCTCATCCCTCGCAATGCTACCAGAAATGACTGTGCCAAAGCCACCGGTACACGGCGTGGCCCAGAGCAGTATCCCGTACGCCTAATGCCTCGCCCCCCAAGGCCCCATCCCCACTTCGGGTTCGGATAACGTACATCTTCAACGGTTCGTGTATGCATTGTCCTTTTCGTCCGCAAACTCACTGAATCACATCCTTTTGAAACAAACATTCATTATTTGATTCTCCATACGCACTTACCAGTATTAAGTATACTACAGTAGCACGTAGTTTGACAACCACCCCCAAGCAATGAAATTTGTTTCGTTCGAAAAAACCCGGGAAAGAGCACGGAGGAAAAAAAGAGCCGAAAAGAATGCAAAGTGATTGCCACTTTGTAGCACTTTAAGCTCACCCCCAAAGCACTTCAAAGATGGACCGGCAACTTTGAAAACGCGTGAAGCATTGCGCACTTTTTCACTTTTGATCGTTTCAAAGGCCTCCCAAGTGACCCCGGTTTCTCCGAATGCGCTCTGGTGCAGACAGCGGCGCAGTCAATCCCAGGAGGCTTTCATCTTCATCGCTTTCCGAGTTGCTCGATTCTTTGCTCCGTGTGATCAATGTCCGTGATGTCAGGCTCTGAGGTACCGACTTGGGCATCACCGGCTCTTGGTTCACTTGATGGGCGTCGGAAACCACCGGCGTCTCGAACCCTGTGGTGTATTCCAGAGCCTTGCTCTTTGTCTCTGTCGCTGGATTGATCCCGTGTGTTCGGAGGTGTCTCTTTGCGTTGGAGCGCACGGCGAACGATTTGTTGCAAGACTCTACCGGGCACTGATAACCTATCATCCCTCTCCATTAGTCCAAGCACACAATCGGGGGCGGTGTTGTCACCCTTACGGTTCAAAGACTCGAAGAAGGAATCCGAGCCGACCTTGTTGCTCCCCGCCGACGTGTGTTTACGCTGGGAGGTGACGGAGACAGGCTGCGTGGTCGCCTGCTGGCTCGGCAATGAGTGGATGTTCTGCGTCCCTATTTCGGAATAATGTGAATCCCCGCGTCGAGTACGAGTCGGAGAGATACTATACCTTCATCTTGAGCGGCGAGATTCGCGGGCTTGTAGGTGAAAAGCCCAGTAAGAGATTGCCAGGGTGGAGGGAGCGAAATCGAATCCTGGATAGTAGCGCGCACATTATAGTAGAGCGGGTACGGGTTGGGCGAGGGGATTGTCCTCTGGGAGGACTCCGGATACGCCAGCTGGGCGGGCTGTTAGACGGCGGTGTCGACGGAGTCGGGTATTAGAAGAGTGATTCAAAGCTGGAGGGACCCCCAACTCACATCAAACAGTACAGGGGCCGCCCTCGGCGGTACATCAGTAGCGTAGCTCGGGTCAAAAGATGTGGTGGTAGTGTTTTCGGTCATCGTCCCACTCGTCTCGTTTGGAACACCAGAAGAACTTTGTGCTGACCCGTCCCAATCACCGTCACCCTTCTCTGTTTCTTCGCTTGCCCCGGAATCGGGTTTCTCTAGCGGAATCAAGACCGACTCCAAACGCTGAAGAACATCTTCAATGCTCGGGCGGTTGTTCGGTTGAAACGCCCAACACATTTCCAACATCTTCCACAGACTCTCCGTGAATCCCGTCCCTCGGGGGGGATGCTCGCCTTTCAGTACCTTCACGGAAACAGTTATGTCTCTGTGTTCATGGAATGGCGGATTCCCGCTGATAGTCTCGTATATGACCATTCCAAGAGAGTAACAATCTGAGGATTCCGTTGGACGACCGTCCTTGAGCCCAAATTCCTGCGGGACGATACGCTCCGGGCTTGTCCATCGGACCGTCCCACCCTGTGCGTATGAGCTCGAAGATAGGATATTTGCCGGGTCTGAGATGATCGTAAGCAGACCGAAGTCGGCTAAGCGGGCACAGCCGGTTTCATCGATCAGTATGTTTGCCTTGAAGCGAGTTCAATAAGACAGGAGAACAACCATAACCGTCAAAGACGCACTCCCTTGAGATCGCCATGAATCATCCCTTGGCTATGAATGTAGATCAACCCCTTAGCGACACCTGCTAGCTGGAGTTTTTTGTGGCCGTCAGCGGAGCCGATGTGGCAAGACTTCAAACGGAAAACCTACAAGCCCGAGCCGGTCTGCACCTGGATGCGCCTTAACGAATTCACGGATGTTTCCATTTGTCATCCAGTCCGATGCCATCGCAAACCGATTTTCCGACATCGTTACTCCCATCAGCGGCAGGACATTCGGATGTTGAAGGAATTTCCACATAACCACCTCCTTGCAGAACCTCTATGAGCACCGTCAGCGAATTAGTGTCAGAAGGGAGCATGTCCGGTGACCCACCCCAACTATCTTCTGCAGGTCACTAGTTGAGTATGTCCTTATGACCTTGACAGCAACGTCCCGACCGTGACACTCCCCCTTCCAGACATCCGCATACCCACCCCTGAACAGTGCGTCACCGGTCCTGTCGTAGCAAATGGGAACCCTCAAAGTTCTCGGAAGAAGTGAGTGTTGGGCACACGTCCTGTATAACAGCCTAAGGCATTTCTTTCGAGCCAACGGAGAGAGATCAGGCGAATCCAGTGCCTAGTTGCCGGAACATGTTGATGTTAGTCACGTGATAGCGAGAAAATGTAGAACGTGCCTCGTCTATCACATCAACAAAGGTCTGTGCGTCATCTCCAGGAAGGCAACGGACCTTTTCACCCTCATCGTTACTCGAGAGGATCGCCTCGATCAGGGAAGGGAGTTCATGCGGGGCGAACTCGCGTCTGACCAGACGTCCACAGGCTGCGATATTTGAAGTTGAGAAAGAAGGGTCGGGGAGCAATCAGTTTTTGCGCAGGATCAGTGAAAGCGAGGCTAGGAACGCACAGTTCTTGGATATAGTACCAATTATCCGATTTATCTCTAGCGTGTGACCCTCGATATTTTCTTTCTCGTGTTTGGTGTGCGGCGTGCTTGCTCCCCTTCTGAGAGCCCGCTCGATTTCGCGCAGAACTCTGGGTTCAATTAACATGGTAAGCGGATAGGGCCAAGGCCAGTTGAAGTACCTTTCTGAATCCTCCAGCGCCGTCCTCACAGGTCCGTTGAGATCCTCTGTATTCTTTCCCCGGACCGCGGCATCCAGCACCTCACATACGTCGAAACAGGATTTAGACAGGTATAGGAAATCTTTATTGCCGAACATCTTATCCTGTTGGGCAATCGTTGAGGTCTAGAGGCCGCAGTGAACACAGGGGGGCGACAGCACTGACCCGAGCCAGAGCCAGGATAGCTCGAACGATTTTGAAGACCTGCTTTGCGGGGGAGCCTTCGACCGCGTTCTTGTCCAAGATACTAATTGCTTCATCGAAAGACATTGTGGTCTTGTATCTATGCGCTCCCATTGTCACCGGTCGGTATGGGGTGTGGTGGTGTGGCGGTGGGGTAGGGGTAGAGTTTGGGGGGTGCAGGAGGGTTACATGCGGCCAGCACAGCTATAAACGCGGCGCTGATTCTACCTATAGAGTACCTATAGGCACCGAAACCATGTGGCCGAATTTCTTCAAATTAATAGGTTGGAACATAGGAATGTGAGACGAGAGGAGAAAAGGCACCACGACGAACAACACCCTCAATCCTGAATCTGAGTCGCCGCGAGCAGGAGTAGACAGCAAAACTTGGGAGGGTGTGCTGGTGCAGGACGAGGATGTCGGCGTTGGTGCGATCGGTTCATCGAATGCGGCAAGGCTCTACCTATCCTTCAATCTCCAACCTCCACCGTCCCCCAGATGGCCATTCACGCTTACCCTGGCCAGGGCCTCTCGCTTTCGCAGCTCGTCTTCGCCCTGAACGAGGAACTTAAGCGCGTCGCGTACTGTTCGTCGTGAGTTGCGTAGTATGACCGTCGCAAAGGGACTGCGTTAATAGTCTCTTCGAAACACAGGTTCACCTTCGATGCAGTTTCTCAGCTCGACCACGATACTTCGACCGCGTTGGCGACCATTCGCGAGTGGAGAAACTCATTCGTCCTTATCAATCGCATCCCGTCGGAAGTTCTCTCCCTCATCCCCACACACCTCTCTGACGAGAAGGACATACTTTCCGCCAGTTCTGTGTGCCGTCATTGGCGCAGAACCTTCATTCAGCACGCCGCACTGTGGTCGAAATTGCACCTGACGGCAGGAAGGAGCGGTCACTTTGTGAAGATGCTGCTCGAGCGGGCGAAAGGGTCTGCACTGGATGTTAGGTCCGCTTGTCTGGGTCGTACTGACATCCTGGCACTGCTTTCGCCCCACGCTCAACAATTCAGGACCCTCGATTTTACCTTCGATTATTGGTCAAACATCCGGAGATTTTCCGAAGCCGTTTCTGGACCACTCCCACTGCTCCGCACTCTCAAAATTAACGCGGTGGATACGATGGACCCTCCCTCGCTCCCCCTCTTCAGCGGTGCGGTCAACTTGAAGAACTTCTTCTTGCACTCGGAAGGAGCACCATTCTTGAATCACTTCACCTTCCCAAACCTCACAACCTTCGAATTCTCAGCAGTGGGCAAGAGGTTCCCTGTCTCCCAGCTGCTAAATTTCCTCGAAGCTTTTCCCACACTACAGACAGTCCGTATAAGGATCAAGGAAGAACTATTGCTGGGAGATGTCCCTCCGGAGAGAGTCGTTGTCCTTCCAAATGCCGAGGTTTTCTCCGTCACTCAAGGCGAGCCTGGCTACAGAATCGCGCCCCACATATCATGTCCATCCGCAAGGCGCATATCACTTGTACGTGAGCAAGATTTCGAAGTTGAGGTGCCACAGGAGATATTCCCCGCCTGGAATACGATCGGCTCTCAGTATACGGCGAGCACAATCGACAAAATCGCGCTCGGGATAACGACTATCGGGGAGGACCTCGTATCATTTTCTCTCTCCTTCATATCTCCTGGCTCGGCCACCCTTGAATTGGGTTACAGGGTGATCATGGGAGATGAAGACTATGATGAGCCCGCATCTGAACTAGAATGGAAGTACACCGAAGTTCTTTCACACGCTCTCGAGGCTATCCGAAGGCATCCTCTCCTGAGCAACATCAAGCGTCTTCACATCTGGGATAGGCATCGTTTTTACAACCCCCACCAGTTTGTGAGTATGGCGATGAGGGCTGCGGCATTGTTCAGATTTGTGGGTCCTCTGGAAGAGTTGGTTCTAGACATCGACGATCTCCGACTATTCCTCTCTTTCTTCCTCGATCTCCCCGAGTCCCAAGTTTCGACGGAACGGGGCACGTTTCCCTCGATCAAGGAGCTCATAATTGCCGAGCATTCGAAGGACCCCTTCGACGAAGAATGTGTGGCTGCTATCGTGGGGTTTGTGAGGTCACAGCACATGCGGGGTGTACCCTTCGAGCGTGTGGTTTTCCACATGAAGTCTTCTCCTGCGGGGATGGCGGAGAGGCTGGAACCGTGGGTTAGCACTGTGGGTTTCTCAGAGGAGATGGTTTCAACGGACGATCATGATTCCATATAACTGTATCTCTGCGCCTGTATGTAGTAGATTTCTGAAGAGAAATGCGAGACAGTATCCGCGGCAGCATCATCAACGGCGGGGCGTTAAGCCCAGGGCTGACATTACCTTGCTTTCGAGGTCTCTTGAGTCACCTGCGAATGAAGCTTCCCGGTTCAATGAACGTCGAATTGCACCCCTCCGCGGTGCTCGTACTGGTGTACTCCGGAGCGTTCGGTGTGGGGTTCAGATCGACGTTTCCAAATTGCCAACCCAGAATTTTGCATCGCCTGGGGTTTAGAGCCTCCCCCCGAACTCCTCCGTTACGCCCTCTCTCTGTGTGAGCTACGTCGACTCCACGCCAGAATTATTGTCTTATGCGACCCACTAGGGTTCGTTCGCGTGCAATATCCCGCACGAGCATACGGACGGACCCGTTGATCTTGCTGTCATTAGCTCGGACATAACAAGACGCAGTACTGGCTGGAAGCTGCCTCCCACCCCTTTCGGGAGAGCGCTGATGTTTGGACCAACAGCATTTGTAGATTGGGACACATTCGTGGGCACTCGTAGAGATCCTTCCCAACCTCGACCGCCATACTGTTATAGATCTACTTTTTTTGGTTCGCGATCATCCTTTCGTCGACACAGATCAGGAATCCTCACGGGGGGTGACAAGACCAGCTGTTCTGTTGACTTGATTCCCCAAAGGCACCGCCGAGGGGTGTCACAACCGTAGAAAGTGCAGATGACACGCAAGTTGAGGGGTTTGTATTGAAGTTACGGGGGGCAAAAAACTCGCGAGAAGGAAGGGGAACTTGAAGGTGACGAAGGAAATACCAAAACTACTAGTGCTGGAGCAGTGAGATGCCACCGGTGACGTGACAGAGGGGAAATGGCTAATTGCTGAGAGCTCTACCTAAAGTATGCATCAATAGAGCAAAGAAAACACGACTGGGATAACACAGGAAACCTTGGATGGAATCAGTTCTTTTCTTTTCTTTGCCACTCCGGAGGACGACTTTCGTACGTCGGTTTTGATTATGCGCGACTTGCCGTCTTGACCCACTGTGACTGAACCTCTGCCAACGCGACCGCGAGGCTTAGACTCTTTCACTCGGGAAATGGTCCCCTACCGGCTGAGACGTAAGCTGCAGCTGGACCCCTGCGGGCTTCTCGGCGATGGGGACAGGCTCGAACACTGGTATTGACGGTTCCAGCGGGTCCGGGATGGGAGCAGGTTCCGGAGGGAGAGCTGTGAGGCGCTGGGGAGGAATTGAATGATCCGCGTAGTTGAGCGTCAGCGGTGTATTTAGAGTGTCTTCGAGCTTCGTTCAACCTCCGCTCCTGAAACTTGATGTAGATGTCATGGGTGTAGGAGTAATTGTCGTAGCGTGAGGTGGTTCTGAAGTGGGGGAGGCAGCGGCGAAGCAGGTTTCTGTGGGCTCGAGATAGTGGCTCATCCCGGGTCTCTTGAAGCCGCCACCGGAGAATGAGCTGCTGACCGTGGACCAACCTTCGATGGCAAATCCTGATTTCTTCTTCGGTGGAGTGGGTCCGAGAGTGCTGGGTTTCACCCCAGCAACTTTAGCACCCCTCCGCAACTCTCTTTCGTTCTTTTTCCTTCCGCTTTTCGATTGTCTCCAGGGAATTACCCTTAGCCCACTCGTTCGACTGGCGGACATACGGGTTGCAATGTTGGTCGTACTGAAATAGAAAGGTCGTGGGTTTCTGTGACTTTGGATTGAATAACGCCCGGCGTGCGACACTATCCTCTCACGTGGTAAGTAACCGGATTAGCCAGCAATCCACGACAACGAACCTCTCTCTTGGCGTATCGGTCTTTGCTCTCCTTGAGGAAATGTTCAGAAGCCAGCTTCTGGCGTCGTAAGACTGTAGTTTCGATCAGCCGTGCATCCTGGCCGTACTTCGACCCGAGGCTAGTCATATCCCACCTTACATGGAACGGGATGGGGTCAAAACGTCCTGGAATTTAACGATGAGGATTCCTGTTACTCAGACGAGATGTTCCGAAACTCACCGTCGCCATTGATATTGAATCCTAATCCCTGCCTTCAACTCACCCCAACTTTACCAACATCCTGAACCCCTTGTTCGAACTCGGGATTCTCGTGTCAACGGTAACAGTTTCCTTCTCGTGCCCTTGGGCATACTTGCCGTACTTGTATACGTCGCTGTCATCGATTTGCATAGAATCCAACGGGGGTGGGGGCCGAGGGTCAATGGGCGTGTACCTGCCGTCGTCGGCGTTCCTTACTCACTAGGGGCGAAGAGAAGGGAAATGTCAAATCTAAGGGAAAGATTTCTGGCGCGGAGAATACCTTGAAGCCTGAGGAGCGCCGTTGGGTTAAGACCATCCTGCCTAAGCTCGCCGGTGGGTGTGGCTGGTGGCTGTGATCGAAACTCTCGTCAACGTTGTGCTTGGCGCTCCATCAGTAGTAACGGGAAACGTCGACAACGAAATCAAACTGTGCGACATGGGGAATACAACAGGTTGGAAGCATCGGGGAATTATCGATTCGACCATGAGCCAGTGCCCTCACTCGACCAAAAACAGGTACAAGGATACGTCACGCCCGGCCTGCCCGTTGTTCTCCCAAGATGGCAGTCTCCAAACTGCCACCAGCTGCCCATTCCGTCCGCTCTTCCTGGTCTTCGTGACTCGTCAGTCTGAAAACTTGGCTTCGACAAAGATCCATCACTCCCATCATGCCTGAGTTGAGTGAGTCCCGCACTGCTACCGCGAGGGTGAGGGAGGTGGATCAATCCCTTCTTCCCGCAGTGCACCAGAGACTGGATTGGAGGCAGTGGGGAGGACTTGAGGCAGCGGCAAATCTGAAGACGAAAAAAAGAAGGATAACGTAACCAATGTAATAGGAAACCGCAATGGCGATAATATGAGGATTTCGCTGAGTTTGACAGTAGCCATTCCTCTGGTAGATTGAACGCGATGCCATAACATGTAACCCACGGCAGGCGTGATGAACACGATTGAGCGACCGTAAGTGAGAGAGCGGGGAAACTGCACGGGGGACAGAACAAACTAGACTCGGGAGCGATGGATTTCTGATTGCACGCCTCTCCATCCCCTCCACAGCCAGAGGAACTTTACAGGACGAGAGCACCAGAGTTCCACGGAATCGTTGCCTGGTGGTCCACATATCTCTTCTTCGTCCTCCTCATTATCTGGAGCTTCCTGCCGGCCCAAGACGAGTGGATCGTACGGAGCGGAGTCACTTGGTATCCCAATCAGTACTTACTTTCTTCCGACCCTTCTCTTTCCATCTTTATAAGATCGGTGCCACAAGGAATGGGCGTTGCAATTTCCGGCGTGGTAGATGGTCCTCGTGCTCCTCGCTACTTCAAATCAACTATCTCTTTCTGGCTCACCAAGGACTTTCAATCTCAGGAATTTTGCGGACGAAGGCATGGCGATAGAGGCGTATGAATACCAATCACATATGTCAATCATGCCCTGCACGATCGAGGATGATGACAAGAAAGCGATATGTATTTACTACGTGTGAGTACTATCAGAACAAAGACATGAACCAAAAGAGAGCGCCCCCCAGACAAACGATATCAAGACAGCTATAGATAGATGTACGATAATCATCATCTTTTCAACCGCGTGCTGGCCCTGGTGTTTGTTGCCACCGTTCCGGAGTCAGTAATCCGTGACCGTAGATTTCAATCACGATGGTGCTGACAGTGGAGCAGACAATGTCAGGAAGCTTTCCTCTTCATTGCTTTCCGAGTTGTTCGATTTGTTGCTCCGTGTGATCGACGTCCATGATTTCAGGTTCTGCGGTACCCACTTGAGCATCACCGGCACTTGGTTCGCTTGCCGAACGTCGGAAACCATCGCTGTCTCGAACCTGGTGGTGTATCCCAGAACCTTGCTCCTCGTCTTTGTCACTGGATTGATCCCGTGCGTTCAAAGGTGTCTCTTTGCGTTGGAACGCACGGCGAACGATTTGTTGCAAGACTCTACCGGGCACTGATAACCTCTCCGTTAGTCCAAGCATACAATCACGAGCGATGTTGTCACCCTTACGGTTCAAAGACTCGAAGAAGGAATCTGAGCCGACCTTATCGCTCCCCGCCGACGTGTGTTTACGTTGGGAGGCGATGGAAATAAGCCGCGTGGTCGCCTGCTGGCTGGGCAGTGGGTGGGTGCTCTGCGCATCTATATATTTCGGGAATGACGTGAACCTGCGCGTCGAGTACGAGGCAGACAGACAACATACCTTCATCTCGAGCGGCGAGGTCCGTGGGTTCGTAAGCGCCAGGCATAGTCAAAGATGGTGACTCAGGCAATTCAGGACAGTCCCGGTAATAACGCTCGTAGGGAGGGGTGTAGTGGGCCGGGTCCGGCTCATGGAACATGCGGGGGAGCTGCTGTGGTGCAGAGAGTGAAGCCGAATGCTGAGTAGTAGTGCGCACACGATTGTGGAACGAGTACACGTTGGGCGAGGGGATTGTCCCCCGAGAGGGCTCCGGATATGCCAGCTGGGTGGGCTAATAGACGGCGGTATCCACGGAGCAAGGTATTAGAAGGGGATTCAAAGTTGGAGGAACTTCTAACTCACATCAAACAGTACAGGGGTCGCCCTGGGCGGTGCATCGGTAGCGTAGCTCGAATCAAAAGATGTGGTGGTAGTGTTTTCGGTTATTGTGTCGTTTGGAACATCAGAAGAACCTTTTTCTGACTCCTCCAAATCACCACCACCCTTCTCTGTTCCTTCGTTCGCCCCGGAATCGGGTGTCTCCAGCGGAATTGCGCCCGTATTCAAATAATGAAGAACATCTTCAATGCTCGGACGGTTGTTCGGTTGAAACGCCCAACACATCTCCAACAGCTTCCACAGACTCTCCGTGAACCCCGTCCCTCGGGGGGGATGCTCGCCTTTCAATACCTTCACGGAAACAGTTATGTCTCTGTGTTCATGGAATGGCGGATTCCCGCTGATAGTCTCATATATGACCATTCCAAGAGAATAACAGTCCGAAGATTCTGTTGGATGACCGTCCTTTAGCCCGAACTCCTGCGGAATGATACGCTCTGGGCTCATCCATCGGACCGTCCCACCCTGTGCGCACGAACTTGAGGATAGAAAGTTTGCCGGGTCTGAAA
>Ga0307515_10017559_pt1 | contig 13018 bp, 14 predicted proteins | sample 17_EM_MG_FD_194513 | JGI IMG/M metagenome (GOLD analysis project Ga0307515, IMG submission 194513) | Populus trichocarpa ectomycorrhiza microbial communities from riparian zone in the Pacific Northwest, United States - 17_EM | ecosystem: Host-associated > Plants > Roots > Unclassified | place...
TGTTATCCATGTATCCTTCCGGGGCTTTTAAAGCTCGATCCGCAGGACACAGTCGCGCAGATCGAAGCCGCAAAGCCGTTCGATCATACGCGTTGAGTGACGTTAACGCTTACGTGGCGGGGCATTGCCCGACCATTGACCAAATTTTTGTAACCGACAAGGTCGGCCGGCGCAACGGAATGGAAGCGAAAACCGTCGATGATTGCCGAAGTTTAACTTTCCGGAGCCGCTCCGGTCAGGCAATCTCGGACGATCGACGCGCGGGAATTTCGCGCAACCGGTCACGGGGAGAGACAATGGACAGCAGGATCCAGGACGTGCTCGACATCTACCACGCGATGATCGAGACGGAGCGCAACACCCCGCGCGAGCTGCCTCCCGGCGGCCGCGACGGAGGGCAGGATCAGCGGCTGCGCGCGGTCGGGCCAGAGACGGGGCAGTTCATCAATATCCTCGCCCGCAGCTTCAAGGCGCCGGCCATTCTCGAACTCGGCACTTCCTTCGGCTATTCCGGCATTTGGCTGGCGGACGCCGCGCGCGCCTCCGGCGGCCGGCTGATCACCATGGAACTGCACGACTACAAATCGGCCTATGCCCGCGACATGGCCGTCAAGGCAGGGCTTGCCGAGCATATCGAATTCAAGGTCGGGGACGCCGTCCAGATGATCGGCGAGCTTTCGATAGGGATCGATTTCGTGCTCGTGGATCTCTGGAAGGATCTCTATATTCCCTGCCTCGAAGCCTTCTATCCCAAGCTCAATCCGGGCGCGCTCATCGTCGCCGATAATATGGTCTATCCCGGCGGCGGCGATGTGAAACGCTACGGCGAAGCCGTCCGCGCCAAGCCGGGAATATCAAGCGTGCTGCTGCCTGTTGGCAGCGGTCTCGAAGTCAGCCGTTTCGACCGAGATAGCGTCGGCTGACCATCGACCTTGCTTCACGTCCCAAATGCACCAATTGCTGTCGATCGCCATTTTCGGTTGCATCAAGAAAGATAACACGCCGAAAGCTAATTTCCGACACTTTCTCAGTGAAATCTCCACCGCATTGAGAACTTTGGAGATGTGATGTCAGGCATCCTAATCGCCACCCTGTTGGCAACGGTTTCGGCAAAGGTTCCCACGGGGTTTTCCAGCGGCGACCTGCTTTTTTCCGATTGCAGCGGCTCCAGGCAGTTTGTCGTTGGGTACGTTGCCGGTTGGTTGGACAAATGGAACAGGGACGAATATCTCGCCCGCCGCATTTTCGTCGACACAGTTCCTGCGCCGAAGGCAATGGTGAGCTCGGCGTATTTTGGCAATTCCGTTGGCGTAAACATCTGTGTGCCGGTCGAGACCACGGCGGAAGCGATGGGCGAGATGCTGTGTACGTTCCTGCAGGAGAATCCCGGCATACGCGAAGCCACGGGCGACGAACTGATGACGACCATGCTTCATTACAAATACCGCTGCCCCGCGCCATAAGATTGCAGGTTCGCGCGGCCGGTTTGGGCCGCGATCTGCTATCAAGGCGGGTTGCCCGTTTTCCTCAATTACTGGTCTTCAACGCTCACGCCTGCTTGCTGGCTTCGATGAAACGGCCGAGCGCCGTGGCGGCGTTCAGCATGTGAGCGCGCATGCGCCTGGATGCCATCTCGCCGTCGCCCTCGGCGATCGCCTGCATGATGGCTTCGTGCTCGTCGCGGGAGCGGCGCAGCCTTTCGCCGTGGCGCAGTTGGGTGCGGCGGAAGGCGTTGAGCCGGGTGCGCACTGCGATCGCCTGTTCCGCAAGGAAACCGTTATGGGTGGCGTGGTAGATGGCTTCGTGGAATTGGCGGTTGAAGTTGTCATAGGCATCGAGATCGCCGGCTTCGACGATCGACTCTGAGAAGTCGTGCAATTCGATCAGGTGGCTGCGCTCCAGCGGTGTCATGCGATAGGTGGCGAGCCTGACGCACATGGCCTCGATCTCGGCCGCCGTCTCGAACATGTCCATGATGCGTTCCGGCGTCATACGAGCGACGACGCCGCCGCGCCGGGCGCGAAGCTCGACGAGGCCGCTGGCCGCCAGTTGGCGTAGCGCTTCCCGAACAGGGGTACGCGAGGCGCCGAAGCGATCGGCAAGCTGCTGTTCGTCGAGGGCCGCACCGGCCGCCAGCGTGCCGGCGGCGATCTCATCCGTCAGGGCGTTGCGAATGCGGTCGGACAACAGCCCGCGATCATCGTCATCATCCTCGGCTTCGAAACTGTTTGCCATCCCGCACTCTCCTGAACTGTAGTAGATACCGACGGACCGTGGCCCGTGTATGCAGGCACGGGTAAAATAACATTGAGCGTATGCAGAATGGCTATCACGAAGCTGTTACGTATTCAATAATTGACATTTCGCACAGTGAGCATACATAAAACTCCGGTAGGCGGCCTCCTGCATACGCAAACCGCCTCAAACGACCGAATTGGAATACGCGGAAGGATGCGCTCGCGACGCGATGCCCAGCGGTTCGCGCCGAGCGGATAGGTAATCCCGACACAGTCATGCAGCAACGGAATTCCACCGGCTCCCGATCTTCGGTCCCGAGCCGACACGCTTTCAATTTTTCAACACTCTCAACGCACAAGGAACAAGATCATGATGATGAACAGACGGGCTTTCTCAGCCGCCCTTGTCGCCGGCGCCACCGCCTCTCTTCTTGCCACTCGCGGCATGGCCGCGACAGCAGCGCCGGTAAAGGCGCGCAATGTCGTGCTGGCGCATGGGCTTTTCGCCGATGGCTCGTGCTGGACCGAGGTGATCACGCGCCTGCAGGCAGCCGGGCTCAACGCCACGGCCGTGCAGAACCCGCTGACGACGCTGCCCGAGGCCGTCGCTGCCGTAAAGCGTGTGCTCGACCGGCAGGATGGCCCGACGGTTCTGGTCGGGCATTCGTTTTCCGGCATGATGGTTACTGAGGCCGGCGTGCACCCTGACGTTTCGGCGCTCGTCTATGTCGCCGCACGGGCACCGGATGCGGGTGAGGATTACACCGCGCTCGCCAAGACCTTCCCGACGCCGCCGGCATCGGCCGGTATCGTCTTCGACGGCGACGAGGGACGCCTCAGCGAGGCCGCTTTCCTGCACGACTTCGCCGGCGACCTGCCGGAAGCCAAGGCCAAGGTGCTCTATGCCGTGCAGGAGCCGTTCCAGAAGGCGCTGCTGACAGGCAAGACGACGCAGGCCGCCTGGCGCTCGAAGCCGAGCTGGTATGCCGTTTCGACCGAGGATCGGACGATCAATCCCGATCTCGAACGCTTCATGGCCAAGCGCATGGGGGCGAAGACGATCGAGGTGAAGGCCAGCCATCTGTCGCTGATCTCGCACCCCGATGAAATCGCCCGGTTGATCCTCGAGGCTGCGGGGCAGAATACGGATTGATGCGACGGCTTGCTTCAAATGGATCGACGGCGGCCTTATGGCGGTAATTGAGAAGCGGTGGTTTTATGTGATGGGGCGTTGCTCCATCCTCCGTCATTCCAGGCCTTGAGCCTGGAATCCATGCCATATCCGCCCACCAGTGCCGCATGGATGCTCGGGTCAAGCCCGAGCAGGACGGAGAGTGGGGTGGCTGGTGCGGCAAGATGGAGTACTGACGGCGCGGTCTTGCCCCTGACGCAGACAGAGTCTTGCGCCGCCAGGCTTTTCACGAGAAAAACCTTGGATGAGTATTCCCAAAACACATCCCTTCGACTTCGATCCGACCTATGGCATGCAGCTCGAAGACCTTCTTGCGGTTAAGCCGCCCGAGGCGCCTGCGGGCTTCGATGATTTCTGGAAGGCGCGTTATCTCAAGGCGCTGGCGGTCGATCCGCAACCGGTGCTGCGCCGGAGCAAGGTCGTCCATCCCGACTGGCATGTGCTCGATCTCGTTTATATCTCGACTGGCTCGTTCAAGATCGGCGGCTGGCTCATCCTGCCGCGCGAGGGCGAGGTGCGGTGGGGTCTCGTCGTCGGACATGGCTATGGCGGGCGGGATCGGCCTGAATTCGATCTGCCGGTCACGGAGACGGCGGTGCTTTTTCCCTGCTGCCGCGGGCTGTCGCTCAGCGCCCATCCGCCGATCTCGCAGAATCCCTCCTTTCATGTGCTCCACGATATCGACAAGCCAGAGTCCTATATCATCGGCGGCTGTGTCGAGGATATCTGGCTCGCCGTCTCGACGCTCGCGGCGCTCTATCCCTGGCTCTCAGGGCATATCGGTTATAGCGGCATCAGCTTCGGCGGCGGTGTCGGGGCGATGGCGATCGCTTACGACCCGCGCATCGATCGCGGCCATCTGGCGCTGCCGAGTTTCGGGGACCAGCCGCTGCGACTGACGCTGCCGACCGTCGGCAGTGCGCAATCGGTGCAGGAGTATCATAAGAAACACCCGGATGTGCTTGAGACGCTTCGTCTTTACGATGCGGCAACGGCCGCCTCGCGGATCAAGGTGCCGATGCTGGTTGCCGTCGCTTTGTTTGATCCCTCCGTGGCGCCGCCTTGCCAGTTCGCTGTCGCAAATGCGCTGCCAAAATTTAATGAAATCTTCATCCTGGATGCCGGGCATTTCGATTACCCTGGAAGTGCTGAGCAAAATGCGGCTCTCCGCGAAAAGATAGGACAGTTTTTCAGGGTGCCATGAACCGCGAATATCACAGCTGGTATAGTCAACGGCTGCATCGAGACATGGAGATGCTGGTGTTCGGCCATGCCGGCGCCAAGGTGCTGGTCTTTCCGACGCGGGACGGGCGTTTCTTCGAATATGAACAACTCGGCCTGGTCGCCAGCCTCGCCGACAAGATTGAGGCCGGCCAACTTCAGCTCTATTGCATCGAGGGGCTGGCAACTGAAACTTTCTATGCCTTCCACCACCATCCGGCCGAGCGCATCCGCCGGCATGGCGCCCTGGAGGATTATATCCTGCACGAGGTGCTGCCGCTGATGGCGGCGAAGAACCCCCATGACTGCACCATCGTGCATGGCTGCAGCCTCGGCGCCTTCCAGGCGGCAAGCCTGTTCTTTCGCCATCCGCATCTCTTCCGCAAGCTCGTCGCCTTTTCCGGCCGCTACGACCTGACGATGAGGGTGGAATCCTTCGGCGACCTGTTCGACGGCTATTACGACGACAGCGTCTATTTCCACACGCCGGCGCATTTCCTGCCGGGACTTGGCGGCGACTGGCGGCTCGACAGGCTGCGTGAGCGCGACATCGTGCTGACCATCGGCGATGCCGACCCTTTCCTCGACAATAACCGCTATCTGAGCCGCCTGCTCGGCGAAAAGAATATCGGCCATCAACTGCATGTCTGGGATGGACGCGCCCATCGTGCCGGCGCCTGGCGGAAGATGGCAGCGCTTTACCTCTGACGGGACGTGGTCATGGCCAATGCAGTGCGGCGGTCGCCACCGGCGCGTCCCAGAGGGCGATCTCCTCGTCGGTCAGCAAAGCGAGGGTGACGGACAGACCCTGCATGTCAAGCGAGGTGACGTAGGTTCCCACAAGCGAGCGCTCAATCGGGATGCCTTTTTCCTCGATGAAGCGACGAGCGCCATTATAGGCGAGGTAGAGTTCGGCCGGCGGCGTGCCGCCGAGGCCGTTGACGAAGAGCAGCGCGCGAGCGCCCGGTGTCGACGCAATGTCGCTGGCGATGGTTTCGCAGAGATGGCCGATGATGGCGTCGGAGGTGGTGAAGGGCTGCCTGGCATGGCCGGGCTCGCCATGGATGCCGACGCCCATTTCCATTTCATCAGGCCCGAGCGAAAATGTCGTGCGCTCGGTCTGCGGCACCGTCACGCCGTTCAGCGCCACACCCATCGAGCGGATGCGTGTGTTCAATCCTTCGCCGAGCTGCTTCAGTTCGGCAAGCGACATGCCGCGTTCGGCCGCGGCACCCAGGAGCTTTTCGACGATCAGCGTTCCGGCGACGCCGCGCCTTCCTCGGCCTTCGCCGATCCTCGATGTCTCGATATCGTCGCTGACGACGACCATGTCGAGGCTGTGACGGTCGCCGATCATCTCGATCGCCATCTCGAAATTCATCAGGTCGCCGTCGTAATTCTTGACCACGAGCAGGCAGCCGGCGCCGGTGTCGGCTTCTTCGATGGCAGCAATGATCTGGCTCGGCGTCGGCGAGGTGAAGATATGGCCGACGCAGGCGGCATCCAGCATGCCGTGGCCGACGAAGCCGATATGCATCGGCTCATGACCGGCGCCGCCGCCTGAAATGAGCGCCACCTTTTCAGGCGTGAGATGCCGGCGACGGATGAACCTGCGCTCCGGCCCGAACACCACGAAAGCCTCATGGGCGCGCACGAAGCCTTCGACGCTTTCGGCGACCATGGTTTCCGCAGTGTTCATGAACTTCTTCATCAAGCCCCTCCCAAGGCCAAAGGCATTACGCTACGTCAACCTGCTCACTACTCACTGCTCACTCGCCCCTGAAATCGCGACGATCTTCTGCACCAGATCAGAGATCGCCTCTTCCAGCAGGCGATTTTTCCTCTCGTCGCCGAAGTCGGGCACCATCAGCGACAGGTGCCGCAATTTCTCGGAATGGCCGAGATCCGGCAGCTTGCCGGGATGGGCGGCCTGATAGGCTTCGAGGAAGCGCTCCTCCTCGGTGGCGCTGAAATGGCAGACACGGACGATGGTGGCGAGATGGCGCGCCGGCAGCGGTGTCGCATAGGTCGGGCTGGTGATCTGGGTGACGAAGCTGCGGTGTTTTCCAAGCGCCGTCGCCAGGCGCTGGCGCGTGCCCGATGGTCTGTTGTCGATGATCTGCGCCAGAATGGACTTGTAGGCGATAATGGCGTCTTCGGTGTCTTCGCGCGCCATTCTACTCTCCGGCTGCCCTGGTGCCATCGGCGTTGAGGCCGATGATCGCCGATCTTATCGCGGGACGCCGGACCGGCGCCACGGAAAAATGCCGGAGGCCGGCGGCGAGCAACCCCGGCAGATAGCGCGGGTCGCCGGCCATGTCGCCGCAGATGCTGATCGGCTTGCCTGCGGTCAGCTTCACCGCCTGGGCAATCAGCCGGACCACGGCAGGCGCTGCCTTGCCGGTATCGGCCTCGATGTCGTCGCGGGCGGTTGCGGCAAGATATTGCGTGAGATCGTTGGTTCCAAACGAGAAGAACGCCGCCGACCCGAAGGTGTCGAGCATCAATGCGGCTGATGGTACTTCCACCATCATGCCGATCGGCGGCATCCGGTGGAGGAGGGCGCGGCGACCAAGCTTTTCGGCTTCCTCGCGGAACAGGTCGCGCATCCTGTCGATCTCGTCGGGGAAGGTCACCATCGGCAGCATCACCGAAAGCCTGCCGAAGACGGTGGCGCGCAGCAGGGCGCGGGCCTGGACGCGGGCGATTTCCGGCCGGGCAAGCAGCAACCGGATGCCGCGCAGGCCAGAAGCCGAGAGACCCGGCAGGTCTTCGAGGCCGGCGAGCGGCTTGTCGCCGCCGATATCAAGCATTCTTATGATCACCGGCCTGTTGCCCGCCTGCTCCAGCACGCGGCGATAGATCGCCAGCTGCCGTTCCTCATTGGCGGCATCGGCGAGCGAGGCGACTGAAAATTCCGAGCGCATCAGGCCGACGCCTGCCGTTGCCGGATCGAGCGCGTCGATCTCGGCGGGATCGTTGATGTTGATGGAAAGCTGGATCGCGACGCCATCCGCCGTGCGCAGTTCGCCGCTTTCGGCCTGCGTGTTGGTGGCAGAAGTTCGTGCGGGCACTAGCGATGGGATCAGCATGCCGCCCGCCTTGAGGACGACCGCGCCGGCATCGCCATCCACGCTGACCGGATCTCCGTCTGCGGCAGAAAAGCGACCCGTGCCGACGACCATCGGCACCGATTTCGCCCGGGCGAGCAGGGCAACATGACCGGCGGTGCTGCCCGCAAACAGCGCGATGCCGCCGCCTTTCGACCAGTCATGGGCGAGAAAGCGGCTCGGCTCCATATCCTTGCCGACAAAGACCGAGCCGGGCGGGAAATCGGCGATCGGGGTGCCGGCGAGAGCGCCGAGCACGCGGTTCTTGATGTCGAGAATATCGACGGCGCGCGCCCGCATCTGCTCCTCGTCGGCCGCTTCGAGTTCGCCGATATAGGCGTCGAGGGTGGCGACCCAGGCAAAGACGACGTTCTCATCGGCTTCCATGCGCGCGCCTGTTGCTTCCGCAATTGTCGGATCGCGCAGCACCTCGATCTGGAAATCGATGATATCGCGGCTTTCGGCGTCGGCTCCCTCGGCAAGGCGCTCGAGTTCGCCGATCGAGATGTCGATCGCCGTCTCCAGCACGCCGAATCCACCGACCGTGCTGGGCGCAGGGGCGTCCGGCCGCTCGGCAGCGGAAGGAGCCTTTGGCTCCTCCGCGAGAAAGGCCGGACCGGATGCGATGCCCGGGGATGCGCTCTTTGCTGTCAGCCTAAGCGGTTCGGCCATGTTTCTTCTCCTCATCGAAGTTGCGCTCGATGAGTTCCTTCAGGGCGCGGATCGCCTCTTCGGCGAGGATGCCGTCGGCGCGAATGCGGAGGATCGACCCTTTGCGGATTTTCGCGCCCATGATCTTGATGATGCTCTTGCCGTTCAGCCAGACATCGCTGCCGTTGACGGCAATCTCGATCGAACAGGGAAAGGATTTGGCAAGCCGCGTGAAGGTGACAGAGGGGCGTGCATGCAGCCCGACACCGTGCTTGACTTCCACCTCCGTCTGGCAATTCACCTTAAATGGCTCGGGCAACGGCTCGGGCTCCTGTTTTTCACGACGCAATCCTGTTGTCATCAGGGGGACAGTTCCTCGGCTGTGGCGATGACCTTGGCCAATGAAGCGCCCCCCGACGCCTCGGCGGCGGCGATGACGGCGCCTTCGACCAGCGGCGCGTTGCAAATGGAGACGAGCGCCGAGCGGGGAAGGCCCAGCATTTCGATCGCCATTTCGCTGTTGGTTTCGGCGCCGCCGAGATCGACGAAGACGGCGACGCCGGCATCGGACCAGGCGGCCTCGATCGCTCTCAGGATGCCGCCGGCATCGGTGCCGAGCTCGCCATGGACATTGCCGCCCGACCAGGCGAGCGGCACGCTGTCGCCCACCATCTGTCGCACCATATCGGCGATGCCCCTTGCCACCAGCGGCGAGTGGGAGACGATCACGATCCCCACATTTGCGGTCTTTCCATTCATTGCGGGCGGTGCTCCCCGAGATAGCGGCAGATCGCCGTGGTCAGCAGTGCGCAGCTCGACGCGCCGGGATCGACATGGCCGATCGAACGGTCGCCGAGATAGGCGGCACGCCCACGCATCGCCTTCATCGCGGCGGTTCTGTTGGCGGAACGTTCGGCCTTGCGGGCGATGGTGCCGAGCGGCGAGTGGCGGGCGAGTGCCGCATGCACGGGATAGAGCACGTCGAGCAGGGTCTTGTCGCCGGCATGCGCACGCCCGCGTCTGGCGACGGCATCGATCGCCTGTTTCAGCACGAGGGAAAAATCGGCCTTTTCCTCGCTTTTGCGAAGCTCGCGGCCGATCTCCATCAGCAGCGTGCCGTAGAGCGGACCGGCGGCGCCGCCGACATTCATCACCAGCGTCAGGCCGATCTTTTCCATGGCGTCGGGGAAGGGCAGGCTGGAGAGGGTTTCACCTTCGGCGCTCACCGCCTCGCAGCCGCGCCGCATGTTGGTTCCGTGATCGCCATCGCCGATGGCGCGATCGAGCGCGCAGAGGTGATCGCTGTTTGCCGCGATCGTCGCGCGGCACACCTCGATCAACCCTGCCACAAGCACCGGTTCCGCCTGCACTGTCATCCTCCCTGTCGCCGCACCTCCCGCGGGCTTTTAAAGTTCACGCCGGTCAGGCGAGGCTTGCCGCGACACCGAACGCGCCGGCAACCGCGACAGCGCCGGGATCGGCGACGCCCGCCAGATCCCTTTCGCCGACATAGGAGGCGCGTCCGGCTTTCGCCTTCGTCATCGCCTTCGTCGACTCCGCTCCCGCTGCCGCAGCCTTGGCCGCCGCGGCGACATCGCCGGATGCGAGCGCCTGCAGGGCAGGTGACAGCGCATCGACCATCGTCCGGTCGCCGACTCCGGCTCCGCCATAGAACGTCATCCTGTCGAGCCCGGCAAGAAGGGCGGCGGCGATATCGGCTTTGTCGGCCATCGCCTTTGCCGCCGCGGTGAAGAAGATCGATAGCAGCACGCCGCTCGATCCGCCCATGCTGGTGCCGAGGATATCGCCAAGCGAGGCAAGCGTTGCCGCCGGCCGGTCGAGCGGTAGCGTGTCGAGTCGGGCAAGCACGCTGCGGGCGCCCGTCGCCACGGTCGAGCCGGTGTCACCATCGCCAACGCGGCCGTCCAGCCGGTTGAGTTCGCTTTCCTGCGAGATCAGATGCTCGCAGAGCGCGGTGATCAGGCGGCGGTTGCGGGTGTTCTCTCCGGCAATGATCGCGCCGTTCAATCCGGCTGATGTTCTCGGTGCGGCGATGATGCTGATCTCGTGGCGTTCGACGGCCGGCATCCAGGCATGCGGTTCTACGGCCGCCGTCAGCGCCGCCTCGCGAGGGGCGTCGAGCCGGATCAGCGACAGTGAGAAGCCGTTCATGTTGAGCGCGGTCATCATCGGCGCCGGCCCGATGATCAGCCGGATGCGATCGGCAAGCGGCGAGGACAATACGGCATTGGCGATGACGGTCATTTCGAGTGGCGGAACGGCGCCGAGATTATTGATGAGGAGCGCGTGGCTTCCGCCTTCGCGTAGTGTCGAGGTGAGGCGCGCCACCATGGTGGCGACGATATCGGCGACCGGCTGCAGGGCAATGCGTTCGACGCCGGGCTCGCCATGGATGCCGAGGCCGAGTTCGCCCTCGTTTTCGCCAAGACGGTCCTCATGCGCCTGGCCGGGCACGCTGCAGGTGGAAAGTGACATGCCGAGCGAGACGATGTCGCCGGCTGCAGCCGCCGCACGGGCAGCGACCGTCTTCAGGTCTTCTCCCCTTTCGGCGTGATAGCCAGCGATCTTATGGACGAACAGCGTACCGGCCACACCGCGCGGCTGGTTGATGCCGGGGATGGCGATATCGTCGGCGACGATCACCATCTCGACGTCGAAGCCCTCGGCGCGCGCCTTTTCGGCGGCGAGGCCGAAATTTAGGCGGTCGCCGGTGTAATTCTTGACGATCAGCAGGGCGCCTTTCGGGCCTGTCACGGCGCGGATCCCCGTCAACACCGCATCGACGCTCGGCGAGGCGAAGATTTCGCCGGAGACGGCAGCCGTCAGCATGCCCTTGCCGACGAAGCCGGCATGGGAGGGCTCATGGCCGGCGCCGCCGCCGGAGATGATCGCCACCTTCGACTTGTCCCAGTCCGCACGCAGGATCACCTTGATGTCGGGAAAGCTGTCGAGGCGGGCAAGACGGCCGGCACCGCTCGTCAGAAGCAGACCGTCCAGAGCTTCGGTGACAATGTTTTCCCTGCGGTTGAAGAAGTGTTTCATCGATTGAGACCCGTCTGTTTGTTTTTCACGCCATCATCATGTCTGTTTGCCGGTCAGGCCAGGCGCTGTCCAGCCGCATCGAAATAAAGCGGATCGCGCAGCGTCAGGCTGATCCGGTCGCCCGGCGCGATTGCCAGATATGGGTCCGCAAGTGTGACGAGCTTGTGATTGCCAGCTCTGATGTGCAGATGGTTCTGATCGCCGAGATGCTCGATCCAGTCGATCTCGGCATTGGCGTCCGTGCCGACGATGATGTCGAGATGTTCGGTGCGCGCCCCGACGGTTTTCGTGCCGGCTGGCGGCTGGCCGCCGGGAAGCAGGTCGGCCGGCAGAAGGTTGATGTGCGGCTGGCCGAGGCGGGCGGCGACGTGCAGGTTGGCGGGATTGCCGTAGATCTCGCGCGGTGTTCCCACTTGCATCAGCCGTCCTTCGGCGACGATGCCGATGCGGTCGGCCATGGTCATGGCTTCCACCTGATCGTGAGTGACATAGAGCAGCGTCGAGCCGAGTTCCTTCTGGATGCGCTTCAGCTCGAGGCGCAGTTCGGCGCGCAGCTTGGCGTCGAGCGAGGAGAGCGGCTCGTCCATCAGATAGATCGCCGGCCGGCGCACCAGCGCCCGGCCGATCGCAACACGCTGCATCTCGCCGCCGGAGAGCCTGGTCGAGCGGTTCTCCAGCTTGTGGTCGATCCGCACCATGCGGGCCACTTCGCGGACGCGCCGGTCGATCTCTTCGGCACTCAGCTTGCGGACCGGCGCCTTCAGCGGGAAGGCGAGGTTCTCGTAAACCGTCATATGCGGGTAAAGCGAATATTGCTGGAAGACGAAGGCGACGTCGCGTTCGGCCGGCGCCTCGGCCGCGACATTACGGCCGCCGACCTCGATGCGGCCGCTATCCGGCTTTTCGAGGCCGGCGATCAGCCGCAGCGTCGTGGTCTTGCCGGCGCCTGTGGGACCGAGTAGCACGACGAATTCGCCGTCGCGGATCGAAAGATCGAGGTTGGACAGAGCCTGGGTGTCGCCGAAGCGCTTGGCGAGGTTCCTGAGGACGACATCAGCCATGCCGGGTCTCCTGATAGAGCTGGGATGGCACCGCGCGGCCCGAGGTGCAGTCGAAGAGCGCGAGTTTCGCCGGGTTGAATTCGAGGCCGACCCTTTCGCCGATCTGGAAGCTGCGATTGGCGGGAACGCGGGCCTTGATCAGTCCACCCGGGGTCTCCACAGCCACGACCTGGTTTGTGCCGAGATATTCGCTGCCATAGACGGCGCCGCGCAGCCGCGAGGCGTCGCTGAAGCGGATATGCTCCGGCCGGACGCCGAGCGCCAGCTCGCTTTCGGCCATGTCCTGGTGGATCTCGGGAACGGCGACATCGACGCCGTCGAGCAGGATGGAGCGGTCGCCGCTTTTCAGACCCGAGGTGAAGCGCATGAAGTTCATCGGCGGCGAGCCGATGAAATCGGCGACATACATGGTCGCGGGCTTGGCGTAGATCTCCTGCGGCGTGCCGAACTGCTCGATGATGCCATGGTTCATGACGGCGATCT
>Ga0307515_10017560_pt1 | contig 13017 bp, 19 predicted proteins | sample 17_EM_MG_FD_194513 | JGI IMG/M metagenome (GOLD analysis project Ga0307515, IMG submission 194513) | Populus trichocarpa ectomycorrhiza microbial communities from riparian zone in the Pacific Northwest, United States - 17_EM | ecosystem: Host-associated > Plants > Roots > Unclassified | place...
CCTAAATCTGCCGGCACCCCCACCTGTCACCGCTGAGTTTGCCGGTCAACCCGGCGGTCATTGGTCACCGCCGAGTTTGCCAGGGCCCCCATGGGCGCTTGTCATCGATTTCGGCAATCGCCGTTGCTGGGTTGGTCGTGTCGGTGCAGTATTTTACTCTTCAGAGGGGAAACTCCGTAGGAGTATTACTTTTTCCATAAGGACTCCCGCTGCGACTGAATCCATCCCCAGCACGAGCATCCGGCAAATCAGTGTGTGACCACCGTGACACTTATTGTCACACGTTTGACAAAGTTCACTTTCTCCACGCCGGGACGTACACATTCCAGGAAGGCAAGAAAAACGGTGGGACAGATGCAGGCCAATCGCAAGCGGCGAGGAGGGGGGCAGGGAGGACAGTGGGGTTCGAGAGTTGATGGCTCTTGCACGAGAAATCGTCGCGAACCCAGCGCAACTTGTGTGACATTTGTGACAATCGAGTGTGACTGTACCTTCCAAATTGGGTAGCTCAGCATCATTCACGTTGCTGAATTTTTGGCCGACACGCGGATGACTTGCTACAACACAACAAAAAGAGAAACCGAGATTCTGTAATGTAGGTATTGTTTTTAGATGCAGATAAAAGGGGCAGAAATTTTTATGGTCCGAAACCCTTCAAATTGGCGACACAGTGGCCCAATGTCAGCGCTTCCAAGATTGACTCGGGCTTTTCCTGATGCGGGCCCTGTATATTGCCTTCAAACCGCGCATCTGGAATCACGACGCTACCACTATTTTGTTCGAAAACCGGCCAACCTTCCAAGTTACCGGGGCCGGGAAGGGCCGCGACCCCACATATCTTAAGCCTGCAAGGTACTGGTGCCGTCCCTATGCTTGAACTCCTGATTTCATCGGGCTACGCTGCGCGGAGTGCCTCAGATATTGAGGAGTAAACCTCGGCTACATAACGGAACCCTACTGGAACGGATATGTATATCCCTAGCGTTACGAATAGTCACCCAATGAGCAAATACCCGCCTGCTCAAAGTCGTCGCTCTTTATTGGCATGAAAATATCCGAGAAACCAGTCAGAAACGGCATGACAGCGGGCCTACATGACTACGATAGGTCTATGGCACGAACGCTTAACCAGAACGGCTTCATCGCGGTTGGACCAGGGCACCCTCCGATAGCCTCCAATACTACAAAAACGAGCCAGAGTAGACGGTTATATTCCTAAGAGTAACCTCCTCCCTTCTGAAAAGCAATGAACCTGTTCAGGTACCTGTTCAGATGCATCCCGATCCGACAACACGCAAACCCCTAATGGTGAACCCCTGAGGTTACCACCCTCAGAGTTCGTTGACTCGACGAATGAGGTGTCAACACCCCGCACATCACTCCAGCCGGTCACCATTTCTTGATGACCTTTGCCTATTGAGTCAGACTCACCGCTGTCAAACACACGCATATACGTACTGGCCAGGGGGGAGAGTTGAGTTCCACAATAACCACCCAAGAATGAATCTGTCTCTTGGTTCGAACCGCGATCCCATCCAACATCTGAGCAACGACAATAACCAAAGTCGTCCAGAGTCGGCACCTCAGTTTCTTTATCTGTATTATCCTCCCAGTCGAGGGTTGGTGTACGGGGAGCAGGTCCACCCTTGTGGAGACCAGAACTGGGCACATATTTTAAAAAGAATCTTGACGCAACGCGAGGAGAAGAACGAGAGCATTCGTCCGGGCTCCGAGGCGCGACGGATTGTGGATTACCACAGCAGTCTACGGCAGTCTGATGGAATTGTCGCACTCCTTGGTGATTCCAGATCTTCCCCGTGTCTATCACGACGGTCGTACCGCAGGCAAACGATGAAGAATCGCTTGGGAGATTTCCGTCTTCGAGTTCGATATCCCAGGTCGTGGAACAATCGCCAGGCGTCCCTTCGGTTTGCTCTGGCTGCGACGTGGCCTCTTCTACAAATTTCCCGGTGCGCGGGGGCTGTTGCTTCCCGGAACAGGGGAATTCACTACGAAAAAATCCTTCGTTCGATGGGGTTGGAGGTAGCCGTAAATCTGTCGATGTGAGACGACTGTGACAGCGGGGATGGAACCGAACCTACCAGTAAAGTCCGGAAGAGAGAAACCAACCACAGTCGATGATGTCTTTCCTTTTCCAAAAACTCCCCTATCGCCAGCTGGCATCTGGAGGTGGTCAGCTCCAGGTTCCAAAGAAATTGAGATGACCCACCGTCAGTCTCGATGGTCCAACATTCTGGGGGGCAAAACCGTAGAGAAACGAAAGGCCGGTGGGAAGTCTTGGTTTCTCGCGGCGACGTCTTCTCTCCCTCTTCACTGGGGTAAGCTCTTCCGCTGGGTCGCTCGGGGGTTCAGGATCGGGTGTTTTCCGTGTGTCTCTCGTCATCCCAATCAGTCGCTTTCGTTGTTTCGTCCTTAGAGGATGCTTCGCCGGTCGTCGCTTTTGGTCTTCAGTAGTTTTTCTGGTCAGCGTGGGCTTTGCTTGGGTTGTACCATCATTCGAGCCTCGAACTTCAAGGGGGGCAGACGCAGGAGGACCAAACTCCTGTTGGATAGTCACCAGAGGATTACGAGCAGTCAAGATGGGCGTATGTAGTAGACTGAAAGTTTCAGGCAGAGCGTCACTAGGGCCGAGAAGATCTGCGCCATAAAAGGGAACGAAAGCGAGCTGAGCATGGACGTAAGAGCGGACACGCCCTGGCTTGTCGATGTTCATTGGTGTCGGGCGTGGGAAAGCGGTGACGGAACAAATCGCGGTTGGACGCCCCGTCCCGTTCTCCATCTCTTGTCCTCTCCTTACACCTTTGAAAAATGCTCACCAGATACGCCGCTCGCAGCCTTTCTGTCCACGGGCGTTGGTTCTCCTCGTCCGTTGCCCGTCACACCAAGGTTGCTGTTCTTGGCGCGGGTGGAGGAATCGGCCAACCTCTCTCTCTTTTGCTCAAAGCTGACCCTCTCGTCACTTCCCTGAGCCTGTACGATATTCGCGGCGCCCCTGGAGTCGCAGCTGATGTCAGTCACATTGACACACCAGGAGAGGTAGGCATTCCCCTTTTGTTCCCCCAGCTCTTGCCGAATGACGTGGTGCCAGGTCAACGGATACCCCGCAGACAAGCTTGACGAAGCTCTCGACGGTGTCAAGGTCGTCGTGATTCCCGCTGGTGTTCCCCGGAAGGTAGGTGTTACATTCTTCAGCGAAGCGTGCTCGGTAACTTATACTATTTTTGCACCTTAGCCTGGCGTAAGTTCACGTTGTTGGCGTCTCTTTGGAGATGGATTTCTCAATCTCTTTCTTTCCCCACGATAGATGACCCGCGACGACTTATTCAACGTGTGTTCATTTTTTCCTCATTCCCTTGGACATTGCTTTACAAAGACCTCTTGCAGACCAATGCTTCCATCGTCCGCGACCTCGCTACCGCGGTCGCCCGCGTCTCCCCGGATGCTCACGTCCTTGTGATCTCTAACCCTGTCAACTCGACCGTTCCAATCGTCTCTGCCGTCTTTGAGAAGGCCGGCGTTTACGATCCACGAAGAATCTTCGGCGTGACGACGCTTGATGTTGTTCGTGCCGCTCGTTTCGTGTCCGGTATTGTGGGAACGAACCCGGTCGACACTCCGATCACCGTCATCGGTGGACACAGCGGCGCAACTATTGTCCCTCTTCTCTCACAATCATCTTCCGGAAAAGGCATCTCCGGAGAAGCCTACAATAAGGTCGTAAACCGCATCCAGTACGGTGGCGATGAAGTTGTCAAGGCCAAGGACGGTGCCGGAAGTGCCACCTTGTCCATGGCTTATGCCGGTGCTAAGTTCACCAACGCCTTACTCCGCGGTCTGGCGGGTGAGAAGGGTGTGATCACTCCCACTTTCATCAAGAGCCCGTTTTTTGCTGACCAGGGCATTGACTTCTTTTCATCCAACGTCGAGCTCGGTGTAAGTGCAGAAAGCTTTGATTGACCATGACCGCGTTAACGTCATGTCCTCCCAGCTGAACGGAGTTGAAAAGATCCACCCCATTGGGGGGTTGACTGCAGAGGAGGAAAAGCTGTTGGAAGCATGCTTGCCTGAACTGAGGAAGAATATCGAGAAGGGCAAGGCCTTCGTCGAATCCTCTCCTTGATTTGCTACTACACACGTGTCTTAGTTATAGACATTAGAACGAGACTCGCACGATATAACCTAACGTACCTAGCGGTGTTTGGAGAACCTGCCTTTGATCGTCGTGAAACCGTCCTCATCAGCCTCAGGGCGTGGAAGGTCTGGTACGTGGTCTGGGCCGTGCCCATCTTCATCATCCGACTCCCAATCTCCCTCTTCCTCATCGCTATCTGTATCTAACCCTCCAGAAGGACCGGCTTGTGCGACTATGGGTCTGTTGGAAATCGAGTTGGCTTGTCGTTCCAAATACTGTAGACCGGTTAGATCACCCAGATGGATGTCCTTCCACAGCTTTGTGAGGTCTTTTGCGACAGACTCTGCACTCTCGTCCTCTATAACGGTCTCGAATTCGTCGCCCATGATCTGAAGGAGCATCTCTTCGATGTATTCTGCATCGGGGGGCGTAGACTGTTCTTCAAACGTGTCGACAATGACGGAAGCCATCCATGTCCGCTTCTCGATCGAATCTGGGCCACCCCAACCATTTTGTACGGCGATCCGCAGCGCTGGCCAAAATGCAAGACGGGCGATAACGCCTTTGGCGAAGGATATAGAGGTGGAAGGAGGAGAAGCCGGATCAGTCATGCCTTGTGTGGTAGATTTTGAAGTTGAAATTATTTCTTGTTCGATCTCATCGATCAATTCGACTCCCACCGACGGTGGCCGCGACGACGGCGAGGGATGGTATCTTCATCGTCCACAGAATCCGAGCCCGTAGAGACCAACACGCTGCCTGCGGTCAGCAGCCTCAAGTGTCATTTCGAACAGATTGCAAACGCCAATTCTCAAATTCCTGCCAGCAAAAAGATTACAGTTTCTGGCCTCGGCTTCCCATCGAGTACCAGCGGTCTCTTGACCGTCGACCATTTGGCTAGCCCCCGCCAGAGGACATCTTCTGGTGATCTTCATACTCAAGCCGGCGACCATGGCGATGGGCACCGGCCCGAGGTTCATCTTAGGTCTGCCTCCTCCTCGTCGGACCTCAGGTCTTCTAAACGGCCCCCTCCTCCTCCGCCAACTCGTTCCTCCAAGCCAGCCTCTCCAAGCGCATCTCCCCGTTTGCGTTCTATTCCAACGTCCCCTCTTCCTAACCCGTCCACCAGCCCAGCCAAGCGTCCCCCTCCGCCAATACCCCCGTCACCCATCCCCAAATCTGACTTACCCCTCCCGCAGGCCGGAGGCGTAGCTTCCATGCGAGAGAAGTTCTTGAGGTTCGGAAGATTTGAATCGCTGCCTTATGGCTATGGCTAATTCGCATATAACAAACACAGCGACGATACCCATCAACCTCAATCCGTCCACCCGCTATCGAAAACGGTTGATGTTACCCATCAACCGGAGGCCACGGATAGCTCGCAGTTCTGGAGCGGAGATAACCTCATCTCTCTCCCTCCACCGCTTCCTACGAGAAGACATGGGAACCCCTTGACTACCGACAACAACAAACCAATCACTGGGGATGGCATCGCAGTTCAGACAGACTCGTTGCAGGATCCTAAACCCTCTCGTATTGTTCCCCCACGACCCCCGCCACGCTACAAAAATACAGTCCCTTCGCCGCAACCAGCTTCCCCATTCAACAGCCCTCCACCACTACCAGCTAGAAGGGCGGCTCCTTCCGTTTATGAGGACATCCCCCCCTCGCGCACCCTCGCCTTGCGCATCACAGAGAACAATACATCTTCGGAAACCTCCATAGAAACCTCCCCAACTGTCTCCGAACGGAAAATATTCGGAGGCCTGCCCCCTCCACCAATTCGTCAGATCGGTTTGAAGGATGACCTCCCAGAATTCAAGCGCCAGCAGCAATTCTCTGATTCTTCGGACGAAGAGGAAGAGGAAGAATCTAAAACCAGAATCGACCTTCCAGACTCCAGCCGCTCGTCGCGAAAACCCCCTTACGCCGATTTCTACCCGCACTCGGAATCACACGTTTCTGTCCCTCATAATGGAGTCTACGCTGTGGCCGGCAGTATTGTTGCTGTCGTTTCATCCCATACCGTCAAATTGTTTGACCTTGCCGTCTCCGAGTCGCCTCTGTATGCCGTGGACTTGAAGGACATCTCTCCCGATCATCGTTCAAGAAAGCCCACAAGTCTCGCATTCAGAAACTCACGCGCCCACGGTGAGAATGCCACTCTGCTTTGGATAGGAACAAAGGACGGCCACCTTTTTGAAGTGGACGTCCGTTCCGCAGTTCTCGTTTCCTCCAGGATGGCCGCTCATGCGCAGGCTGTCACCCACATCTTCCCCACTGGTCACATGATGGTCACGATGGACGATAACGGAAAGGTCCTCATCTTCGCTCCGGATGGTTCCCAAGATTTTGTTTTATCTAACGCTCAAGCACGGGTGGTGCGAGTTGCCGATAAACAAGATTTTGTGAAACTCATCGCAGGAAGGTTGTGGACATCCGCCCGGGAATCATCCTCCGGAGTCGCAAACTCCTCCCGTGGGCCGATCGTGCGTGTGTACGATATTCTCGCGTTAGGAAGCTCAGGGAGGTCTCTCTTGCCAACCGAACATGTTGGGATGGTGACGTGCGGAACCATGCTCCCCTCCAACCCTGGTTATGTTTACCTGGGGCACGAAGGCGGCATTGTCACAGTCTGGACACTGGAAGGGGGACAGGGCGCACCAGAATGTGTTGATGTGGTCAAGGTGTCGATGTCTGATATCCTCTGCTTGGCTGGCGTGAACGACAGGCTGTGGGGCGGTTCCAGAGCTGGACACATTTCCGCTTACGACACCTCCCAGAAACCATGGGTGATGACCAACTCTTGGGTCGCTCACAAAGACGTCCCCGTCACACATTTGTCTGTAGATCCTTGGAGCATATCATTGGTCGGGAAGCTATGTGCTGTCAGCGTTGGTAGAGATGAGAAGATGAGGTTCTGGGATGGCCTGTTGGCAGTGAGTTGGATAGGTCTGTGCCAGAATCTGTTAGCACCCCGGCAACCCACTGATACTTCCTTTTACCGAAGATCACGAATTAATGACCCGCGAGGACGAATACAGTTCCTACCGTGGGCTGAGCACACTCATCGTTTCTTGGAACGTCGACGCCAATAAGCCGGACGCGCTGACCGGCGACCCGGGCAATATTGACTTTCTGGAGGAGGTTCTCACCGGCGCAAACTCACCGGACATCATCTCCATCGGCTTCCAAGAGGTTGTAGATCTTGAGAATCGGAAAGTGACAGCCAAGTCTGTTCTCCTCGGTAACAAAACCAAGGCGCATGATGGCACGATGTCGCAGAAAGTATCTACTTCTTACAAGAAGTGGTATGACCATCTCGTTCTTTCCGTTCGTCTCGCATATCCTGGCACACCCTACCACGTAGTCCATTCAGAGAACCTTGTTGGGCTATTCAGCTGCGTATTTGTCAAGGTGTCCGAACGGGCTTCAATCAAAGGCACACACCTCAATTTAATCAAACGTGGTATGAGAGGTAATTTTGGTAATAAGGTAAGACAGCCGATGCCTTCCATAGATCCGATCTCACGTGCTCCCAGGGTGCTATCGTCTGTCGACTTATTATCGATGATTCTTCGCTGTGCTTTATCAATTGCCACTTAGCGGCAGGTCAGCACCAGGTTCGTCAGCGGGGAAGGGATGTCGCTGCAATCCTGGAGGAACGCGCCCTGTTTCCCGAACAAAATACTTTCGACCCTTGTGCCTTTGTCAATGGAGGAGACGGAACTATGGTTCTTGACCACGAGATCGTCTTTGTGAGGGTCGATTCACCTTGTAGCTTCCCATGTTCTGACAGTCGCCCAGTTCAGTGGAGATATGAACTACCGCATCGAAACCCGCAGGGAAGTGGTCATCGCTTCCGTACGCTCTGGAGAACATCAAAACCTTCAAGTCCATGACCAGCTTCTGAAAGAGATGAAACACAACCGCGGGTTTCGCCTCCGTTCGTTTCAAGAAGGACCGATCGACTTCGCCCCAACGTACAAGTACGACCCTAGGACAAACGAGTTCGACACATCGCCAAAGAAACGAATCCCTGCATGGTGCGATCGCATTCTCTGGAGAGTGCTCAACAACTCCAGAGCCGTTCAAACTCAGTATCGCCGTTGGGAGGCGAACATATCCGACCACCGACCCGTATCAGCCGTGTTCAACTTGAGGGTCAAATCTATCAACCCGGCCTTGCGGACCGATGTCAAGAGCGACGTCAGGAAGAAGTGGTCGGGTCTCCAGCAACGACTTTTATCGGACCTTCAGAGGTTTTACGTTGATTGGGGGATTCTCTAAGACACTAAAATAATGGGCTATACGCACCCCTTGAAATTCCATCACGTCCCTACACCTCATTTGTATCACGCCCCAAGGACACTACTTATTGTCATTGTAATTCCATACGGACTCCATTATCCTAATCCACTCCATCTTGATCCAAGTTTCCACCTTCGTCACTGCTCGAGGACCCTGAAACCTCGGGGGCTCCGCCGCCTAGGAAGCGGTTTACTACGTTGCGTAGGATCCTTACCGGGAGCGGCTATCGTGAAGGACGGGTGCAAGTCTCAGAAAATCGACTGTTGGACCGATTTATTTACTTCACGCACTTCAATATCTGCCTCGTCATCACTACCGTCTCCTCCTGCTCCCCCTACGACGGGAGCTTGGTCGGCGGCATCTGGCTCGAAGTCGAGCACCCCTACTTCACCTTGCAGTTGACCTGGCATGCCTCCATTGGGGTTCGGTGCGCCAATTCCATTTGCTTCCGCGATCATCAGGTCCTCCAGTGCATCTTCAGGTAACTGCGCTGCCAACTGTGCGAACTGAATAATTCCACCAGGAAATCGCTCGGCAAAATTGGGGTGCGCCATAAAAAAGTCCTACAAAACCATGAGCCTCAGGCGCAGCGAGGTGAGGTGGGCATACCAACCTGTAATTGTCTACGGAATACACCATCAGGTATTAGCCTCCCCAAAAAGCGTTCTTCTTCCCTGGCATTCGGCCTCCGAGAGCGGTATCCTAGTACATCTTCGACACCCTGGAAGAATTCCGTGTTGTACTCGCTAACCTTTAGGCACGGCGGCAAGGGGTCACACGCAAGCTGTCTGGAATTGACAATTTCTTTTGGGATGAAAGAGAATAGGGACCGGCATGTTTTCTCAAGGACGATGACATGCCGATAGATCGAAGTGTGGATCGTTGTTGCAGCTAGAACTGTGGATCGGTCCTCGTTTGCGTTCGTCGGAACTGAATCCAGGGGCGGGAGCGACTTGATACACTCTGACAACCAGGAGGAATGACTGTCCTCCAGCCATAGGTCCCCCCACCTAAGGACGTAGAGGTGGCAAAGGAGGCGCACGGCTGCGTCCGCCGGGCTCGAAAGAGAACTTGGAAATGAGGCGTGGCGTCAGGTGGGTGAATTCAACTCGAAGACATCAGGGACGTCTCACGATAAGTCAACATGCGGTTTGAAAGCGGATTTGGATCGAACATCCGCAGAAAGTGTTATATCCACCTTGTCCGCAAGCAACGGAAGAAGGGAAGGAAAACGCAACACTGCGGCCACAAACGCCTTGGTACTTGACGTGTGGTCCTAAAATACAAAAGACGATACAGTAAGCGGTTGGCAAAAAGGTAAGTGATCCCACTAGCCTGCAACTTCGTAGCATCTTCGCGGATCTTCATCGCCAGTGCTCTGGTATACCACCACCCAGGCAGGATTGTTGGAATGAGCCTCCCTGCGAAACCACCTTGATTCGTTTCAAAGTATTCCCAGATATCTAATATCCAATCATGCGTCCCCGCCTTTATGGCGAGGCCGTCCAAATGCAGCAAAGATCCATGCGGGTCGGTCCATGGGTCAAGGGAATACAACAACTTGGCGAACTCGAATGCCGTTCGAATGCAACCCCGTCGGTGGAGGTCACTGTCAGTTGTCAGGTTACGATATAGTACGACATTGAATGTAGCCACGACCCACACCAGTTGCCGATGGAGGGCCAAAAAGAACGGCCGATTCTCGACACGGTCGAAGTCTAGCCGATGACACCCGCCCATGAAATTGAATGCTCCCACGAAGGCTCGCTCGTAACTGAAAAGGGCCCTATCGATGAAGTCGGAGGCGGTGCTGTATTCTGATATGCATCAGGTGAAAGAAAGGACGGAAAACCGGATGTAACACCTTCTCGATGACTGTACACTTCCGCGAGCTGAAGCAAGGTGTCGGCATGATAGGGTTGTGCGCGCAAGAGGTGATTGAACCCCTCAGGATCTTTAAACCATCAGGCTAGATCTAGGGACCAGCCGAGCGACCGCTTACCCCCAGACATGACGGTTTGCATGAAAGCCATGGTAATCGCTCGATACTTCTTTCCGTACTCCACGGTCCACCACACCTCCTCTGGTCGATCCGACCACCCGTAGCGAAACAGTTTGTCCTCACGTTCATCGGGAGTGAACTGGCGAACGGATAGCCCTTCACGCAATTGCGCCGGCCACCAATTTGGTTTTGGATTCGTCAGTGTTGATCTCTGGGCCGCGTTCGTCCGTTTTGAGGCTGTGCGAGAGGCAATCTTCGAGGAAACGACGACCTTGGACCCGAAGAATTTACGCATCTCGAGCTCACCATCGAGATTTTGTGGGGAGATGGCCAAAAGAGTCACGAAGCGCTCGCGGAGCGATGGTCCGGGGCTCGAAGCACCCCCCACAGCTGGCTGGAACCCATAGGGGTCCAGGGATAGCTCAGCCAGAACTTTGTCGAAATCTTGGTTATCACTGGATTGTCCAACTTTAGCCTTCCGCTTCTTGGGCTTGATAGAAGCGTTGGATCGGGGCGGATTTTGAACAATGGGGTCAGCCACGGACTGTTTCTTTTTCTTCTTCCTCTTTCTCACCCGGTCAGCATGACTCTCCGTCGATGAATGGCGGCAGAACCACACACTTTCTTAGGCCTTTGGGACTTATCAGCTGGCTCCTCTTCCTCAAGATCTTCGACTACCAGCGTGCCAAACTTTTGATATATCATTTAGCCTCCAAGTCGCGTAATCACTCGTACAATACGCACCATCGCAGGTTTGTCCACACCAGGTGCATCTTCGCCATCGACGCCGGACCCATCCTCAGCGGAACGTAGGGCAAAAAGTTCCCCCTGTTCTCTAAGTTGTCTCTTGTTCAATCGCGGAGGCATGGTGGTGGTCGAGTGCCAACGTCCAGGACGATCGGCTCGGTTGATTGATCCAAACGGAAACAATAGATGAATTAACTGGAGTGGCGACGACTTATACCGGGCTCGTAATTTACATACAGCCCGAGTTTCCTGCTTAGTGTTCGTGGTTGTATGCTCGTGCCTTCAAGTTTGAGCCAGAGACAACGCCATTCTCAACCTTGTCACGACCAACTTCCTCCACGAGCCACTTCTCGTTTACTTTATCGTTCAATTTGCTGGTGATCGAAGGGATGTCGAGCCTCAGCTCATTGGTGATGAACAGTCCAACCTCTGGAAAGGCTAAGCACGATTCAAAGGAATGAACACATATATATCTCACCGGTGTTATCGTGATTACCCCTGATTTTCTCCAGGTTAGGGAAGGCTTGCCTGGTGGCATAACCGATCAGGTTCACATCGATGGCTGAGTGGCCAAGCTGCACAACTATCAGGCCATTTTTGGTGATTCCGATAATATACTATACATACAGATCCCCACTTGGTCAATGCCCGGCGGTCCATGGACTGACCAAAGTGGATCCCGACGGCAGAGGCAGAGGACTTGAGAGCATTTGCAACAGCGATCTCCGTGGAACTGTGCATGCAAACTTTAGTAAACAAAACAGAGGTCTGAGGGTGCCACAAACTTTGCATCCGTGATTCCATACTGAGCAAAGGTCTCCAATAGGAAGCGCTGAGGATCGGACTCATTGTAGTTGCTCCAGAGACGACCGAGATAGTCAGAAGTACGCTTCGCAGCGGCAACAGCCTCAACATTGTATCTGTTGTTGGATGGTCAGTCGACGCTAATAATCGAACACTTGAGAAACTCGCTGGTATTCGCCAGTGTCAACAATTCCTCCGAGACTGAGGGCGCCACATTCATGGTCGGCTGTGCCGAGAAGCAAGGTCTCACTTGAAGCGGAATCGATGTATTCCTTCAGGTAATCAACTACCTTGTTATACTGGGAACATCCAAGAAAGGTTAGGACGGTACCAGAGGCCGTAGACAGCTTACCATCAATATCTCGTGCAAATGACCAGGCAGGTCATTCCCATGACCTGCGTGGTCAATCCGCTAGATGGGTCTCAGTGTCATGTTGTTTTCACAGTTCACCACTACGAACCGAGGCCTCAACCATCTAGGGTCACGTAAGTGGGGTGAATTTCTCATAAAATAAACACCCTCACCAAGAAGAATCCCTTGTTCGAGTTTCGGGTGGCACGTTCCAAAGACCTGATCGCGGTCTGGGTCATCTCCAACAGACTCGGTTCCTTGGAATTGTCCCTGTCCAGCTTTGAGGAAATGCGAATAAGGTGATATGTGCCAGTGAATGGAAAGCGCGACGTGCCTCGTAACTCATGTGATCGGCGGTAAACAGACCAAGATAGGGTTTGGTAGCATGTTTCGCGTTACCACCTTGAAGGTTGTCGAACTCGGTACGGTTCGTGAAGGTATAGTTGTTGAAGTGTGACTCTATGTCACATGATTTCCTTTTCTTTCTTTCTGATCATGACATTTAGATAAGCCATCAAAAATTCCTTATTAGGAAATTATATCACCATTATGTAATCCTTCCATATTTGGACAGTTTCCTTTTTAGGCAATATTTTCTCACTCTGCTTTAGTATATATACCTGCAGGGGGGGTCTTTTGTCTCTTAGT
>Ga0307515_10017561_pt1 | contig 13017 bp, 11 predicted proteins | sample 17_EM_MG_FD_194513 | JGI IMG/M metagenome (GOLD analysis project Ga0307515, IMG submission 194513) | Populus trichocarpa ectomycorrhiza microbial communities from riparian zone in the Pacific Northwest, United States - 17_EM | ecosystem: Host-associated > Plants > Roots > Unclassified | place...
GTTGTGGGGGAAAGGCGGGAAGGTTCCTGCCCAAGTCTGCCCAGACTTCACAAGTGGGGATAGTCGAACGCCTCCAAGTAGGATGAGGTTATCCTGTCGCTGAGGGACGGGGCGCTGTGGTCTGACGAAACGCTGCCCTGGTGTCAGAACCCTGCCATAACCGTGTCTGAACTGAGGATCATGATGAGAGAGCGACCGTCCGTTTCGAGACACGTGTCCATTACAGCACCCACTGGCCAAAGGGCGAAAGATCCTGCAGAGCCTCGTGCGAAAGTCACCCCTTCTTTGGGATAGGTTGCAACAAAGCAAAGACGGATTCCACCGTTCCGCTTGGCTGTTCACCGCTACCGTCGTCGGGTCCTGCCATTAGCTTGTTCGGTCGACTGGAAATAATCACCATCGCACCCGCGGTCTCAATGTTCTCTCGTAAACTACCGTAACATTCGGAATGGCTCGGTCGCCGCTCTCGGGAGGATCCAGTACCCTCAAAGATAGATGTGCTTGCTGTGCTTCCTAGCGTGTCTGCTCTCCTCGTTGGCCGCGAGGGATGATGAACGTTCGCATCCGACCACTCCGTTTCAGGAACGCGTCGCACAGCATATTGCGCGCCTCCCTGATTCCGATTCTGAAGGCGTACGTTCCGCCCGCGAAGAAATAAAATCAAGGGGAATCGGTCGTCCTGTCAAAGAGGGTTTGTTGACGTGCCCCCTTTCCGGGGCATTGGTGCGATGAGACGTCCTCACCGCCGGAGCCTCTCTTCTTCCGTTGACAAGCTTTAGAATCCGTGGCCTTTTCTTGTGATGTCGGATGTTGGACATTATATTATGAATGTCGGTCAGACCTTACGAACCACCTTCCCTCGTCCCTCACCCCCGTTCTCCCCGCTTATCTATCCCCTTTCCTTCCTTCACCCACTCCTTAACTGAGGTACAGAGGATGGCTGGCGCTGACTATAAGGATCTTAGGAGTGAGTTCACCCTTGTGTCCGCCGATTGCCAACTGATGATCCTCCTCTAGACGTTGCAATCGGCCTGTTCATTTTTACATTCTTCGTCACCTGTTATAGGTGTTTTGCAAGATACAAGAAAGGGTTATGGGGGCGCGATGATTCAGTCGCGCTGTTCAGTATGCTCTCCTTCATATTCTTCGTGATCGGTCAGAACAACAACTGCTCCCGGCATGTTGCCTGCAAGAACTTTGGGACTGACATTCCGCGACTTTTAGGGTCTGTCTATCTCGCTCAAGGTATGGCCCTGCGCCCATGACATACCGGCGACCTTCATCAGATTAATCGCTGGGGTGGATTCCAGAGTCCTCACGGGAGGGAAGAGTCAGAGGTGCTTACATCCTCATCTTCGGTTTTTATACGCCGGTTTGGTAAGGCCCCTCGCTCATCAAGTATTGAGCTCATCGTTGAGCAGGGGTGGAAGGATTTCTATTGTATTAACTGTGGTCCGGGTTACCCCCTGGAAGTTTCAAAAGAAGATCCTACGATGTACGAGAATTATATATTCAATGTCCTTTCTATGCTAATCCTTAGCCATCAGGGGTCGCCGCATTTTTCGTCGTACAGTACCTCATGCTGACCATTCAGGCGTACTGGGTGTGTGAAATCACGTACCCTGGATGGAAGAAGATCCCCGGATCCATCTGTGTCCTCCCGCAGGCGGTTCCCATCACCCAGCTCGTTAGTAAGTTACCGCCTTCCCTCGTACTTCTGTCCGTTTGTTCATCGACCCTGACTCTCAGCGACGATCGTTTCGGATGCCATATTGATGGTTACCCCCTTGATGGTATGGCGAATTTCCCCTCTTTTCTCGTCGGGCTGGGCTGTATCTCACGATGAGTGTAGATAGTTAGGGGCGTTCACGTCCCAGCGTTGCGTTTCCGCTTGCTTTTTATTTTCTCCATGTCAATCACAACGACACTGGCGTCGGTGGCACACGCTGTCCTGGTGATGACCAGCCCAGGTGTATGGGAAGCAATCTTCGGTACGTCGACCCTAATTCCCTCGCTTGTGATCCACGGTCTCCTGAAATTTCGATTCACCGTGTGTGCGTTTTTGGTCCTTCTTAACAGGGGGTGTAGAAGCAGCGGTATCGGTCACAGTGTGCAGCACGTCTGTCATTATCCCAGCCATACTTCGCGCTCTGAATGTCGGCGACCTATTCATGCAAGAAGACACCGTCGATCCGAACTTCAATACCAGCATCGAGATCCCTCGTATGACTTCAACGACGATCGAGCTCGGTCTTCCGAACTTCCGCGGCATTGATGTCACGGATAGCGATGAATTCGAGGGGGCCAGTGGCACGGTAGTATCTCAACAACAGCGAGGTTCGGTCGAGTTGGACCCGAAGGACGACCGGAAGCACCGACTTACGATACAGACTTCGGACGGATCGCTGGGGAACTCGGGGACGGCGACCCTCGCAGGTGAATCTGACATTGCGGATTCATTGACGCAGGCAAGGAGCTTGCCCATGGTCGAGCAGGATCGGGATATTGAGGCGGATGTTGGGGGGAAAGTGGGAAGGAATAGCGTGTAGTCTTGGGTCGCCGTTCCTCCTCTGATGCGTTCCCTATGCCCTTCCCTCCGCCACCTCTCCCTTCTCCGTGCTCGATCGCGGTTCAATCTCGACTCTCACACCGTCCTTGCCTTCACACCCTCATCTGTTGTCATCCACTCCCTCCCACAATGTTAGCACTCAGTGACCTCACACTCGTTGTCCACACCCGCCGTTTAAGTATCATCGTTAATGTTTTGTCCTTACACCTACATCATTTTTCGGAATTGCTGTGATATCTCTCGCTGTGTACATGATATCGCATAAGTGATATCCCCCATTGAATAAATAATACCGGATGTGCCTTTTCGACACTGGAGTTATTCTGTCCGTGATACCCAGTCAGCAGAGTAAACTTGACCTTCGGGTCCAGGTCCGGATATATACCTATGTATAGATGAGACGGATGAGCAGGGGAGGCAACCTACGATTGGCCCGTTGACCCTCCCCATTGGCTAGAGTTCAAGGGGAGAACCAGAAGTAGCAAATTGCTCCCTTAGTGATCACGATTGGATGGTCTTGGGTTGGTCGCTGCAGGGAACATCAGAATGATTAATTGGTCTGTTGATAACTGTCGGGAAGTCGGGGGTTCAAACAGCCTGTTATTCTCATTGCTTATCATACAGCCGGTGGCTGGTGGCTGCCCACTGATCTATGGTGGAGAAGCTTGGGACTCAGGATCAGGATGAGAGGAAGCTTCCTTCGCGAGATTCATGGCATTGACGGTCGCATTCAACAAGGAGATAACACCCTCCCGGTCCTTTGGTCGTTGGGACTTGACTTCCATGGCTGGAGTTCGAGGCAGCTGCGAGAAAAAGATGCGGTATGAAAGCTGTGAGGAAGAACCCGGGCTCTAGGCGGCCATCGCACTCGTTCAACCTCGCACATTCATCGGGATTAGACACCTAATACCCGCCACTGCGCATGCACGAGCTGCGCTAGCGCCTCACGCGAACGACCGAACCCCTTTGCATCGTCACTCCTCGAGTTTAATTTTCCAACCAACGAACGACAGTTACTTTACTGGTTCGCGGCAACAACAAAGTTACTCCGTTCGGGATCCATCCATTCGAAGGAACACATACAAGGGGATTACAAACGTCGCATGCGGTAGATAAGTAATATTCCGATGTATAGAGTGGGAGTCGTACTTCATATGACGACCAGTAACACAGGGAGGGACAACGTAGGCTAACGATGAACATGAGATCGTAGAGCCGTGCATGCAAAGCAAACATAAAAGGACGAGTACTATATACAACGACGTGAGTGGCATGTCGGGCGTATGCAGCCGCAGAAGTTCGATGCTGGAAGCCAGTGGCCTGAGACGTTGACTGGTCGTCGCAACATTTCAGAACGTGATGGGGGGCATAAAAAAGGGGGCAACGAGAAGTAAAAGAGAGTGGATGCGACACCAAACGATGAGAATCATGCCCCAGCCTGATGATTCTGGATGTACACCTGCAAATCCTGCCACCCTCCTCCGACCCTATACATCACCTTCTTGGTGATGATCGGCTCCTGCCCACTCCCCCTCGCACTTGGCCTTGTAAGCGTCGCCAGCTTGCACGTGATCACCTTCCTCGATAACGGGCTTGACACCGCATACTGTGCCCTCACTTCGTCCCCTTGCTTCGGTGCCACCCTCAGTGGAGGGTCGACACGTTCAATTAGAAGGGTGTGAGGGATCGAGTTAACGACACGAGCGACTTCCAAATCCAGAGGATCCTTCGAACTTGCGGGGACATAGGTTTGTCTATCCATGCCAGGAGTATGGGCCCCCGCACGCGAACCGGGTCGTGAATGTGACATGGATGGTCGCGGAGACATACCATCCCGGAAGCTCGACGGAGGGAGCGTATGCATCGTGGGTTTCGGTGTCTTCCTCGCATCTTGGTAGTTGGGGTAATTTGACAGGCGAGCTTTTATCGTGGTGTCATGGAGGAAAGGATTATACGATGGGTCAAAGTCGGAATAGTTCGACATAGCGGACGTGGACCGTGATGGGGATGAGAACTTCAAGCTAGGGATGGGGATCATAGAGCGGCTGGGAGGACGTAGGTACGATACAAGTGTGTTTCCGGGTGTCTCCCGGCCAGGAGTCGAGAACGCGCCGAACGACGTCGAGGAGGTAGGAGACAGAGCGCGTCCATTCTCATCAGAGAATGATCGCCACTGGATAGAGGGGGCGGGGATGTTGCTTGGGGTCTTTGGACGGGCACGAGGTGGGGTTAATCTCACTGTTGCGGGGGTATTGGGGTGCGAACGTGATGGTGGTCGTACTGGAGGTGGGGGGACATGTCCGGTACGCGAGGATGAGCGGACACGTGAGGGAGGTCTTGTGAATATTGATGACTGGGTGATGGATGGGATGGAAGATTGGGTGATGGGAGACCATGGACGAGAAGAAGACATAGATGCTCTAGACGCACTCCGTCGTTGAGGCGAAGTTTCCTGGTCACTCGCACCAACGGAGGGATGCTTAGGTGTGGACAGCGATTCGTCCGGACCTATTCTCGTTGATGCGTTCCACTTCGGCTTACTTCGAAGAGTATCTGTCACCCCGGGTGTTGATCTTCCTGGCGTCAAACTCTGTGTGTGTTTGTGACCTGGGCGGTCCGGGGTTGACGGCTCTTCGCTCTTGCCGCGGAAAAGGAGGGATGATCTCGCCCGCAGTGTACGGGTCGGTTCTGAGGACGGTTCCCGATTGGCCTTAGATATCGTGGGTGTGATCGGCAGGGATGTTAGTTGTTTAGGAGAACCCTTGAGTTTCTGCGCCAGCTTTCGGAATGGAGACTTGGTTTTCTCAGCCCCTTTCGTCGATCTTCCACCTCTTGATCCAGATGTGGCCGCGGAGAGAGCTGACCCGCTCTCACTGGGTGTTTGCTCCTCACCTTGAAGCATCCGTCGGACCTCCTCCATTTCATCGTCGGTTCGTTGTATTCGTTCTCGAAGGTTCCTCCATCGTTGTGTGGACTCCGCATGCCGTCGTAAACATTCGCCATTCTTAGTGACACGATCTTGGGCACCTTTGTCGAGGACAGACAGCACCTTCGTGATAGCCGGAACGTAGTGCCTGAAGAGAACACCTCAGCCTTAACCTGGAAAACGGAATAGGACACTGCACCATACTTCTTCTTGGCTTCGTACGACTGTAGGAGCGCCAAATACGAGTCTAAAGTGGGTGGAGACTTGTCTGAACGTATCGAAGATCGCCGTTGATCGTCCCTCAGATGCACTTGCGTTATGAAGTCCTATTGAACGGAGATGAAGAGCGGACCTCATGAAGATATCACGGGTTTAAGCGCACCTGACACCGATTCACACCTTTCTCCAGGCTCGACATCAGACCTCCAGCCTGTTCAGTCACCGTCCTAAACACGACCAGCCACTTATCCTCCTTCAACTCATCCCTAAGCGTTTCGCTCTCCGACTTTGCGGCCTCCCATTCGGCCATGAGGGCCGCATGTTTCCTTATCATAACAGCTGCCTCGCCATCTGAGCTGAATCCCGAAGGAACTGGTGTCTGATTGAGGAGAGCATCTGTGATGGTCTTGACCCCTTTTGAAACCGAGTCCAATCGCTCGTCCAAACTGATGAGTAATTGATCGATCTCATTGTTGGCGCCCGATGTGTCCGATGACCCTTGAGATTTGTGACGAAGCTCTTGGATTTCTGCATGAACCGGATGGACAACGGTGGGTTGATGAGAGGAGAGGAGGCATGGAATACGGTTACGCGACACGCACCAAATATTCGCGCCTGTATGTCGGATATACCATATGAAAGTTCGGTGATGTGCGTGGAGGCGGCCAAAAATTCTAGATCTCTAGGAGGGCGCCGAATAGTAATCAGGTAAGATAGTCAGTGGTGTTATTTCTTCGTAGGATCGATCCGGGACGCACTCCTGGCTTTTCCTCCTCCCATTCTTCAATAATTTATTTGAGCTTGACGTGATAGTGGCATTCTCTGAAAATAAAATCCACCAAGGATGATATCGCGTCAGTGAGAAGTTTCACTCTCGACCGCCCTCACACACATTTCCGGGGCTGTATCCCAAGGGCCACGCGGAAACCATGCGGTGCGAGTAAAATTGATTGAACACACACGCACCAGGGTCGTCATCCAATTCCAAGGATTTCGGTGACGTCGAGGCGTAGCTGGCTGCTGAGAGACTGCGAGAAAGTGGCGTTAGAAAGCCCGCCCCGAGACCGTCGCTGGAGGTTGAGGTCGAGGTTGAGAGCAGCATGGAACGCGAAAACAACCTCCTCCTTCAAACGATGCCCCGACCGCAAGTGGCTGTCAGACCGAAAGTTGGAGAGGCGAGAGAGATCGAAGGGATGGAAGGCCGGGATTCGGAGGGAGTTGGCGGAGTGGTGACGAAGCGATACGCCGCCGTTCTTCACTAGACGGGCAAAAATGATAGACCCGAACCGCAGATTCTCACTTGGGCGTCGGCTACCGACGAGGATGAGGACGAAGGGGTGATGAAGAAGGAAGAGAAAGCAACCCGCACTCGCCAGACCTCGCTTCGGAACAATCACAGTTTGCTGAGCCGTGGGTCACGTGGTGCATGCTTTGGCCAGGGCCAGAGCGGATAAACAGTAAACAAGACAACAGAATCGATGTTCCTGTACAATAAGCCTAGGTGACAAGTAAGACATCCCAGACACTACCCCTCGTGCTCTTCCATCTCGACATCCGACGTAGAGCTTGTCAATTCTGAATCCAACAAATTTGAAACCGCTTCCTTGTCAAACCACTCCTCGCACCTGCCCTTGGCTTCCTCAATCGCTTCAGTAAGCATCACCCTTCGACTCTCCTTGGACAACTCTGGATCCACGGAGTTGTAGTAGCCAGGGGCGAGACCTTCCAAGGCGTAAAGGTGATGCACCGACTCCTTCAATCTAAGCAAGCGTTCCAGGTGGTCTGAAAGGAGTGGATTGGACAACACTCCGGGGTAGTATCGCCCACTTAGTAGCGAGATGTCCATTACAGCCTCCCAATCTCCCTTCAAGATTGACCGGAATTTATACCCTATTGGAGGTTCGGGTGGATCCCAGGTTCTGGCGTGTGGTCCGGAGAGCACCTGACGATCAGAAGCAGGTTTGAATATGTTCGGTGTTCGCTCGGGTGAGGAATCGTCTGGGGTTTCGCCCTGGAGTAGCGCGGGGTCCAAAGACCTCATGTCAAACGCCGATGTGTCCTCTTTCCGCCCCTCCCTCCCCCCGACACCCGCACCAACAAACCCGTCCTCGACCAAGTCGAACAACATGCCAGAAATCCGGACCTTCTTCTCCACAGAAAAGATGCTTATGACTCTGAGGAACAGACCCCTATCCCCCGAGCCAGGTGCGTGGTCCGGTTCTATGCCTTTCTCTATCGTATAGTCGATGGCGGCCTGGGAAGGAGGCACTACGGGCAACACCCTATCGCTGCCGCTGGGGGCGAGCTCGCGTCGGGGCACCTTCAGCCGGACCAAATCATCCACCCAGATACGTTCGCCACCCCACCAAAGGCCTTGATACCTCTTCTGAGTTTTCGCTTGGGCAGGGGACTCCGCGGCCAGCGCCACAGGCCCGGTGGATATGGAAGGCAATAAATCGGGCATAGGTCCGATGTGGAGTCCCGGCGTTCGATGTTTCTTCTTGGGAACGACAGGAGTCGCAACGGTCTTGTCCGCAGTGATGGTGTACTTGAACATCCAGTTGTCAGTGCAAGTCCAGTACTTGGCGAGCATAATGGGTGCCTGAACAGCGAGGGCGTAAGGTAGCGCGGCCTCCTCAAACGTGAATTTCGATAACGAATCCAGCCCCCCTTCCGCTGGCACGCTAAGAGTATCCCCCTTTCGGTCAATGGTATGCATGAGGGATGATAGGGCGTCAAGTAATGGTTGGGGTGAGCTCATTGCTTGGTAAGGTAACACCCTCTCGTCGGAGATCGTGATAACCGCGTCGATGTTGAAGAGGGTGACCTCGTATGCGTAGGGTTGATCGTCACCAAGGTGGCGTTCGAAGGACGACTCGCCCATGACGAAGGTGAAATGCATGGATCGTTGTATGCTCTTGACTATTCCCGGCCAGGCGCCAATAGCACTGTCTTCCTCACCCGGTCTGGCGATCGGAACGTCCAAAAAACACCAGACCACTTCGCCGAGTCTGTGGAGTCGTTTACGATGGGGAGAGTTTACGCCTTCGATATCGGCGATTCGGTGAGAGTTCACAGCGACCTTGGGTCCGGTGGAGGGCTTCACGGGCTTCGGCTCCATGCGTATGGCGAACCAGGGTATCTCCTTCACGGGCAGAATCTGCTCTTGCTCTTCTTGTAGTTGCGGTGGGGACGACGAAGGGGGCGAGAATTGGGCTGGACCAGCCGTCACGGAAGGTGGTTCAGAGACTCTCCCTCTACGTTTCGCCACCACCAGGGATGAGGATTGCGACGGGGGTCTGGGGGCTTTCGAGGGCGCTTGCGTCGACTGGCGAATGCGAGCAACAGGGGAAGAAACAGTGCGGGCGCTGGTTTTTAAGCCGGCTGCTTGGCTGATACCTCGCTGCGGTGTTCGTGTGCAGTACTTGCAACCGCAGTTAGACCTTTGTAAGTTTTCGTCCATCATGAGCCACACCGCATGGAGTATGAACTCTGGGACTGAGCGAAAACGCTTGACGAGCGTGGAACCTGCGATCAAAGCAATCATGAGGTCCGGTGAATCACCTTTGTCGAAAGGCCGAAAGGTCGAAAGGAACACACCAAAAAGATACTTGTCTGTTCTGGGGTTGTCCTGTGGCCCTTTGTAATGCACGAACATTTTATAACCCTCCGGCCACGACCCCAGAATGTACTTCGGGCCAGCTAAATACGTCAGTACCCAGTGGAGATCGTGAATCAACAACACGCATTGCGCTAACCTGGGAGTCCAAGCTTCTCCGCTACCAGACGTCCGAGATCTTCCCTCCACCTGGTGCACTGTGGATCATCGGGTTCCAAGGGATGCATGTAGTTGACTTGGCCCTCTCGGTCAACGATCCGCCTCGTGTTTGACGGCCAAAGTGACGAATCTCCGTCGGTTCGCGAAAACCCTAGTTCGGATTCCATCGTAGGTCACAAAAATCAACAAAAAGAAGAGAGTAAGTCGTTGGTGGTAGAATGTTTGGCTCGCACTACGGGTGCGGTGAGCGGATGGTCGTAACACAGGAAACGGAGTCGATCACCCGGAGGATCAGAGTCATGACCTCGGACTACATAAAACTGGATACGCTCAACTCTCCTCAGAAAGGGTAAAATAGGTAGTAGATTGATATTATATGGGCAGGTAGCTGGCTACTGGCGGTCAACCACAGGTGTTGTCCGGAAACTCGACTTGTCTTGCATGGAATCTGGACTAGCGTGAGCGGGTGAAAACGTGCGGGCAACCTCTGACGCACCGTTGTTAGTCTTGTATTCTAGGACACAAGTTGAGGGCAAGTTGAGGGCCCTCTTAATCGTCTCTCTATAAACGCGGTCACCAGGGATGGTAGTTGCGAGCCAGGCGCACGGCTTACTTGATTTTATCCCTAATCTTTGTGTCCACCTCATAACGATTCCAAACGCTGATGATGTCCTCGTTCGGTCGTATGCTAATGGTACAACCACATATCCCAGGCCATTCGTCTAGCTCCTCATCAGCCGGTGGCTGAAGATCGTCAAACTGTTCCCCAAGAATGGCGAGGACAAGGTCTTCCCATAGGCGGTCCGAAACCCCCTTCTTCAGCCGAATGATCCACTTGCCGCCGGAGAGGTTAAGAGGGTCCTCCCAGACAGGTCTGCGGACACCGGAGTGAAAGAGGAGGTAGTCAGTTGTCGGAGTCAAGGCCGAAGGGGGGTTCAGATGCGTATATATGGACCAGAACTGTTCAACCTGTTCCCGGTGTCACAGATTAGATTTGGTGGAAAACCTAAGGAATTTGACCGAAAGCTCACGGAACTGAAGGTGAATATCTTCTTGATTCCTTCCTCGTAACTCACAATTTTATTCCCTGGTGCACGCTGTTGGCGGAACCAGAATACCCAGCTGTCCAGACATAACGATCATCCCCGTCGTCAGACCAAATCTCATATAGCTATCAAACACTACGAACATACGTAAATTTCAGGGGGTGTGTCGAGGGTTGCAGGCCTCCGGGGCCATTCGAGGGTGTTGGTGTGAGAGCTGAAGGAGTGTTTGGTCTCGCTCCCATGGATTTATCGTCCGACTGTTTTGGTTTGGGTTTCGCGGACGCCGTGTCTGTCGTCTGGTGGTTGTCTCTCTCGGGCGACGCGTCTGCGAGGAAGTGAGATTGTTGGTGGTGATTTGAGATTGAGGACATCACGGGCGCAGTTCAAGAGGTGGATCACCCTTTGTCTTTCCCGACGGTGACGATGAAACTCATGCTGCGGCCGGAGTGGAGGCCTCGTCCTTTCTCCTCGTTCCTCGGTTGCTTGGACCTCAAAACAGGCGTAATTCTCGCTTTGCTCTTTGCTGTACGTCACCAAAGTTCATGATTGTGAGCAAACGAACGAAAATCTGAGTGGTTTCTTCTTCAGCTGTTCAATAAAGTTGCTGGCGTGTATGGCTTGATTGCGGTTTTAACTGGTGCAGGAGGCTCGGCAGCCCAACTCAGCCTTTATATATACTCGACAATCGCTCTGGTTGCTTTGGCGTGGGGGTTGAAGGTAGTGAAACGGGTGAGCTTCAACTACCTCCGGTTATCTTTCCGCAGCTTACACGTAGAAACGCTGCGCAGGAAGACCCGAAGAGTACCTTGTACTTTGCTCATCTTTTCTTCGCCGACCACGTTCTATCGACCTCATGGACCGTCTTTTTTGCCGTCGTGTGGTGGTTGTACAGCCCTCATGATGGTCGGCGCGTGTCCAACTCCGTCGCTCAAGACAATATCATCGAGAATTACCTTGGTGAAACGGAAAAGGTTTCTGAGGAAGAACGTGCGCGACTGGCTTTGAAATTGTGGCGAAAGGAAAAGGGTGTCGCGATCGCAATAATCGTTCTTGGCTGGCTAATCAAGGTACGCGGACGTTTTAGGCGTCAAATAATGCCTTCGCTTGACCCACTCCTGCGTAGTTTTATCTTGCAGCGACGATTTATTCTTACGCGATTCACTTGAGGAACGGGGCCTATCGTAACCTCCCCCTCTCCCGTCCAAACTACGCTTCGGATTACGCGGAGATGCCAATGACCGGGGATGACGATGAAGAAGATGATATCGAGGACTTTTACCGCGTCCCTGGCTCTAGCAGCAAACGCACATCCTATGGAAAACACAACGCTGGAAGCTATTCACGGGGGAACTTCAATACCGCACCTAGACGAGGACACAAAGCTGGCCAGGGTAGTTACTCCCTATCAACCAAGTCGCATCCGATGTCGAGATCAGGAAGCGGTAGAACTGAGGATGGGTCTTCGGATATCCTCTTCGATAGTATGGATGGTCCTTCGCCGAAACCGGGGTCGGACGACAATGTTATTGGTGATAGACAGGTATGAGCTGCGAGGTCGGTGGGGATAGTGGTGAGACCATTTATTTAACTTAGTTTTGTAGTATTCGCTCATAATAATCCTACTTGACGCGGCAACCAATCCGAAGTGCGCCAAATCCAAGCAAAGAAGAGCATATTAAATTCTGGTTGCGGCAAAGCGCATCGTAATGGCAGCACTCCCCACAGCCTAGCCGTCGGGCGATCAGGCCCGACAAAGGCATTCTCTCTCACAGGCAGAGGTAGGGAAGGGGGCGAATGATATATCGCCCACCACCGGAGGTTCTCGCGGAGGTCACTGCGGGTACCGAACCTAGAATAAAAACACCACAGACACTACACACGAGCGCAACTCACGCTCGTCTCCAGAAGATGGATTACCACCGTGTTGTCTTTCCTCTCCCTTTACCTGTCATTTTTACCGGATATGAATCACTGGGTGTAGTGTGCATGTGCGCAAAACGAGACCACAGAATGATTCACATCCAATTCTATGTCAACGGACTTGCGTGTTTGTCACAAACTTGGGCTTGAACTTGTAGCAGAGGCAAAAGTGAGCAGAGGTCAAACGCAAGTGAGGTCACAGTTTGACCGGGGTGAAGGTCATGGGTGTTGAGATGAACTGAGGCCGAAGGCCGAAGGTCGGATCACGAACACGTGCTCCGGAGATATGATATGTCTATGACTAATCGGCCCGTGATAGCGCTAGGATGAGTCACCTTAAGTGACCATCAGTGGCTGAGTCACGGTGTATAGCTGTGACAGTAACACCCCTATATTCTTATATATACCACGCCTGTACCATAATAAGAATAAAATGTCTCTTGTTCTCTCCCACCATCGTACTAGCCTCACAAGCAACTCACCACACCAAGCCCTCTCCCCTCTCCTCATAAGGTAAGGTTAGAGTACCATGTAGTATATAGAGTATACTCTGCGCTGC
>Ga0307515_10017562_pt1 | contig 13017 bp, 9 predicted proteins | sample 17_EM_MG_FD_194513 | JGI IMG/M metagenome (GOLD analysis project Ga0307515, IMG submission 194513) | Populus trichocarpa ectomycorrhiza microbial communities from riparian zone in the Pacific Northwest, United States - 17_EM | ecosystem: Host-associated > Plants > Roots > Unclassified | place...
ACGCGAAACTTCGCGATCCTCCAGGGGTAAGACGTTTTATCGCGACGACAACACAACGCCGTACGGCATAGTATTATTAAGGCTATAAGACGAATGAATAACAAAATCTCTATCAAATAAGCCTTATTTCAAAGCGAAAAGCCGAAAGGCTGATTGTGATAGATATTGATGTTGCTGTTCGGAGGGAAGGCGTGACTTCGCTTTGAATAGACATTTTTATATATTTCCAGGTGCAAATCCACGTATTTTAATCTACGCAATTAATACGCGCTTTTAATTAGATACGCAAAAATAGTACATATACACTTACGAAATACTATGTAGATTGCCGTTACGCTATATAAAGCTATTAAGCCTTAATCGGCATGAGGTAGATTTTGTATTATACCCTATTTTTTAATTCAAAATATATCAAATATTACAAATACGACTATATTCTAGGCCTATACCTTACGTTACATACAAGGAACTCTATTTCTATACATATTTTGACCCTTAGAGAGTTAAAATAGTATTTAAAAGCGAGGAATCGGTAGCCGCCAGCTAGCCGAAAATTCTCAGCATACGCCTTTACTACAGGCAATATACGTCCTAGAGAAGATGAGTTGCGGCGTGCGTTCGTATGTTAGTAAACTTTGGGAAACGAGCTGTGGTAGACACTGGACGATATTCAAATATGTTGGACTGAGCGTCAGGGTTTGATTGTTGCTTAGTAGATTACGTACTTGCCGGCTCCGCCTTATCAACATCAAAACCAGGTAGAATTGCGTAGTATTGATCAGAGCATTGTCTTAAGACACAGCGGGTATTCTTAATACGCAGTAAGGTCGAGTTTCTTCAGCTTACTCCAAGGATCTCACAATCTTTGAGCCGTGTCGCTCAGGTTACAGGTATTCATACTTCTCTGGGGATACTACTGCAAGACTTCCGCATCTAATACCACGTTATCCTAGTGAGGCCACCACAAGCACCACAGGCTAGCTCTTCACCTCCACCCTACGCTCCGCAGGATAGCAGTTGTGTCTCCATGAGTTATTTACCCATCCACCACTACCAAGGCTTCCCCTCGCCCGCTTCGCTTTAGCTTCTCCCATAGGGTAATAGGGTGTGATCTTCACACCGCCAAATGCCGGTAGGGACCTTCTGCCGCTTCTGAGTTTTCCTTTCCCGCGCTCGATCGTGACATTGCTGGTCAGCGGGCTGAGTGCCACGCCTCCATCCTGTTCGTCGACTACCATGTGAACTACGTTCTCCGTATGTTGCTGTTTGTGCTTTAGGCGCAACTGGTCGTGAGGCGACCTCTTCTAAGCTAACGAAGATACTGGAGCGCTGGGATCTTGGAGGAGAATAGGAGAGGCTGTCAACTCAGCTCTGGTCAGAGCATAAAATCTCGGTGAAGGTGGGTGGGAGAGGGGTCCGTGGGCTTATTGAGTTTGAGTCAGGTCTGCAGCGGTCGGATAGATGAGACTCTTTGAAAGGACTGGCGTTGCGGTCGCTTAGTGTAATAGTTCGCTGCTGAATATGGACCTCCTTTTTTGTTTTCGTTTCCGCTTTTCCAGCTCTTCAGTTCGGTATACGCCACGTGAAAGGCCGGTTGCGAGCTCTTTGGGGCGTCGGAGCGGGAAAATTTCTCCAACTCGTTTCGCGCAATGCTGAAGCCTTCTCGCGCTCCCCCAAAATCCATCGACTCTTCGTTTTTATCGCGCTGGATTCAAGCGATTCTTTAGATTCGTAGCGAGAGGCGTTGCCAAAGATTGTATTTGTCATGGCCGCAGCTTGGCCGACCTTTGAAAGAGCATCTTATCTGCCGTGGACTTATGGCGCGAATGATTGCTCTGTTTCGAGATAGGAGTAGGAGTAGGCCGTGCAAGCCGTATGCGTGTTTCTTGTTTGATATTTCCATACTTACCACGAGCCTGGCTATCCGGTGGATCGCTAGTGAAACTCAATGATCCGCTTCGCCAACTAGACAGCGCACGCAAGTTGGCCTTTCGATACCGTAGGCGCTCTATATCTATCCCGACATTTCCATAAGTTTTCATAGACTGGCTTCAGGATGACAAGGCGCAGGTCATGACATACCACAAAGAGTTGTTCGCGATGCACGACACAAATACTTCAACTCACGTTCACCCATATTATTGTCAGGAATCTCGTGTATAAATCTGCAAATTTTGCCAGGGCGTAAGTCACACAGTCCGTCAGTGACGTACCACCAGCAATAACCGCGTGCTGATAGCTCCTTTCTTACTAGCTCTACATCGATGGGTCAATTGGGTCGATGGGGTCGATTTTCGTATTGTTACCATTGGGGGGGTTAGGTTCGCCGCCGTGACGGTGCTTCGTTTCAATGCTCTTACCGTGTTTGCAAATCCACGACTGGGATGAGCCGCTGGTTTTGCTAGTTCCACCTAGGGATAATAGTGACGGGCTTCGACATAATATGAGAGCCAAGTCTAAGATGGGGTCTGGCGACGGTGGGCGGATGGGAGATAGTCGCGACGGTGAGACCTTCGACAGCCATTCTTTGATGCGTGGCTGAGTGGACTCTGCGCGCGTAGGGTGTGGGCGTGGAGCCGGGCTAGCATTTAAGTACTCGGAGTCTCTGGACCAGAAACTTGATGTTGGAAGCGAAGTCGGATAATCTGGAGTGTCCTGAACGAAGGCATGTGGAAGGAGATCGGCGCGCGGGGCAGCAGTCTCACCGTAGCTTCCTGGAGTCCCGAAAGCCGAGAATGTAGGTGGGGTGGAAAGTAACGGAGCGCTTTGGCCAGAGTGGTAGGGTGTGTGAGGAGTCGGAATATCTTGGATTTGCCAAAAGCTCTGGAGCGGCGAAACAGTCGGAGGCTGGGGTCGAGACGCAACTTGTTCGTAAGAGTAACGAAAGTTAGTGTTGTACGCTTCACCTGCACACTCTCGGTATGCGTCTGCCTGGTAGCCTAGTGGAAATGTCGCGCTATAGCTAGAGATTGGTGTAGTATGATTACGGATGTTACCATCATGTGGGTACACTAAAGCATGCTCGTTACGTGTCTTCGTGTGGAAATGTAGAAATGCCTTGAGCTTGTCGGCGGAGACCAGAATGTGAGACTCTATGTGATATTGGCGACTGATTCTCAATACGATAGAACTGTTCTGGATTTTGGAAGATTTGGGTTATTTGAGCCCAGTGGCCACGGCGTGCAGGGCTACCAAGGAGAGCCGAAGCATGGTTAACGCGACGGGCGCCAACAACTGGCTGACTGGACTGTGAGGCAGAGTTTCGTTGTGTTCCTCGGCCATAGGAAGGGTGTTGTTGGAGTGGAGGACGGGTATAGCCGGGTTGCTCAATATGATGCGCGTTTGGAATTGGGGCAAGAGATGGTTGAAATGGTGTCGGAAGGGAAACATCACCTTGGGAAGAATCTTCGTATTCGGGTTGTTTGAATGAGCGCTCGTGCTGAAACTGCCGCAATTGAAAAACTTGGGGACTAAGATGCCATTCAGATTGCCTGAATATAATCACCTCCAGGCTGAATGGCTACATGGTCTGTGTTTCGACGTTCCCTCAGCAAACGGTTGAACGTCAAACGGTCGAACGGATTGGGTACGGAGAATAACTTACCCTGCGCATTTTGGTAGGTTGAATTTGATATCGAGTAGAATGTCTCGTCGGATGCACCAACACTGTTCAGGTGGGAAGGATTATGGGCATTCTAGGGATTGGGTGGTGAGCATTGATAAGTCAGAAGTCTGCATTGCTATCTGATTCGTCGATCGAGGCAATCAGACTCACTTCATGGAACGGTCGCATGGCGCATCAGGGACACAACGGCGATGGGTTCGCAGAGAGCGTAGACATGCACTGGGGTCGATGGTATTGCTGGCTGATCTGGGCCGGGATATGTTCAACGAATGAGGCAGCACAATAGATTCGAAACAGAGTTGATTACGTGCAATGAGAACAAGATTTGACCGAACACAACATGCATCACAGTGGACATGGGGAGGAGGTTGTAGCTTGGCATCATGGCGAGCAGCTTCTTGAAAGGCTGCGCAACAGACTGAATTTTGCAGTCTTTCGTTGAGATGGAAAGCAGGACTTGCAGGACTTGCAGGACCAGAAACGGGCGTGGCTAACAGAAGGGGTTGACAGAAGGAGCATGGAAGTGAGAAGGGATAAACCTGGTAAACCTGATAACTAAAGATGTTGCGACGCGAAGTGAGATGGAAATAGAGTACAAAGCGTACCGAACGTGCCCTAAGCAAGGCTGTCTGTCATCTCAGATCTGTCTTTCTTACTGCTCTTTATCTTGGAATAGAGCCTCTTTGCTATGAATAGCCCTGAGGGTCCATCCGATCCCTCTAGCGGGATTAATCATCCCCATCATCTCGTTTGGCTTGAAATGGCGATGGAGAGCATGCGGCGGTGCCTCTTTTTGTCGGTGGAGAGTGGATTCCACGAGGCCGGATCGTTATTGCAAGCCTTGCGGGCAACCAGGCACGCCACCCTGGGCAATTTCACCATGCTGGGAAGTGCCGTGCTGGTTCGCCGACCTGCACGCTGTACACCATGTGTGCATGTGCATGGCATCGCTCACAAAGTGGCAGACGAGCGACCAGCTTCGGCTCGTTGTAGGTAGAGCTTCTTCAGCACTGCCTAACACCGCTCCAACACCGCTCCGCAGGCCCACAGGTACTTGTTATGTCGTAATTATACTTAAGTAGAACAGACTCCTGGCAGCACCCCAGGATGTTCCCGCGACATTTCGTCAAACGCACGGTCGCGGGCAGTGGCACTCATCTCGGGAGGAGAATTTATGCCAGACATTCAAGAGAATACGGGGAGGAATGCGCCCCAACGCACACAATAAATGCTCGCTGGCCGTGGTGCAAACTGGGCCGCTGAGGCGTTCCGCAGCTCTCACGCTGGCTTTGGTGGCCGTTCTGGTCTTTTATTGTATTATTGGGGATCATCGTTCGGCCCCGCGATGCATCTTTTGGTCTTTGGTGGTGGCGGGCCAGGCTTTGCCCTTTCATGCCAGGCATGCCAGGCTTGTTTGCAGGACGCTATTGTCGCACCATGGCCCACCATGGCCTATCGAGCGCTCCTATCAAGTCCCCGACCAGCGCGGCACAAAAGCCCCTGGAACTCTCCATCGTCGTTCCGTTGGCTTCTCGCTTCCACCAAGAAAAGCTGATGCAGCGCTGCACTCTACCTTGTCCCCGTCAGTGCGCCTGACCTGAGATGGGCCACACAGCCAGGCTTCCTGCACGAGAAAGTCTAGCTAGCTTCTTCGACTCCGTCTCCTCTCCTCATTCCTCATCCTCAGGTACCTTGAGGCGTCCTTCCCACCGGGCTTGAAGCTCTCTCTCTTTGGTGAAGTTTGTGTTTGGTATTTTTGCCCTTCTTCCTCTCGTTAACTTCCCTCCTCCACGCCTTAATCGCTTCGCCTCGCTCCAATTCGCGTGGGAAAGTAGGAGTTACATGTATCTGTCGCCGCAAAGAGTCGCAACGCTAGCTGCCATTCAAATCACAGTTGGGAAATTCCCTCGATACCCACCTCAACACTTCGCAGACGCACTTCCTCCGACATCAGCTGTTTGAACACCACCTCGGTTTGCAGCCATGACAATGCGATGATCACGTACGTTAGGCCTTTTTTTCTGAAACCCGCTTTTGGAAGTCTCGATTAGGTGTCTAGAGCACCATCTGTTACAAGCCGCTGCTCCTAATCGCTGGACCATTATTTTCTTTGCCCTGCTATCCTCTCAGAATACTGTTCATTGATAGTTGCCCTTCTCTGGTTTCATGCTGCTCTGTTAACTGCATTGTCCTAAACCATTGCCCCGAGACCAATAATCCTTTCCGCCCCCTTGCCATCTTATCTGACTCCTGTTATGTTACGGATTCTTCTGATCAGAATGGGATGAGCAGGTTCTTATAATTCATAATTTCTGGGATCTCAACCCTGTTGCGTGCACATACCGTACCAAATCGTCTGAAACTGAGCCTTGCTCCAAGACTCCAACCCGGGAAGTAGTCGTCCGTTAGCTTCTCGCACTGAATCCTGGATTCCGCTCTCGCTGTTGCGTGACAGCGGCCCCTCTAGTATTACTTCTTGAGCCATTGGCAGTCGGTCACCGGGTGAGACTTTGCTCAATACTTCAAGATTTGGAATATACTTGAGTCAATTCCGAATCTGCCCTCTTGGGGTCTCCACATTCACCTTCTTTCGGGGCTGGAAACCTTCACGCTATTCGTTTTCCCCCGGCTAGCGGATGCAAAACTCTGGAGTACAGCGGCCGGCTACGTTTTACGAGGCGAGATACAAACACAAGGGATTCACCATTTGTAGCTTTCCGCAGGGTCCTAGCAGTCTTCAGATATTTACAAACACTCTCGGCCGATATCACGGACTCTGTCGGTCTACAGACACAACCAACATCCACCATTCCTTCTCGAGAGATAGATGAGTTACGACCCACGACACACTGATATGCCTTCAAGCACTCCAGATGGGAGGAGGGGCGGTGACGATTCCATGGCGAGGAGAGGGTCCGTACGCGCAGCGCGAGAACGACTGCAAGCAGCGCAGAAGGTTCAAATGCAAGGCACACCCGCTGATAGGCCACGAGTAATAGGACTGCCCAGTCGACCCAATCAATTGGTGTCGCAATTCTCAGCCCAAAATGCAAAATCGCGCCCGCAGCAGATGCCAACGCCTCCGTCAAGTAGTGAAAATGTGTCTGCAGTGTCGCCTACCCCTCAATGGCCATTGGCGAATGATACTGACAACATCATGGCAGGAGGCAATCAGCCTCAGACACGTGGACCACCTCAACGGCCACCGCGACCAAATTATGTTCCGGCAATATTAGATTCGTCGAGGCCCTCAGACCTTCATATCCAACAACCACCACCACCCCAAGCTGCTCCACGATCTCCGGAGAGCACGTATCAGGATGATGACTTTTTGTCGCCTACTTATGCGACAAGCTCATCGGGACCCTTAACCCCTTCTGCAGCTTCAACCGCATCTTCGCTAGGATCAATACCAGACTTTCCTGTACCGATAGCACATCCATTGCCACGACGAAGTCCCAATCTTGGTCCACCTCCGTCGGCCCGGAGAGGACCTTCATCGTATTATTCACAAATGTCATATGTATCACCCATTGCCGAGGAATCTGAGACAAACAGATCTCGCCATGGCTCATATGCTTCAAGTAACGTGATACCATCTGGAGCGAGTGATTTCTATTTTGATGAAGGTAGTACCCCGTCTGAGGAAGATGTACCGGGAATCAGTGAAGATGGGCGTGAATCCCGGGCTGGCGACCATGATGACCAAAGTGGATTGGTGAGAAAAGCCAGCCTGGGAAGGCGAACGAAACCTTCTTTGACGACCATCAAGTCTGGGGATAGTTTACGGGCAGAAGACAGGGCAGCAAGTAAAAAGAAAGGGATGGTTGCCCAAGCTGCAGTAGCAGCTGGCGCGGCTGGCGGCGCTTTTGCAGCTGGCATGGGTGCATCGAGAGACCTGTCAGGAAACTCGTCACGGGGATCTGCAGGCCCTCCAAACGGCTCACTCAGCAGTGGTACAGGACTTCTCGATCCATCCTCTTCATCTGAGTCTGTAGACTCGATCAAGAACTTCAAAGACAAATTTGGGAGAGAGCTCAAGCCAGTATCGCCCTTGTCAAGGTCACGCTCACCTCTTATCCCAACAGATTCCAAGTCGGTTCATAGCCCAAGAGATCTTGAAAAAGATGGCGTGGCCTCCCCTACACATCCGCTTCAGATGCCAACTCGCCAGACGTCCTTAGCGGATCGGGTTGGAAGTCGCCGACCACCACGACTCAACGTAGATGCCGTACGTGAGGCTGAAGCTCGTGGCAGCTTGACCAGCCTACCGGATCTAATCAGACGCGCAACAAGGCTCGCGGCGAATCTTGACCGTGGACGGACGGCAAGCAGACTTGGAATGGACTTTTTCGATACTGAAAAGGCCAAAGCTGAACATGACCGGAGATCTGGGTCGCTATCCGATATTCTCGCCTCATTCCCACCGCCTGGTCTTGCAACACCCACAGGTGATCACACGCCAACAAGACGAATATCGAAGTGGCCGTCTGGCCTAGCGCTTGCGGAGTCTGCCTCAATGCAGGAGACTGAGCATTCTAAGTCACAAGGTCGTGGTCGAAGATGCTGCGGCATGTCTCTTTGGGGCTTCATCATACTTCTTATAGTTCTTTTATTGCTCGTCGCTGCAGCCGTTGTCATCCCCATTGTTCTTATTGTTCTTCCGAAAATACGGAATCAACACAATGCGACAGCTCCCGCAACTACTCAAGCTGGTCAGTGTGCTGCGTCCGTCACGTGCCAGAATGGTGGCGTTGCCATTATGAACCCCGACTCGTCATGCAGCTGTTTATGTACGAATGGATTTACCGGGAGCCATTGTGCAACATCTTCTGACGCTGACTGCATGACCACCGAGATAGCTGGCACGAACAATGCTACTATTGGGTCAGCCATCCCTCGCCTACTCAACGATGCTCAAAACAACTTCAGCATTGCTCTCGACGCATCTCTTCTTCTCTCTCTCTTCTCCTCTACCAATCTCAGCTGTGCATCTGAGAACGCGCTCGTCACTTTCAATGGCCTCTCCTCCCGCTCCGTCGAATTTAACCTCCCACTCCTGGAGATACTATCCTCCAAGAAGTATTCTCTCCCTGCTCTTCCAACAATCACACCGCATCTAGCGAATCGCCAACTACCCCGTCGGCAAAATGCTGTGACTAGCGATGGCATCATTTATGAGGCCTCTGCAACTTCTAGACCAACCGCAACCACCTCCTGTACGTCCGCCACCACGTCATCCGTTCCTACAACCCTCCCAGTTTCGAGTAACGCCACGGTTCTGGACTTCGCTCGCATAGGCGTTCTTCTTATATTGCAGGAGTCGCGTATGCTCGAAACTGCTGTTAATGCACAGGAAGCGCTGCAGACATTCTTAGAATCCAACAGCAACAATGCAAAAAATGTGAGCTTAGGGGGTGGGTTCAACATCAACTTGATAAACTTCAAGGTTAGCCTGTCAAACGGAACAGTCGTGCAGGCAATAGAAGGAAATTCGACAAAGTCACGGTAACAGAGTGTGACCCACGGTCGAGAAACGTGGGCAAGAAGTTCATTTGTTCATATCCAATCAGTTTTCCCTGAGTGCATTCAGTTTCCTACGCAGTCCTATTTATGATACCATATACCATCTCCGAGATTTAAACATGCATCCACTTCTTCGCCTCTGCCTTGCAGCAGAGCTAGTTGCATCGCCTGCCCAGCGTCACTCCCTTCTGATCAAAAATTTCTTTCTATATGCTTGTACATCATCTCCCGGCGTTCTGCCGCAAGCTTAGTCTTGCTAGCCTCATCTACACATTAGCGGCGTGCGGGGCATTGCGCACTTCATTTTTGGCTTTTCTACTTTTATTTTCTTGGTTTGGCTTCGTCCGTCTCGAAGACGGGGTGGCAGATCTAATGGACTGGATCTTTATTTTGGGGTTAATATCCCAAGGGGTTAAGTTCTTTGTGGTGCATGACAGCAGGCTGAGGGAAGCGTGGCATGTCAATTGTATATATTTACTGAGATGCTCAGATGCGTAATGCGGACATGCTTGTGCTATCAGCCCTTTTTGGGTTCTCCATTTGTAGTACCTTTTGCAATGAGTAGGTCGATATATTCCGTATTCTCTAGCCATTTCCCTCCTCGATTTACCCATAATCAGTCTCTTTTTCGTCCTATAAATACTGTTGTGCGTTCTCCATCCTGTCACACTACGGATCAAATTTTCAACCAACAATGAGATAGGCTATTAAATAAGCAGAGAGACGGGCAGAGACGCGGGTAGAGGCGTGGGCAGAGACGTCGGCAGAGACACGAGCTTCTGTAGAGCTCCGTGCAGGTTGCAATCGCCAATGCAGCTCGTGTAATATTTTAATGTTTGTCACGTGGATTCTGCCATAACTTACCGCGCGCAAGTTTTTTTAAGCTAATTAGAAGTAATAGACCATTCGTAAACTCGGGTCAATAACTGTAGAGAATAAGCTTTAGGCCACTGATTTTATACAGATAAAATTAAACTTGGCAAACGATTCGGACAGTAGGTAGAGTTACTGCCAAGAGTTACTGTGCGGATCCTGACCGGTCCATATATCTGTTTCTCTAAAGCTAACGCGACAATGACCCCATACTTCAGTGTTTGTTACTTCTTCCTTGGTGTTTTGGTACGCACCTAAGAATTCCTCATCATACTTGCCTGCAGGATCTCACCACCTTCAACGAATCGCCATGCCTTACTCTATCCACTTCTTCTCATACATCGTAACTCCTAAAGACGTCTAAAGGCCTTTCTACAACATGGAGCATTTGCTACAGGGGTGCCACGGTAGGCTTCATGTTACCGTTAGGCTGTATGTATGGCGTCTGGATTGCCCCATCATCGATCAAAATCAGTTGTTTTATGTCTCTACGCGCAATTCTCCCTGATTTAACTTTTCCGTCACCATGGACAGGAAAATTTTCTTCTGTAAACAACACTAACGCTAGGCAACCGAGTCCTAGTTACAAGTCCCACATGCCTCTCATCTTCCCCCCAACTTCGCTCCTCCACTGAAAGTCTACTTCAGGTCTTCAAGATAACAAGCCACAAGTCCTAACCTGCCCGTCCGAGACCAGGCCGACTCTACCACAATGTCCTTTTTTAAGGTCCTGAGTGGGATCCTTCTTTCTCTCTTCCTTCGTCCTCCCACGATCGAGAAGCTAGTCACTATCACCATCGATGAAGTCTGCGCGACATGCTTCCAACCCACAGCACTCGCTCCGACACAATTGATGACTGCAAGCCCCCTCGTCCACCTCAAGCCAATGAGAACCGGCACCTCCTCCTTCGCTGGCGGCCCTCCCTTGGACAAGGGTTGGCCATCCTTCATCACGACACTCATGTCTTGCCGTCTCTGGCTCATCGGTGTATACGCTTCGGTGCGACTCCCTAACGCGTCATCCTTTACGATTCCGGCAGTTGACTGGATTTCCTGGGCGTTGCTGTTCGGCTTCGTGATGCTGCTCGTGTTGTGTGGTTGCTGCTGCTGCTACTGCAGCGAGAACTTCAGTCTGAGCAGATCCAGCAGGGCTCCACAGTTACAAATGAAGACCATAGTCAAGCGCATTGGCAACCTTTTCGACAAGCCGGCCAGACAGCTGAGGACCGGTGCCACGCTTTTTGAGTCGTTCACTCCGTGCTTGGGAGAATACGTCGGGTGGACGTGGATTTTCGCCAATGCGTTGGCCGAGTTGATATGGGCGATTCTTTGCCACCCGGTGTACAGGGAGATCTGCCGTGAGATTTTCCAACTTGTCGCAATCTTCCTCTTCGCATTGGCCATCGGTATCAAGACACTGGTCGAGAAGACGGTCCTTCTGTTTCGCGACGCCTACCTCGCCAGCGAGCCTTCGCGCATCCGACATGCATGTCGCCTGGAGTATCGTCAGCAGGCCTCGCTCGATTTGAGCTTGGTTGAAGATTTCTCGCCGTCGTGCCTGGAAGCGTCCCCAGAGGTTTTTCACTTGCGTGATAAGTTGGTCCGCTCGAAGTCGCGTCTCACCGAGGAACGAAGCCACAAGGTCATTCAGGAGGAGCTGAGGGTCGCGCGAAAGCTGCAACCCTCCTCCAACTTGGGAGACCAAATGCACCAAGGCCTCTCGTGTGTGCGCAAGCGTCCGCTTGTCAAGGGATCGGCCTTCGGTCGCCTCTCAGTCGACTTTTCATTCACGCGCTCGGCGACCTCTAAAGTCACCTCGCTGGCAAGCGCGCCACGCGCGCTCGCCCGAGGGCCAGCTGCTGGGGGGAACCGAGATGTGCGGAATGCGCAATGGGAGACAAAGCAGGCTCGCGATCGGATCGTCGCGTTGGAAGCAGAGAACGGTCGGCTTCGTGGCTTGCTCGCCGCCCCTAAGATCTCGTCGGACCTGGCCATGTTTGATCCGGTTTCCCAGCCCATGCCCTCCGTCCTGCCTTCCTTCGGCGCCCCGCTGGCATTTCCACTCGACGGCTTCCCTTCTTCCTCGAGGCCCGCGCCAGCCTCAGCACCCATCGAGGTGCCAATGGCAGCACCTTCGACCAACCCCTCAGCCTACGACACCCTCCCGCCCCTCCTCCCGACAAGCTTGGCGTCGGCGACAGCGTCAGCCCACACCATAGGGTCAAATGTCGCCTCCTTGGCCGCGACTGCCGCGCCCGTCCTGGCTTCAGGTCTCCCTGGGCCCGCAGCAGCGCCCTTTGGGCTCGCGCCCATTGGGTTCGCAGCTGCGCCCATTGAGCCTGTCGCTGCCGCGCCAGCTAGTCTCGTGCCTGCTGTGCCGTCTGGTTCTGGTTCTGGTCCCCTTGCCACGGCTGCTGGTTCTGCCGCGCCAGCCGCTCCCTCTTTCGCGCCTGCTAGCCCCGTGCCCGCTGCGCCCGCTCCCTCCGTCGTGCCTGCCAGCCCTCCCGATACGGCAGCCTCGGCGCTCCTGTCCTCGGCGCCCTCTAGCTCCGTCGACACGGCTCCCGGCTCGTTCGCCGCCGCGCCTGCGCCCGCCGGTCCCTCCGCGCCTGATCCCGTTGCGCCCGCTCCCTTCACCCCCGCCCCCCTCCCCGCCGCCGCCATCTCCGCCCGTCGCCGCCTCGTCCCGCGCCTGCTGCCTCGCGCCCGCATCGCACCACCGCCTGCGCGGGACCCGCCTCCCGGGGCGCCCAAGCCCGACGACGTCCCGCTGACCATTCCACTCAACCACTTCTCTTCTCCCTCGAGGCCCGCGCCAGCCTTAGCACCCATCGAGGTGCCAATGGCAGCACCTTCGACCAACCCTTCGGCCTACGGCACCCTCCCGCCCCTCCTCTCGACAAGCTTGGCGCCGGTGACAGCGTCAGCTCACACCATAGGGCCAAACGTTGCCCCCTCCTTCTTGGCCGCGCCCGCCTCGCCCGCCGCGCCCG
>Ga0307515_10017563_pt1 | contig 13017 bp, 2 predicted proteins | sample 17_EM_MG_FD_194513 | JGI IMG/M metagenome (GOLD analysis project Ga0307515, IMG submission 194513) | Populus trichocarpa ectomycorrhiza microbial communities from riparian zone in the Pacific Northwest, United States - 17_EM | ecosystem: Host-associated > Plants > Roots > Unclassified | place...
TATATAACGAGGAATAGTAATATAAGTCATATAATGTAATCTATATAATCTATATAATCTACAAGATCTATAATAAAGTAAATAGAGTACACGTATATTATATATAAGAAGGATTTTATAAGAGTACGGTTATATATTTAAGGACCCTTAATCCCTACCTAGATAGTTCCTTCCTTATAATAATTCTTAGAATATAATTAGAGTTAATCTATTAGGCAACTACTCTACCAGTTATTATTACGTTGTTGACTTACTTGCAATACCTACACACCTAGCCCATTAATAGGACCCATCGTAGTACCTACTATAAGGTTCCGTTATAAAAAGCCCTCCTTCTTAAGATATTGGGCGACTGTAGAGTTAGAAATAAGAGACTCCTACGTAAAAGGAAAGCTCTAAGTAGGTAAGGCAACGCGCCTAAGCATTTAACTCTAGGAAATTAACTAGTTAACACTAAATTGGCGAGCTGTATATAAGAGTATTGCGATAGCTACTACGTGTCGGGGTCTGTGATTTATTAATAATATAGTAGATAGTAGAATATAGTTACTTAACCAATGCAGTAATACGAGAGATAGGTTCTTAAAGGTAGCGATAGAGGCCTTTAATTATATATCCTAGGGAGTAAGAAATAAGCGCTCAAGCGTTACTTTCCTAAAGCCGTCGGCGACGTTAAATACGTTCTGTAGCTCGTTCCTCCCACTCCTATTTCTTACGTCTCTCCCATCTATTAAGATAAGTAATTGCTTAGCAAATGCGACGGTTTAGGGTAATAGGCGTTAGAGTAGAAGAATTAGATACAGTAAAGCGAGTAAAGGGAGTATTTGGCATAGTTATATTACTAAGTAAAAAAGAAGTAAATAAGCTAAAGAAGCTTCCAAAGCTAGGAAGGCGCAGTGGAGCTCTAGGAGGATTAGGTAAAGTAGGTTTTAGAGTTCCTTTTATACGGGAAGGATTATACCTAGGAGATAGTATAATAGATACCTTTAAGGATAGAATCTAAAAGATTTTAGTTAGAACTTATTATAGGAATATATAAATTTAGTATATAAAGTAGTAAGGATAGTATTAACTTATAACAGGCGTAGATAAACATTTTTATACTTAAATCTATAGAGCTATCTAAAGTCCCTTATAATCGCGCTAAGACTTAATATTTACCCAAACTCAGAAACCTTATCTATAACCACCGCTATTAATATCCGTCTTAATAGCGTAATTAATATATCTAAGGGCCTATTTTTAACTTCTATAAAGTTACCTAGGATAAAAGCAAGCTATTTTTGAGCTAATTACCGCCGGAAAGGTTATTCAGACGTAAGAGCTAGCAATCGTTGTAATAGAGGCTTAAGGAAGGTTGTAATAGAGGCTTAAGGAAGGTTGTAATAGAGGCTTAAGGAAGGTCGTAATAGAGGCTTAAGGAAGGTCGTAATAGAGGCTAAGTTAAGGATTGTTACAAACAATGCGTCGGCGGCTTAGAAGAGGGGTAGGAAACTAGAAAACGTGTTAGACTTCCTAAGTTAGGTTCCTTACCGCGTGGAGTTTACTAATACACCTAATCACGATGCGGCTGGCAGAGGCGTCGAAAAGCTTTAAATTGACTATCAGGTGAGGTTGTTCGGCAGTCTCTTTCTAATATTCAGCTGCCAAGCCGGATAGACTGAATTCGTGTTAGTTAGTGGCTTAATTAAAAGCGCTAACAACCGGAATTAACGAGGTGGTGTAGATGTCGTCCGAAATGTAAATCCTGATCTAACCAGATTCGGAAGGTCCGGATCCCAACCGAAATTCTAAGCCAGATCCTCTATATTTTAAAGGCCTAGATTTTAACAATTCTTTAGGATTTATATAAGAGATTTTGGAGATAATATCACGATGTATAACGTTAGGCGATTATAGGATTTTATTAAGGTAGTAGTATTACATAGAGGCTTCAAATTAGCGGGTTTCCTCCTAGTTTAAAAGCTGCCGAATTATAATTAACTCCCGTTATAGAGCCGGGTTCTCTATATAGCCCTCCCCTACTTCTACCGCCTTATCTTCTACCTCCATAAGTTCTTCTAGTGTTGCATTTCGTCGTAGGATTTGGTTAAGGACTCGTTCGTTAATGTATATATATTATAGCATATCGACGTGCTATAGCGTTAGCTGGCTTCAAAACTTATTTATTAGTAGCTTTAGGATACTAAAAGAACGCTCTAACGCTACTAAATTAGCAGGCGTATAAGTAACTTATAAAGCCAGAGGGCTAAGTTTAGGGCAGGAAGCTTAAATATACTCCTAAAAAACCTCCTTCTTTTTAGTATACTGCCAAACTAAAAGGCCTCTATTAAAGCAACCCTCCTTCCTTTAGAACTTATTAAATTACTCTATTACAGCAACGTAATTAACTCTCTGCTTCACGAAAAAGCAATATAGTATATTCCTCCACTACGGCTTAGTATAATAAGGCAAATTAACGTCGCCGGCATAGCGTAAATTAAGAAGGTAGGCAATAACGTAAAGGTCCTTAATTTAAGTCTTATATTATAGTTTGAATGTGCGATTAATAATATAAGCTATATTAGTATTTTTAAGGGCCTCTAGCAACTTTATAAGTTCGATTAGATAATTCCTAATATTCCTCCAGCGAGGAATTACGTCACCTATTATAGCTCTATTAGATTTACTTATCTTAATAGCGTTGTTAATAGGCGCGAGTAATCTATATAGAAATTAAAGCCTTTACTAAAAGTCCTTATCCCACACTAAGGTGTCGAGCTTCCTAATCACTAAGTCCTTTTCGTTTATATCTTTAAGAGCTGTTGTTTAATTAAGGAAGAGCTTCTACAGGGCTGCCTATTTCTTATTAACGCTTTTTACTATCATAAGCTAAGTACCCTATCTAGTAATGTATAATAGAATAAAGGCTGTCGCCTTACCGTTGGTTTCTATTATACATTCGCGTAAAGCTCTAAGTTGCTTTAATAACGCCTAAAATGCGGTAATAATTAATTAAGCTTTACTTGCCGTTTACTAGGAGTAGACGACTTCCTAAATAATATCTTTTACTATAAGTTGTAGGCCGTGACTATTATAAGGTATAAAGAAGACGTGAGCCAGGTGAGGATCTTTAGCAGCTTCCTTCTAAGCACTCCTTATTATATTGCAAGTATCCGTCGCCTATAAATTAAGTCGCGATAGGTCGTTATTAGTAAGCTTAAAGGCCTCATTAATTAGCCAATCTGCCGTCCACTTCACACTAACTGTTTGTTTAGATAAGACTTTTAACTTAATATAAAAGGCGCCAAAGCTAGGTACGCTTGTACAGAGGTTCTGCACTCGTTGCTTTCTAATATTCGTTAACTTGTTGGTCACTAAATTAAGTAAGGCGCTGGCAGAAATATAAGGGAGGACGCTGCCTTAAATCATCTTATAGCAATCTGCCTATAAGTTAATGTACTATTTTCTATAGTAATTACTAAGAAAGTAGCATATTTACCTATAAGTAGGACACCTACAAGGTCCTTATGATTAGGAAGAGTTAGCCCTAAATACGTGGCTTTAATAGCAGCTCTTATATATTCCTAGTGGTAGTAGTTAAACGGTAGGCCTCCCATATATACTACTATAGCGTATTTAAGTTGTAGGGCCTTATAAGCAATCGGACTAAGTACTAAAACAGTAATCTAACTTTATTTTAGCTGTAGTTTAGTTAAATCCTTTATAAATAGTGAGGCTTTATATTTCTCGCAGCTAGATAGGTGAGTATACAGTAGGTTAGTTTCCTACGATCGTTCATAACCGCAATGGGTACATTAGGCTCGCTTAGTCTTCGCGCCTACAACATCAAGATCCTCATTTCTACCACGTTTAGTAGACATATTAGTGGTAATAGAGCTTGTAAATCGTTGGGAAGATAACAATTTAGTTGTAGTAGGGGGCCGTGCGAGTAGATTTGCACGCTAACATAATAACTTTAATTAAGGTTACACCAATCAGAGGCCTAGGATTTTAAAAGACGCTAGTGACTGTCCGAAACCTGACCATAATTAATTCGGACGTCCGCAAATCCACCCCTATGTAGATGTAACCGACTACCGGTACCATGTCAAAACGTCATTTGTCTTACTAGCGTACCACCTTGTTTCAGTTGCCTAGACCTTGACTCGCTCACCGACTCGGTATACTTTCATGTATTTATACCACTTGATTTCCATAGATTTACGATCAAGTTGCTCATTTAATTCCCACACACTGCAAAGCTTACATAGAGCTAGCAGGAAGGGGTGTAGTACGTGGCCAGGGCTTAAGCCACGACCCACCTCGAATTAAGACCTCGGATTTGAAGCTGTTCTGAACTCTTCTCTCACTAAAAGTCGTGATATTGCCTCCAGATCTTGGTGTTTTACCCCGTTGCTTTCCTTAATATGGCTCTAAATATAGGTGACTGGCGGTACGCCTTTATTAAAATCCTTCTTATAGCCGGCGTCAGTAAGCGTATATACGCCCGCGTTTGGAGCTTATAGTAATAAGAGAAAGAAGCTTTACAACACCACGATCTAGAACCGATATCACGACTTTTGGTGATGGAGGGGACTCCAGAATAGCTTCAAAATCGAGCTCAGAGCTCCGAATTCGAGGTGGGCCGTGGCCGTGGCTTAAGCCCTGGCCACGTACTACACCCCTTCCTGCTAGCTCTACATACTAATTTAGCTGCAGACGTAGCGAAATTAGGTGTGTGGTGTTGCGCGCGCACGGGGGGGGGGACACCGAAGCTCGTACAGACTGTATAACATAACGTAGTTTATTAGCTCGTCGCGTATATTAGCTCGTCGCGCATTACAAAACCCATCAAAAACGCTATTTTTTTTTAACCCTTATAAAATCAACCAATTCTTAATAAAAATTAATGCAAATTTAATAGCGGCCTATTAATGTAATAACTAACTTATATAGGAAGTACTAAGAATCTTATATAATCTAGTTATTACATTAATAGGCCGCTATTAAATTTGCATTAATTTTTATTAAGAATTTGTTAATTTTATAAGGGTCAAAAAATCGCGATTTTGGTGGGTTTTATAATGCGCGACGAGCCGATATATATGACGAGCTGATAAACCACGTTAAATATATAAATTTGAATTATATTAAATATTATTATAATTTATATAAAAATATAGCTATTAAACTTAATGGGTATTAAAAGAATTATTTATATAATAGTTATATAGTTATATATAATATAGCTATATAATAAGCCTACTAATATTAATATTAATAATTTATACTTATACTAAAATAGTACTTTTTTAGCTTTATTTTTAGTATAAAATATAAAACAGATGTAAAACTTTTTTTATATAAAATTATAAATATAGTATTTAATAAGCTATATTTCAATTTTTATAAATTTCTATTAAAGGGTTATTGAATTATAGGTGGTATAAAAAGGTGTATTTGAGTAAATTTTGGTGAGAAAAACCATGCATTGAGTGGGACCGTGCACGCAGTGGGGAGGTATCCTATGGCAATCTCTGTAACTATCAGTGAGACCCAATTCAGGGATCCGCGGCTATGCAAATTATCGCCAAACTTCTTTCAGCCATGGCAAATGCTCAGGCCATGCTATTCTATGGAGCATTGGCCTTTATATTTGTTGCAATCTTTACATTTACTTTCTCCGATATCCACCAGGTGTTGCGTCGCCATAGAGGGCGTCCGGCTGGCGGTCGAGGTGTAATCCTGAACCAATCTCCCGGCCACGAGCCTCAGCAGTCGGAGGACGAATCGTTGGTGCTCTACAAGGAGTTGTACTTCAAGTTGCACAACCTCGAAGACTACCCAGACATCCTTCCCCAAGCTCGGAATATCCTCATCGCATTGCTCTCTCGTGCACTCTTTATGAGCGCAAGCGGAGAGCCTGGAATACTCTCATGTGGCGAATACACCCCGAACACTCTGAGGAATTTCCTGCAGCACCAGCAAGACGAAATGTCTAGACGGTGGGAGCAATATGTGCTTCAACGAAAACACGGCTGCCCTCGAAAAATGTTCAAAGATCGCGAGGACGCGATCCACTGGCTGAAACAAATGGCCCCTCTCAAGTATGTCGACGGAGCGTGGTTGGGACATATAAACAACGTCACGGCGCCATTCTCTATCCACGGTGTAGTTAAGAATGCGTGGCAAATTCTGTCCGAGGAATACGGAGACGGTGATTTGAAGAAACATCATGTTTACATCTATAATAAGTTGATGCGAGGACTTGTTCCAGGGCTGCCAAGGGCTGACACGGTATCGTTTATTGAGCCATGTCATGGGCTTACTGATACGTCCACTTGGAGGTCTGCTGTTGCGCAACTCCTAATCTCCCTTTTCCCTCACGAATTCTTCCCCGAGATACTCGGATTCAACGTGCATGTTGAGAGCATAAAGCTGGAGACACTGATTGTGGCCAAAGAACTTCGGGAGCTAAACATCGACCCATACTATTTCAATCTCCACACATCAATCGACAATGCCGACTCGGGTCATACTGCTATGGCGATACACGCAGCGAATCAGTATCTAGAACAAATCAGGAGTACTCATGGGATTCAAGAACAGAGGCGGGCCTGGAAGAGAGTTCAGATAGGATTTGTCCTGTCCGGATACCTTGAGCAGAAATCTGCAAGTCCAGATATACCGCAGCCTGCAGGCGGCTCGCTCGGTATGACTGATGCGGAGGAAAGATTCATCAACATTATCCGAGCAAAATCCGCTGCTTCTCAAAAAATTCACTGCAACAGCGGCGTCAAGTTCGGGGGCAGGACACTCGCCGAATGGCTCGATTCGACATACTTGTCATCCCCGGAAGCACAGATGGAGTTCGTCCGTTCATTGGGAAATGCCACTAATTGGGTCCAAAAAGGCAACAGCAAGCAGAGCAGGCTAGTGAGAGAGTTGTCCTGGGGTGGCAGGATGTTTGGTTCTTTCACCAACTTGGAAGTCGACGTCGTGAAGGCCTGGATTGAGTCCCTGAAAAATGAGCCTCAACTATATTGGCACTTCTCTGGGAGGCCCACGCCTCCTGTCGACGAAATTTTACCCCCTGGGAATATCCTCATGGACTATCCTGTGTTCTCCCCCATACCCGTTTTGGATGTTTGCGCGCCTCAACTTGGAATCTTGCATCCAAGTTCTGTCCATACGTCAAGTCTGAACATTGGGGCTAATGTAGACGTGACAAAACTTCTTCCTCTATGGTTTACACATCCATGCCTACTTCAGTCATTCGTCAGCATTCCTTTTAAGTCGATGACGATCGCGAGATGCGCCGTTCTTCGATTCTTACGAGCGCAAGCAGGTTTCGATATCGAGAGTGCCGGTATTGCGGGAATGGACGAAGCGAGGCGTACTGATGTTGTTGGGATCCTGGAATTCGGCGTGGAGATGGCGAGACAGGCCGGGTTGAAGGTTCCACAATCACTGAAAGAGGCTCTCGAGGAGTGGCCTTCCGACTTTGCTGTTGCAATGCTCCACCTGTCCATGCGCCCCAACAAGAACTCCGGGCTCCTGGTCGGACTTTCTTGGGCATTCGTAGACCTACATGACGTAGTTGCGTCGTGCAACCTTCTCTCTCGCGAAAGTTGCGTCCTCCTTTCTAGCATATCTCGAAGAGAACGGGAAAGCCTCTTTGAATGCATCAACGATTTAAAGCGTGACGGCACTGTCTACCAGCAAATCTCTCATGGATATGCTTGGGGCATGGACAAACTTCGAAGTTCCTTCAACTGAGTTTCACCGTATCAAGCTATTCCTCTAAATTGGGTGCGCGGTGGCGCTGCATTTGAAGGAATTTCATCGTCGGCAGCATTTCAAGCCAATTAACAGATGGCAAGACTACACTAACTTCTGCAGGTAAAGCAATTATTAGTGCCGTTTAGCTTGACCCTGAAAAGGACTTTGAAGTAGTTCAGAGCGTCGTAAAACATCTTCACTGACGAAATATTAAACTGAATTTGCCATTCCATTCTTTCAATAATCACTTTTTTCTACTGGATGTGTCTTGTTGGGTATCAGCAGGAGTCTATGCCTCTATGATCCCTATGCCATTAGAAGCACTAAAATCAGCCTTGCTTTATTCAACATCAAAGTAGCGATCATGACTACCATCGCCTATAATTGAGAAATCATCCCGGCAAGAAACTGTAGAAGACGATGAAGTCAATTCCCAGTTCGTTCTCTTTAGCTGTCGCCCTCTAGAATTGTCGGACGGACAAGTCACTGAGAAGAACTCTGTCTATTGAATGTGGCTCTAGAGCCTCTATAAATACATAAGGAAAATAGGTAGTAGACAACTTCGCTAACCAGGTCGTAGACCGAGTCGTAGACCGTGTCGTTAACCAAGTCGTTAACCGAGTCATTAACCGAGACAGTAGTAAGACATACGAGAACAAGGTATTAAGTCATAAGGTGGTACTTAAGAGTGACCTCAACGGTCAACACACCCCCCCAGCTGCTCAGTCTTAACTAAATAGCTAGATAGAAAATAGAACAAAAAAAGTTATAATAGGCAATTTGGTGTTAAGTTAAGAAAATCCTCTATATAGTTACCTTGTCTAATATCATCCAAATTAAATTAAATTTAATTCTTAATATTAATGAGATTTAATTGTTAAACGAACGCCTTATGCTTTTAACGCGGTAGGGCCTTTGTTAAGCCGCCTGCGACTATAGCAGCGGTAGGTGTCTAATTAATTTTAATTCGGCTATTACGTACTTCTTGGTAAAGCTAGTAGTAATATATATTAACGTGTTAAAGCTTTATAGAGAGCTCTTGTTTGTCCTTTATAAGCAGTCTAATCGTCTATAGATTATTGTAGTTAATCGTTTGTTCCTTATCTAAGGATAATTTAATTTCCTTAAAAAAGCGACTCTACCAAATTAACTTAGTTCCTGCATGGGATAGAGCCGTAAGCTCTGCCTCTATGCTTAACTTTATTACTATCGTCTGCTTAGTAGAGCGCCAATTAATTGCTCCTCCGAATAAGGTAAATAGGTATCCTTCTATGCTGCGTCTGCTTATTAAATCGTCTCCGAACGCCGCGTTACTTGCTCCTATAAACGCTTAACTTCCTACATTCTAACCTAAGTATTTGATCGCGAGTGTCCTCGTCTAATAGAGGTAAGTGATTGCTTAATGGGCCGCGGCGTCGTGCAGAGGTAAGGGGTTTTGTAGGAACTCTAACAGCTTGCTTAAGGCTCTAGCTGCATTAGGTCTTATAATATAGGTCGCATAGAGGAGTAATCCGATCATCCTCTAATAGATATAAATCTCCTGTTTTGAAGCTTCCTCCGGGTTAGGTAGGAGCTCGTTAGTACTTATAGGTGTACTAACTAAGCGTATATTAGTTAGGTAAAATGTATTAGCAATCTTCTTAATGTAGGAGTCTTAATATAGCTATAGCTTCCTCTAACTCCTGTCTCTTAAGACTCGAATTCCTAGGAACTAGGACAGTTCACCTAGGTCCTTTATCTTATACTTCTTTATTAGTGCTTCCTTAAAGCTCTGGAGCTCTGATTAATTTTCTCTAGTAGAGGTGACGCAGATATTATCCACATAGAAGAATACGATCAGTAAGTTGTTGTGGTAGAGACACGGCTTACCACTAACGGGCTTTAGCCCTAATTTGACGAGCTGATTGCTAAAGTTGTTGTGCTAAAGACGTGGCGATCGTCGAAGTCCATAGAGAGCTCTGCGTAGTAGTAGATATTTGTCCTTAATGGTGAATCTATCTGGATATTTAATATAGACAATTTTGTTAATCAGGCTATTTGCGAACGCGTTAACAGCGTTACCCTACCAGACGTCCAAATTAAATGCTGCGATAATTACTGCGAGAGCTCTAAAGACTTTAGCTGCTAAAGTTGCTGCATATATGTCCTTATAGATTAACTGTTATAGATTACCTCTTACATAAAGTTAAGCTTTAAACTTTGTGAGATATCCATCAGTGTCTATCTTGTAGGTAAATACCTAGGTAATAGGTACCGTTTTAATAGATTAAGTCTTATCTATAATTTTAAATATTCCACGATTGTCTAGATCCGTATACTCCTTCATGGCAGCTGCTAGAAATTCTGCCTTATACTGGTGTCTTATAAGCTTCTTCCAGTTCTTGGGTAGAGGTGGAAGCTTATTACGGTGTATTTTCCTTTAATATTTAAGCCCTGCGTAAAAGGCTGCTTAAAGTGGTTAGAAGGTGTCTACCTCTTTAAGGTAAGTTAAATAAGCTCTATATTGTTTAGGTGGCTTCTTTAATCTTCTTTCTTTAATTATATTGTTTTTAGAGACCTTAGCTATATCTCCTTTCTTTAACTCCTCCGGGTTGATTTTAATATATTCGAAACTGGGGCGTTAACAGGTAGAGGGTGCGGAGGATCTGGAGGTGCTTAAGGAGCTTATATTGGTAGGAATTAATTAAGGTTCTGGCGTTAATTCTGGTGTAGGAAGGCTAGGTAGAGGATCGTCTTTTAAGGTGTCTGCTATAATTAAGTTATCACCTTAAGTGTCTAGCTGCTCACGGTTGACGATTTATCCCTAATTTCCACTAGAATCCACCTGTTAATTTCCATTAGTATCTACCTAAATTTTATTAAAAATCTTATCTTCCTTATTCTTATTTAAGTCTTCTTAAAGCGTCCTATTGGGGTTAATTATATTAATTACCTCTAGCATTTAATCGGCTTTCTCTTAAAGCAAATTTGCAAGATCTAGCTTGCTATTGTTATAGATGAGTTACTTATTAAACGTAACGTCTCTTATTTAAATTACCTTCTTTTTGCTTGGTATATATATTCGGAAGATATTTATTAAATTATACCCTATTAAATACCCAATATAGGCTCTAGGAGCAAGTTTTTAAGTGCGAGGAATGTTATATTTAAGTAGGTAGGCTCTACAGCCGTAGGCACGTAAGTAAGCTATATTTGGCTTAGCTAGTAAAAAACCTATTGCTAACTAAAGCTTTTTAAAGGGCGTCTTCTAGTCGAGCCGTCGGCTTAGTGTCCTATTTATTATATACGCTATTGCTTTAAAGACTTTATTATAATTACCCCCCTAAAACGTTCTGCAGGACCGTTCTGTTCTGGTGTACTTAGAGCTAAGTACTCTACTATAATACCTTTTTCGGCGGTCCAGTTATTGAATTTACCTCTAAGCAATAACTTGTTATTAATATAAATGACAGCAACTTTAAAGCCGTAGCATCGCTTAACTACATTATAATATTTGATAATTGCTTGGGTGGTTAATAACTTCTATGCAAATGTTTTAACCTTATTTATTTAAACCAAATTATTAAGAAAATAGATCGCGTACTTGTGTCCGTTATAGGCTTTAATTCCCTAAATTAAATCTATATGTATACGGAAGAAAGGCCTCGTCACTTTATTTGTAGGTGTCCTTCTTAATATAATCTTATAAGCTTTACTAACTGTATAAGTCTTATATTTAATTGTCGTAGGGCCTTATAGAATCGCCCTAGTTACTTCCTTAGGTAGTCGCTCGATTGCAGCACTTCCTATATATCTAAGTTAACTATACCAAAGCCATCCGTCCACCTTTTGATTTGGTAAAGGTTTTATTAATTTAACCATAAAGGACGCGTCCTCTGTCCTTGGCTTTAATTCGTTATATTTAAGGGTTATCTAACCGTAGTGATATCCGCAATATGCGAACTTCTCGCCACCGCGATAGTAGAGGTAGTTCCCTTTATTATGCCAAAAGACACCCTTATTATTAAGTCTGTAATTATAAACTAGATTTATATAAAATCCTAGTACGTACGCAGCCTTAATAAGATGGATCTTTTGCTTTCCTAATGGGGTAATAAGTGTGACTTTAGCTATTCCGAAGCCTTTGATATTTTCTATACCCAATCCTATATACAACTGCTTACTAGCCAGTTGGATATCACCTATAAATCTTACTCTGTCGTTAATAATATGCAAGGTCGTTACAGGGTCTAGAATTACGCTGTTATAGAAAGCGTAATTTAATGCGATATAAGCTCCTGCTTAATGTACTGCGAAGCTTCCGTGTAGTTTACTAGGTAAGCTCTTCTGCTCTGCATTCTCTATATTCTTTAGCTTCTTGTTGGATAAGGCTTAGCTCCTCAATCGGCCGATTAAGGCCTTAAATTCGGGTAAAGCCTTAGCAAGCTTCTGCTCTACTAACTATATTTTTAAATTATTTAGTTTCCAACCCAACGGTTAAATTAACTTAATAAGGTAGAAGTATTTCCTCTACGGGTGTAGTAATCCGCATAGGCATGGCTTTGTCCATTCCTTCTTATCTATCCTTCTTAAAGAATTAGCTTTCGGTTTGGTTTCCAATTTATCTTCTAATTTAGGCTTATTAATTAGCTCTCCTTTAAAGCTAGCTATGTAGGAGCTGTGCTAGCTCCTTGCCTTCTAAGCTAAGTCTAATTGACGATAATTTCGGTAGACCTCGATAATGGCTTAAAGGGTAGATAGCTTTTCCTTCTTCCTCTTAAGGTTCTGTAATTCGTTTTTCTAATATTCTAACCATCCTAATAAGGCAGATTCGACGGTATATACAAAGTCCTTAACTGGTTAATTGCCATCTACCTTAGGTAGTTTAACCTTCTTGTAATCGTTATACACCTTCTCCCACTCGCGGAGCCACTTCTCAACATTCTAACTCTTTGGGGCTTTCTTTATTTTTAAATATTGGGTAGCTAGATTAACCTTCTAAGCGTTATCAGTTAGAGCAACTGCCTCCTTAAGTGATATAAGGACATCATAGACGGTATTTCCTTTAAAGGTATAGTCGATGTAGTTATGGGATATAGTGCTAATAATATATGTACGTAGAGACTTGAGGGCTGCTTCCTCTTTCTTATATCGCTTATAAATACTATCACGGCTTAAACAAATGCCTCTGAACCGAAGCTTGAACGAATGCTGTATTACGAAGATACTAAGCTAAAGAGAAGGAAAAGGGGTCGCTAGGACCGATGTAAACAA
>Ga0307515_10017564_pt1 | contig 13016 bp, 2 predicted proteins | sample 17_EM_MG_FD_194513 | JGI IMG/M metagenome (GOLD analysis project Ga0307515, IMG submission 194513) | Populus trichocarpa ectomycorrhiza microbial communities from riparian zone in the Pacific Northwest, United States - 17_EM | ecosystem: Host-associated > Plants > Roots > Unclassified | place...
CGGTCGGCCCCCAATTACTATTACCTTATAGTAGGGAGATTATAAGGGCTTATCCTAGAAGAGGTTTAGAGAGATATTAGAGAGGTATTAGTATGCCGCTATATATTATCTATCTATCTAACCCCTACTTTAAACTCTTAAAAAACCTTAATAAGGAAAAAATATAACTGGAGAAAAGATGTGAGGATTGCTAGGAGACCTATTAAAAGCCTACTAAAAGTATACTAGTAACTACCTAAGCTAATATAAGGATTTTTATACAACTCTGCTTCTAAGCCTTTATACTAGTCTATAATTAATTATAAGTATTATAGGTAATTTAGTGTTCTAGTATAGTTCCATAAAACCTTTTAGTATAGGATTTAACGTATAGAGCCTTAGCTTGCCGTCGTCTTTAACTATTAAGATATAATCTGTGATCGTTTTATATAATCCTTTGCGTCACTAATATATTGTTCCTATATCTGCCCTTAGGCTATTAGATGCGGTTAAGGTATTAATTAGTTAATTAAGGAGACTTATTTCCTAAGATTTAGTGTATATGCTTTTAAATCTAATAGTCTTATGCTGTATATTTGGTGTAGCTCTACTACCTAATAAATAGGAGGGACTCTTCGCGATAGCACCTATAGCTATTATACGATTGTTAAGAACGTCTATAACGTTGTTCTTTAATACTGTAGTATTCTTTTAGGTCTAATTTAACCTATATGCGTCTTTAATTTAACGTCTTAATTGCCTTCCCCTGGCCGCGTAGTTAGTTTTTATAAGAAAGTAATAGTTAAATAACTTATACGCGTGTTTCCTTCCTTTTAAATAGCGCTATTATAACGGAGTTATATCGGCAAGGTTGTGGCTATTTACTAGAAGGGTATTAGACGGTAAAGTATAAAGACACTTTGCTTATTAAGCTTAATCCTTTTTCTTAACACCTTACTTCCTATTATTAACCTTTGTCTAATTTAGACGTATCTTTAATATATTATTAAGATTTTCTTCTTTTTCATTATTAATTTAATATGCCTTTTCGTTCTCCCACTAACTGCTCTTTTAAGCAAGTTCTATAGCGTATTCTGGCCCTACCTTTATATATAGAACCCTAACCTCCCCTAACCCGCAACTAGTACTAGTCCTACCTAAATAATTTTACCTGCACGTCTTTAAAAGACTAGAAATCTAATAATAGGATTCTAGAGGCTTATAATAAGACGCATTATATTAAATCTAATACCTTTAGTCCTTGTAATTAATGCATATATACTAAGAGCGGCAGTTATATTAAGGTAAGCTTTTCTACCCTTAATAGATTTCTATTACTAACTTTAAGCCCCAATAGCCTGGGCCTAAGTGGCAACAATTCCCCAATATCCTTAACCACTATATTGCCTGGGCTTTGTCTTATTTTAGCGCCAATACCAAATATCTTAGTTAAATTTAAGACTATGCTATAGCCATCTATACCGCCTACAATTCCTAGTAAGCTAGTTAGTAACGCCTAATATAAGAGTAAGGTTGGTATACTAAGGATAGGGTGTAGGATAGGGGTAATAAGAAGAAGGTCACTGTCTACTATAGGAAGGAGTTTATATATACGCGTTAAGTTTCAAAAGAGCATAATATAATGCGGTATTAGGTAGGTTACCCTTCGAGTACCTAGCGGATAGGTAACTAACAGTTACTGTAGTAAGGTCTTGGTAGTTTTAGACTATACCAGCCAGCCAACGTCTCTGTTTATTCTAGGCTTAAGTGTATCTTTATTAACTATAAGCTTACGCCATAAGAGCTTCGTTAGTATCGGTTTAGACCTAATATTAGTGTTAAGCGTTTAAGAGTCTCTGCTCTAGCTATACCTTATTATCCTACCCCTGTTTTTATGCCTACTTATACGCCTACTAAGGCATCTAAATCCTATTCTCATTAGCCATTACTTAGTGGCCTAATGGATACTAATCCTACTCCTAATGATAATAAGGCGTAGTGGCTTTTTAGATTGGGCATTAATAGTTTAAACTTTTAGGATTCGTTCTTATACATAGTAGCAATTAAAGACCTTAATTAGGTGCTTGGGAAGGCCTTATAAAGCTTTTAAAAAGGGCTTAAAAGCCCTAAAAATAATATTCCTAGTATAGATTAATAAATAGGAATGCAATTCTAGCAAAATGCCCTATTAACTCTATACTATATATGTAAAAAGGCTAAGGACCTATTCTGCCTTAGGCTGTAGCTTTATCCCTACGGTTTCTGGAGCCTATCCGTTCCATATCTAATTTAACCTATTTACTCTTTTCGTGAGCTTTCTTTATAGGTCGCGATAATACTATAGTATTAAAGCGCTTTCTGTGACTTATAGATTATAAACCTTAGTCCTAATATTCTTTTAGAATATCTTTATAATAATTAAGGTAATCCTCTAGTTCCTATATAGAGTCCTTAGCAGGCTAGCCTAGCCATTTAACTTTAAATTAGAGTTTATTCTTAATAGACTTATAGCATAGTATAGCTTTAACCTTATACCGCTCACCTACTACCTTAGGGTGTTTAATTAGGCTTAGACAAAAGTTCTTTTTTAGTAGTAGTCTATACTATAGCTCTAATAGGTTTATATAAAACACTAAATATATATAGGCTATAGATAGGGGTAGCTAGAGATAATAGGCTAGCTTACTAATTTGTTCCTTAACTTAGAAGGGACCTAGGTATCTTATATTAAGCTTTTTTAATAGTTAACGGGTCTTAATATTCGTTAAACGTAATAGAACCTTATTGCCTACTCTAAAATACTTCTCCTAGTGCTTATAGTTATACTAAAGTCTCTACTACTCTTAGGCATCTTATAGGCTCTACTTTGCATACTTCTATTACTCCTCCTATTCCTAGAGGTATCCTTATACTCTTTAGTAAATATCCTTAGACTTCCTGGTAGGATCCTATAACTAATTATACGGCCTTAACTAGTAATTATTGGGTATACCATTAAACCTAGATAGTTAAACGCTATAGGCAATCTAGATTAGTACATACTTATACAATATATATTGCTTTAAATTATAAGCGTACTCTATATATAGAAGTAGCTTATACTAGTTGTCTTACTAATAGTTTAAATATATTCGCAGGTAAGACTCTAGTTTCTAGTTCTAGCATTCCGTTTACCCATCTGTCTATAGGTGGAAAGCTATACTATACTAGTAGTCTATCTTTAAATAGAAGCATAGGTTTAACCAGTATTGGCTTATAAAGACGCTACCCCTATTAATAATAATAGAGTATAGCTAATCTACTTTAAGAAAGCATTTCTTCTTAATTAGGTTAGCGAGCTCTTATATATTAATTGTTTTATTAACGGGAAGGTATTACACGTACTTTAAAAACCTATTAATAAGTACAAGGACCAAATTATATATTTATCCTTAGCTATCTATAGATGGCGGGAGATCCATAATAAAGTCTATGGTATAATATCGCTATAGCTTACTAGCGGGGGGAACTAATTTAAGTAGACCCTATAGCTTGTGCCTGCGGATCTTATATACTTAACACTTCTCGCAATAGCTAATATACTCCTTTACTTCCTAATTAAGCCTTAGCCAATAGTATTTACGCTAAAGTAATTCTACTATTTTTACTTAACCATAGTGGCCGCCTAGAGGATTATCGTAATTCTTTATAAGAATCTTCTATCGTAGATTTACTTCTTATAGCACCTAAACCTTACCACCTTTATATAGTAGGCCCATCGGGTCTAGTTCCTGATAGTAGCGCCTAGTAGCTTCCTTTCCGTTACATTTCCGGTCTACTTCCGCATTAAGGATAGCATAGAAAGCGTCCCTCCATTACACCTTACGGATAAGATCTATTAACCCTTTGGATAATTCCTAGGTAAAAGCTGTTTTGTCCTATACTACTCTAAGTATAAGACTAAATAGTACCATAAATCTTATAACTCTTTAATGCGCGTACGTTAGGAAGGCCGCTATAAGGTTAAAGTCCTTTAGTTATTACAGGGCTCCGAGTTCTAATTGCTCCATAGCTTCGCTATTAGTTTAAAGGGATAGCTTAGTAATTAGAGATAGTATATCACTAGGTTCCAAGAATATATTAAGGATATCCTATCTAGGTATATTTAGACCCTTATTGGCAACAGACCGGATACTAGCCAAAACGTTAGTAGAAACTAATAGGGCTTATACCGCCTAAGACTTAATATATAGAGCTATAGGTGCTTGAGTATCCTATACCTAGAGCTTATTTTATAATATAGGGAGTAAGATATCTATTATCTGTTTTCCTTCTCCCGTTTTAAAGCCTTTAGCATAGTCTGGCCATTATAACAGTCCATTAATAGGGTTGTTTTCCCCTAGCTTATATTTAATCTCAAAATTAAATTATATAAGCTTCTCTACCTATCTAGCTTATTAAGATATAAGCTCCTTTATAGTTATAAAGTAGCGTAAATTATAGTAATCTAAGAGTACACAAGTGGTATAGCTCGCGTACTTAAGGTAGTATCGCCACTATTTAAAGCAGTTAACTATAGCCAGTAGTTCCTTATCGTAGGTATAATACCTAACTTTAGGTCCCTAGAATTTTCTGCTATAAAATACTGCTGGTCTCTAATAAAGCTAGGTAGCGTCTAGATACCTATTAGGTTGCAGTAGAATACTAATAAGGGCAAAATTCAATACATTAGTAATTATTATTAATAGCTAATCTGGGTTAAAATGCCGTAACAATAAAGCTTCTATAAACTTTATATAAAGTTTCTAAAAGGCCTTCTAAACCTTTCTAGGCCATAACTATAGTTTATACCATTTAGTTAGTCCCTTTTTAGTTTTCTTCCTTACCGCCTTTAAGCTTTTTGCTCCTTAGGTTAGGTCTTAGGAAGCTTTTATAATATAGTTAAATAGGTATTAAGTAACGTCTAAGTAGTTATAGATAAAGCGCCTATAGAAATTAGCAAAGCTTAGAAATACTTAAACATCCTAGTAACTTTCTAGCTCTGGCCACTCCTAAATTATCTATACTTGTACTAGGTCTATAACTACACCTATAGGCGTTATAATATAACCTAGGAACTCAACCTGCTTAGTATTAAAGATATACTTTAACGCCTTAGTATAAAGGCCCTAATTATCTAAACATTCCAGCACTTCGCGGACGTATTGCCTATGTTAATCCTCGTCTTCTAAGTAGATTAAGATATTATCTAAGTAGATAACGCATATACGGTTAACTAGTTCCCCTAAGGCTCTATAAATATATAAGGTGATAAGCTCCGCACCACTCAGCCATATAAACCCGCAAAAGGTAAACGAGTAACTGGCTTGATGCCAGACACGGCTGTGCAGAACAATACATATAGGCGAGGTGACTTCGTCACCTGACAAAATATATAATTAAAATATCATAGGCGTATTAGCTAGCCTAAAAGGTATTACCAGATACTTAAAGTAGCTATATTAGGTCTTAAAAACAGTCTTCTACTTATCCCCTTCTTTAATACGGAGCCTATAATAGGCGTCTTATAAGTCCAGTGTAACGGAACCTTGTAGCAAGAACTACGGTAGGCTCGTTATTGGGCTAGGTATGTAGGAAATGCAAGTACAAAAGTCGACAACGTAATAACAACTGGTGGAGTAGTTGCCCAACAGATTAACTCTAATTATATTCTGAGAATTACTATAAGGAAGGAACTATCTAGGTAGGGACTAAGGGTCCTTAAATACATAACTGTACTCCTATAAAATCCTTCTTATACGTAATATACGTGTTATACATGTTATACATACGTTCCCTTTATACACTGCGTACACTGCGTACAATATTATATAACTCGCTTACTATTCCTTATTATATGGTTCTACCGGCTCCATACTAGACCGTACCTATATTAACCAACTAGCTTCTTCTAACTCTTCTCCAAGTAGTCGCAATATTATACTTAAAGCGTCCGTAACACCATCTCCCTTCTCTTTATCTTTGTCTTTAAAGATCCTAAATATCTCTAAGTTGTTTACTAGAGGTGTAATATCCGTCTAATTAATTTGGTTAATATTGTTACTTATTATATCTTCTAAGGTTTCTAAACCTCCTTCTTTTTTATAAGCGTAGCGTTATACTCGCACTATTGCTAGCATACTATTGCTTAGTAAGATTATACTATCTCCGTGTTCTTATTATGCGAAAGAGGGGTTAGTTTGTGTTACGTTGGCAAGTCCTTCCTCTTAGCAACCCTCTTTTTGTTTAGAGTGCACTAAAGCGAATATTTGTTCGTCCTATGACGTTCACTCTATCTCTAACGCTAAATATACGCGTCCTATTTTCCTTAATAATCTTTAAGTTCCCTAAGTAATTTATTATAGGGTCTTGCGTTTAGACTACTGCTGTAAAACTTAATAGTAAACTGTTATAGGCTCTTGCTAAGCTTAAATGTTCTTATAATGCGGAACAGAAGGCTCTAAATGCTCGCATTATAGCGTCTGCCCGTCTTCTTTATCTTAAGAAAGTACGTAAGAAGGTTCGTTCTAAGGAGTAGAAACTTATAAAATAAGGTCTATAGGAACTTAGTAATAAGAGAATTGGCTCTCCTTCTATAAAGGAAATAACTCTAAGTAGTTTGGCAGTCGCTCTTCCTAGGTCCCCCTTAGGTAACTTATTCTTTAGCGATTCCTTTTTATTAATATTACCTGACCTATTTTCTTCTAATACTCCTATACCTTTCTTATAGCATTCTTTAAATTTTCTAGTAGTTTCTAGGTAGTCTTATTATAGCCTATTCACTTAACCTTATACTATATTTTATTATTAACGTCCTTATAACTAACGATCTTTAAAACTTGCTATTTATCTTCTTCCTGTCCTCTATACGTGTCTGCTTTGTAAACTAGTGGCTTAATATTCCCGTATGCTAGTTCTAGCATTGCGATATATTATATAGGGTAGATTTTTATTCTAACTAGTAGGTTTAACTTAAATATAACTAATAAAATTCTCTATATAATTTTAAAAGGTCCTAGTCTAATATAGTCTAATTTCTTACTTAGTCGTTAACTTTTAAAAATTTTGTGTAGTAGCTATACTTTATCTCCCTCCTTAAGATCTGGTCCCTTAGATCTCTTAGTGTTATGGTATTTTTTTATTCTTTGCTATACTACCTTAGCTATTTCCATAAGGTTCTTATAAAGATTTATTAATGTCTCCATTCTCTACTTAGCTATACTACTTGTTTTCTTTGCTTAATATAGCAATAACAATGTTCTTAGCTCGTATCTATAATTCGCCTTAAATAGTAACGTACCTATTTTTTTTTGTGGTGTTGCATTATATACAAACTATATAACTAGTAATAATAATACCTAATTATTCTATGCGTAATTAATATAGTGCCTTAGATACTACTCTAGTGTCTAATTTAATCTTTCCGTTTAACCGTCTGTCTGCGGGTAATATACAGTGGAAGTTACTACTTAAACTCCTTACTCCGCTAAGAATACCTTCTAGAATATTGCTACGAATCTTAGATCCCTGTCTAATATAATTTTACTTAGTGCTTTATATCTTATAAATACTTCCTTAATATAGATTCTAGCGACATTTTCTGCTAATATCTCTTCTATACACACTATAAAGTATCCCCACTTTATAAGCTTATCTACTATCACTAAAATCGCGTTATAATCTTATCCGGTAATAGGGTCTTTTAATTTTAGCAACTTAATAATAAAGTCCCATAATATAACCTCCTATAGTCTCTCTAGTATTTTAACAGGTTATAGCCCTCCATACCTCATTAGTTTGTTCCTCTAGCAATCTAGACATTCCCTTATAACCTTTCGTACTAGGTTTTAAATTCCATTAATAATATACTCCTCTTAGAGTCTTAACACTAAGCCTATAGCTCTATTATGTCCTTAAGTTAGTCCTTTATAGAAGTCTTCCATAAATTGCTCTACTATACTTTTTAGGATATACTTTACTTCTCAGTTTTTGTATATATCCGACTATAGATCTTCTAGCTATGCTTCTAGAATTCTTTATACCTAAAGGCTTTCTAGTATCTTATAGATTTTTTCTAACTCGTCTTCTTAAGTTGCTGTAATCCTTAGATGATTATACCTAATTAATCTATTTGTATTTTTTCACAATAAAGCCCCTAATAGCTTCTTATTGTTTTATAGTTTAGCTTTTTAACTTAAAGCATCTGCTCTTATATTGTCTGTACCCTTAGTATACTAAATCTTAAAATAGTATTCTGTAAGTATCTCCGTCCATCTAACCTATCTTTAATTAAGTTCCTTTGTTGTTAGAAATCCTATTAGGTTCTTATAATCCATTTTAACTATAAATAGTTTTTCTATACCTTATAAGAATGCTCTCTATTCCTTTAGTGCTATAACTATACCTAATAACTCCTTATTATAGATGTTATAGTTTAGTTCTAGTGGTGTTATCTTTTAACTATAGTATGCTACTAGATACTATCCGTCTGGATGCTTTTATATAAAGTATGCTCCTAGTATAAAGTCTAATACGTCTATTTCTATAACCGTCTCTAGACCTAATTAATAGATTTTAAGAACTAGCTCTTAGGTAAACAATCTCTTAACTTCCTTAAATAGTTTTTGTTGTTCCTATCTCTATGCCTATAGTTCTTCTTTTTTCGTTAACCGCGTAAATGGCTTAATATCCTTTAACTATTGCGCTATAAACCTTTTACAGTAATTATAAAACCCTAGGAACGATCTTAACTGTATAACGTTCTCTAGTTCCTACTAATTTACTATAGCCTCGATCTTTTTTAGATCTATGCTAAGTTGGCCTAGTTTAATAATAAATCCGATGAAATTGGTCTTCCTAGTAAAGAACTCGTATTTCTTAATTGCTACTAGCATCTATTCTTCTTATAGTCTCCTTAAGACCTATTTAACGTGTTCTTTATATTCTTCCTTAGTTATTAAGTAGATAATATTATTATTAAAATATACCATAATAAATTTATCTAAGTACTCTCCTAATACATTATTGATTCGCTTCTGGAACGTTGCTAGTATATTTATAAGCCCAAATTGCATAACTAATAGTTTATACAGTCCTTCCTTTAATCTAAAGGCTGCCTTTTATTTATTGCCTTCCTTAATTCTAATCTAATAGTACGCCTATCTTAGATTTATCTTCATAAAGATTTGCGCATTGCTAATCCTGTTTTAGATTTCGCTAATTAAGGGTAAAGGATACCTATCCTTCCTAGTAATGCTGTTTAACTGTCTATAGTTAATACATAGCCTTAGCTTACCATTTTTCTTTAATACAAACAGTACTAGATAACCCGCTAATAATTGCGATAGTCTAATATATCCCTTTTATAAGTTTTCCTAGATAAACTCTTTTAATACTCTACCTTCCTCTTTAGTAAGCTTATAGATTAGAAAGAACCTTAGACTTATTCCTGGTTCTAATTCTATCTTATAGTCCCATACTACATACTCTAACAGCTTTTTACTCTTTAGTAACCATAGTTTCTTACTATACTTATAGTATCTCTTTAGTATATAGCTTAGTCCTTTTTCTGTTTCTTTATAGGTCGCTTCTACTTAATACTATACTAACTTGGCTTATTATCGCATCTTGCGGCGTTAAGTACCTCTAATATCGACCTAACCTATAATCTAATCGATCTTTAGATTATATTCCTGTAACTAAGGCATTCCTAATACTGCCTTATTATTCCCTAATGGTAATATATTAAAAGATATCTTAACTAGTCTTCCTTTAATAGTTAACTAAATAGGTCCTGTTTTAAGGTTAATAATACCTCCTCTATAGGCTATCGGATCTCCTAAAATTGTTATTAATAGGTAAGAACATTCCTTCTATCTATATGGTAACCCTATTTTTTTAACTGCTATTAGCAAGATATAGTTCCTTATTACTTTACTATCTATTAATGCCTTAAACTATTAATCTTACCATTTTACTTATAAATTTAGGTGTTATTCTTAAATTCCTTTAAGGGTCTAAGGCTCTACTACTGGTTCCCTCTGGTCCCATAGGCCTCTACTTTTCCCAACTATTAGCTGCTTAATCCTGTTTATACTTGGTCCAACTTAGGCTAATACTTAGTTCGCTTTTTATCCTTAATATACCATAGATAGGTGTTCTTTAGATATTCCCACTATTATCGTCTATCTAGGCATTCTTCCGTAAGGAATCTTCCTAATTAAAGTATTAAGTCCCCTTATTCTTAAACTTCTATAGGGTGCCAACTATATATATACTTAGCGTTTCAATATTTTGCCTTATCCGTTATCCAATATATTCTTATTAGATACTTTTAATTTTTATCCTTAGGTGCTCTATATATATTACACGCATTATCTATATATACTATCCACAATAGTATATAATATGCTTAGTGTCTTAGGTTAACTCTTAGCTCGTCTTTATCCTTAAGTTTAAACCTTTCTTATATTGATCTAAGCGTCGCGACTTCGTTCACAGGTACTAAGATTTATCTTTCGCTTCTCCAGTCCTTTAATTACTCCTCTAGATCCTTTAACGTTATAATTAAGGCTCCTTTAATATAAGTTATAGCCTTTTCTATAATTAGATGGTCTTAGATAACTTTTTTATCTAACTATATATAAGGGTTATTTTGGCCCTTACTCGGCTGCATTGCCTAGGGGCTCTTAGGGGTCGCCAAGGCTAGCCTTCGGCTAGCCCTTAGCACCTCCTTATAAGCACCTTAGGCTTACAGCCCTTCCCTCCTCATCGGTCCGTCTCCGCACTAGGCTATTGCCTACCCTCATTACCATATCGTCCTCTTCTATCGACTCCCTATGTGACTCATACTCGGCTTACCTACTCCCTACTATACACCCTAGCAATACTGCCTTACACTATATATAGAAATCTTCCCACTTATTATTATGCCTTTGCCTATACCACTTTTAGTACAGCTGCTTAAGTATATACGGTTGGTCCGTAAAGAAGTATCTCTTTATTACTACGTCGTAACAACCTTTAGTATATCGTTCCTTAAACCTAGTTAGAATCCCTAGATCCTCTTCTTATTCTAGTTTAGTAAGCCACTTAGCTCTTAGTATGCCTACTCTCAGCCTATTAGTAATTCTTTATATAGGTGCTCTGTCCCTTATATAACCTAGTAGACTAGATCTCTTATCCAGTTTCTGCTCTTGCCATAAGGTAATTTTTACTCTAAATTCCTCTATAGTTTCTTTTCTTTCGCGTTTTATAAGTGGATCCTTAAAGTTATCGTACTTCTTAATCTTAGTATTAACTTTCTGATCTTTAGGCTAAACACTATATTTAACTAGTAAGTCCTCTAGGTCTATATGTCTGTCTCCTAGTCTAACTGCTACCTATATTATAGATTCTCTAATCTGTAAAGAAGCTCCTTGCCTCTTACCTATAGGTGTCCTTATTCGTACTCCGAATTCTTAGTCCCTTAGATTCTTTAATCCTAAGCTTACTTCTAACTTAAGCTTAGCTCCCGCCTTAGTCTAACTAGGCGTCTATAGTATTCTTATCTCGTTTTAAGAGTCTTAAATCTTATCTATCTCGTCTTAAGAGTCTAATGCCGTTGGGAATTCTTATCCTAAGCTTATTTATATATTTCTAAACTAAGCTGCTGCTCTGCTCTATCGGTTTTCGTCCATTATAGGTCCTTAAGCTGTCCTTATCCTGTCTTCGGAATCTTAGATCTCTCTTATCTTATCTTAAGAATCTTAAGCCTTTGGCCTTTTGCCTTTATCAAGTAGTAAGCTAGCACTAGCAGTCGTCTGCTTGCTTAATCTTCTTTAGATATTACTCCTTCCGTCTTATAAAGCGATGGATGCCGTATTTAACGGTGTTATAATACCCGTTACTAAACCTTGCTCTATAGCGGTCTTAGTCTCTACCTTTATTATAACTTCTCTGAGGTTTATACGTTCCTAGTAAACTGCCTTTATTTCCTTATTATCTGCAAATATTTCGCCTGCGTTAAACTCGTTATCTTTAATATCCAATCTGCGCAATGGTTCGTTGGTTCCTCTATACTCTGTAGATTTTAGCTCTTATAGCTAATAGCTTGCGCCATACTTAGCGTCTTTATAAATTCGGCATGCGTTATTGTAATAAAATGCAAAACTTTAGATTAAACATTCTTTTGTTTCTTGTAGTATACTATTGTCCCTCTATACGTATATATCTTCTGCTAGTTAGGTTCCCTTTATTATATAGTAATTCTAACCATCTTTACAATTCCTCGCGAAATGACCCTATTTCCCGTAATTTATATAAGCTCTATCTCTAAACCACTAACTTTACTATAGAGTCCGCCTAAACGTCTTCTATTGCTAAGATCCCTAGTTTAGCCTTTGCTCCTTAGTCCTGTAATTACTAGATCCTTAACCTCTAGGTTTCTATAGTTTCTTACTTTATCTCTTATAGGCTTCTTTAGTACTACTTAGGTCCATTAGCTTTACGCCATACTATAGTTTTTAACTTAGCTTTAGTCGTTGCGTGCTCTGCGTCTTATATAACTGTGAAACTCTATCCTAACCCTTCTTGGCCTGTTCCCTTTAGAAGATCCTATTATTAATCTTAATCACTTAATCTATTAATTCCCTTAGGGTGTCCGCATCTTCTATTAGAATAATTACATCCTAGACTTTAGCCTTAAGTCCCTATTTATACTGTGCTATAAGCGCCCTATTATTCCACTTAACTTATATCGCTAACGTTTAGAACTATATTATATATTTAATAGCTAAGGTTTATTACATAATATCTTAGAGTTTTCTTTTCGCCGTAGTTATTACCTCTAGGTCTCCGAACATCTATATAAGTCATTCTATAAATCTATTCTAGCTTAAGAATATAAACCATACTTCCTAGTTTGTTATTATTATTCCATTTACTTATATCTCTATAAGGTAAGACTTAAACTATTTAAGTGCTCTTCCTAATAAGAACAATCCTACATACGCTATTTAATTTATAGGTGTTGCTAGCTT
>Ga0307515_10017566_pt1 | contig 13016 bp, 7 predicted proteins | sample 17_EM_MG_FD_194513 | JGI IMG/M metagenome (GOLD analysis project Ga0307515, IMG submission 194513) | Populus trichocarpa ectomycorrhiza microbial communities from riparian zone in the Pacific Northwest, United States - 17_EM | ecosystem: Host-associated > Plants > Roots > Unclassified | place...
AAAACCCACCACCATAAATGGCACCTTTTATTGTCAGTCAAAAGTGGGGGAAATCTTGGTGCATGTGAGTTGTGTGAGAATATTAGCAGGAATCAAGAAAAGGATCAAATCAATAGCAGTAGCTACAAAACTCAATTAATTAATTTACTAGTTTTTGTAAAATGGTGGTAAGTGGTTGATGATAATTATTTATATCCAGTAGGTAGAATTATTACAAAAATAAAAATAAAAATAGCGGTCAATCTTGCATATAGAAATCAAGGAGCTGATAAGTTGGTGGCCTAAGAAATATTACTATCCATGTTACATATTTAATATTTTGCTCACTTCATTAATTTAAAGTTTTGCGAATTCAATCCGAGTACAACTAGAATTTTCCGGCGTAACATTTACTTCAGAAGGCACCTCCTGCTAAAGGAAAAATCACTCCTAAAAAGTCAATCCAAGAACACAATTTAAAGTTGGAAAGACAGTAGTGTTGATGAAAAACAATAAATTAGGTTGCATCCCTCTCCAAAACCAACCAGGATCACAAGCAACCTAAAACTGTTGTCTCGTTAATAAGTCGACGTTTGTCCACTGGTAATTTAATATTAACATCCCAATTTCCTCACGCAATTGCCAACTTCTCTTCCTTTATTACACCTGTGTCCCTCCCCCCCTCTCTTGATAGGTCAAACAACAACCGAAAACAAAAGCTTTGCATGACATAAAATACGACATTGACGTGTATGTGCAAAAACACACATCATGTTTAAAAAAACAACTTGAATAGCCAGCGAAGAGCCAAGAGGTGGGTATAAAGTTGGAGGGAGAAGACAACTCACATGGTGTTCTTTGCCGTCCATAGAATGCTATACCTATGGAACTGTTTGGAAGGGTCAAACCATAATCGATATCTTTCTTCTCTGCCACGACTCGTGCTTCCATTACCATACAAGTTTGTTTGGAACCTCCATGGCTTCCCTTCAGTGTTTCCTAGGAATTCAAAGTCCAATTCATCATGGGTCTTCTCGAACACGTCCCCGTTTGATGTCTGCGCCCGCGTTGAAAAAACACAACATTCATCATGATTGATAATTATATACTGACCATGATAATCATATATTTATTAATTTGACATTAAATATTTTTTTAACAAAACTGTTCGGTAGCATATATATAATCTTCATTATGAAGATAAGATTTAAGGATTCTCAATCAAACAACTGAATTTCTCACGGAAAATTTAAGATAACAAAGAGAGTATTAAATCTTCCAAAAGCTAATGAGAAAAGTTAAGTGATCATAAATAGAGCCTTAAAAGATGCAATTAATTGCCGAAAAGAAGCGTGAGATGACTTAGCGAATTCAAATTAGAATTGAATTGATCCTTTACATGAAGCCAGAAAAAATAAATTCAAAGGTCTTACCAAACTAAAAAGCTTAAAGAAAATTCTTCGAAAAGAAAAGGAACGGATTAAAAAAAAAAGAGAACAATTTTCCTATTTCTCGAAAGGAATATATGATTACTTGTCACTTACATAGAAGGCAACGCAGAGACCGGCAGTGTAGTCGCCTGGTAACTTGATGTTGGCACTAAAGAATCCATATTTATACATCTTGGATGAAATAAAACCCGCACCTGAAATTCCCCGAAATTAACGATCGATCAACGAAATTATATATATGTGCATTAATTATACATGCAGGTTTTCTTAGGACTTTTTTAATAAAAATACAAGATGCGAATACCTGTGAAGCGATCAAGGAGGAGGCGGGCGGTTCTACCATCAGGAGAACGAACAAGGTTGCCGTCGCCAAAGAGGGGGCTGTAACCTTCATCAAAGGAGATGGTGGAGAGATTGAAAGCTGCGCTGGCAATTATACAAGGAAAGGAGAAAAGGAAGAGAAGGAGATAGAAAGGTTTCGAGAGAGACCAACAGCATAAGCAATCCATTTTGTTCTTTACCATAAATTTATTTTAGTATTTATTGTTTTTCTCTCTCTCGTTAATCCTCCTTTGCTTTCTCTGCAAGTGTATATATACAAAGCCACATGAATCGGAATGAGGAGAAGGAGAAGGGATAGGGAGATCAGGAGGAGAGGAGGATGGTCTTAATAAGGGTTGGATAAGTCTGCGGTCGTTTTGAATTGTGCTATTGTACAAGAATGCCCTTTGAATGTTTCGATTTGACGTTATTGCCACTTTGCAATGGATATGAGGGGGTGGTGGTGGTTGCAATTTGTAGTTACTTGTTCTAGCCTGTTGTCTTCGTTGGCTTCCGAATTAATGATTGTGGAGAACTATATTTTTAAGCAGTTGCATAACCTAACTAGAAATATGGTTAGCTTGTGGTGCAAGTCAAAGAGTGAGGCGACAACTAAGCTGGATGGTGAGGGCGTGGGGCTCACAGATTCCATGCACAGAGGTTCACAGTTTAGGTAGCATGCAAAAATAGATAAAATACGCAACGCTTATTCATTATCAGTATATATAAAGTAGATTTGGTATCGTCTTAGGCAGGCTCGCTAGCTAGCTGTGTACTTAACCACTCCATTTTCTTTTCTTTTCTTTTCTTTTCTTTTTTCTGGTTCAACTACCTTTTTTTTAAATAAAAAATAAAACATATGGCTAGCTGCCCTTTTGTTAGGGTTCCTTTTATTTATTTATTTATTTATTTATATGATCTCTTCTCCTTGGAAAAATTAATCATTAGGTATGTTAAAAAAATTAAAAACTATAGAACAATTTTTCACCTAATGACACAATGGTGTAGTGCGTAGTTAATTAGGTGATTATCCGGGCCGGCCAGGTTCAAAACTTTGCTTCTTTATCACTGGATTTGTTTTCCTTTTTATTTTATTAATCTTCTCTATTACATGAATCGCTAGAGCTCTTAAAAAGACAAATCAATTATGCTCACAAAAACATTAAAAAAAAAAAAACAGCCTCAATTTCCATCCTCAAGATGTCAATCCTTTCATGTAATCCTCATTTTAACTCTCTATCCTAAAAAACCATAATCTAACTAATTAATGTCTTTGATGCTATATCTGTTTTTTTATTATTATTATTAACATGGGTGTCCCGGTTAGCTTGTGCGTACCTCGTCTAATTCCATGAGCCCTGAAGATAACAATCATGCAAGCGTTTAGTGACCATCATATATATCTGTCTTTTTTTTTATGATATTAATGCTTTTTTGTTTTTATGCTATGAAAAATCGAAAGACTTAGAAATTTCCCAAAATTAGGTAATTATTCGAATTCAAAAGTGTTTGATACTAAAAAATTCAAGAATAATATTTGATGTAAATATTCGTGGCATCATTGTGATCTTCATTTCTATCGGATTAGGTAGAGAGAGGATAAGAAAATACTATAATTGTTGCTGTTGTTACCAGCTGGAACTTCGGCGAATTGTACAATAACTTACGAGGTTTCTGTAAATCTAGAGGCAACAGGAGGGCAGTATGGTCAAAGGGTAGAGGGAGGGAGGCGTGTGCTAGTGGTTTCTGTATTTTGATAAGAGTTGAAGGGCATTATTGGAATATACAAGTAACGGCATAAAGAGAAAGAAAGCCTCGAGGAGATGGACAAACCGCGTCCGATACTAACGGCGGCGTTTATAGTAAGTGCCACGTTGTTATTACGACCGCACTTTGTCGTTGTTTTTTGTTGTAGTAGAAAAATCACTTGGATTCCTGTCAAATTTTTATCAACTCCGTTAATCTTACTAAATTATCCGTAAATACATTGACCAGACCCTTCTCCTTATTCGTTTTCTCTTTAAAATTAAACCACTCATCCTAATTAATTAGACTCTCTCTCTCTCTGTTCCTTTTTTTTAATTATTTTTTTTCAGATGAATCGTTGCCAACCCTTCAAATACCATGAGTATGATTTCTTATTTTATTTTTATTTTTCACCTTATATACAATTCGTCATTTACGTATTTAGAAGGGGTCACGCACGGGCGTGTGTGTGTATATATATATATGTCAACAAATGCTTTTATTTATTTGTTTTTTTTTCAGTTTTTATTATTTTTATGCAAATGACTCGCCACTAAAAAATTGAAAAACATCAACGGAATATACTATCAAAATTTTTAGATTTGTAGACATAATTTTCTATTAGTATTTATATTCGCAGTCCATCGGTAAGAAACTTGCAAACGTTATCACGAACAAAATAATCCATAAGAAAAATTCTCGTCAGTGATTTGTGGTCTGTCGGTCAATCCGTCAATTATAATTTTACAGATGGATTTGCTGACGGACAAAGAATGTAAAAAAACTTATTCTCACTTCATTATGTCGGTACTTCTATCGTTGAATATAACATATCACTGACAGAAAAATCATATATCATTTCATTGGTGATTTTTTTCCTCCGTCGGTATGTCTGTCAATGAATTTGATATATAACCGCCAAATAAACCATCTTTTATTATGTTAGTGTGTAAACAGTGGCAATAGCATTTTCAGTAATTCTTTTCCAACTCTTTAGAATATATTAACGAACTATGTGTGTCGGTTATCCCATCAATAATAATTTAAAAATATATATTAAACAAAAACATAAAATAATTTTAAAAAATAAATTAATATAAAATTCAAATATTTATTATGAATTTAAACATTTATAAGTTCAAATACAATTAATCTAAAATAAAGACGCTGAAGGAGGAGAAGGAGACGAGTCTTCTCCTAAATCATGAGGCAAGTAAAAGGGAGCACATACACCACTTATTTGTGATCTCATCTCAAATAACAATTGGCGGAGTTCGGCCATCTAGACACCGAGCCATTCATAATCAGCACCAAGATGGGTCGTCCGATCTTTAACTCGCTGGTCTAAAATCGCCTTGAACTTTGAAGTTTGAGTGCTCGGAATCGATTGTGAGCATCCAACGGTTGAAACACTGTAAGTCATTTGTAAGAACTCAGTCGTAGTGTTAGAGAGACCATACACCTGATTTCTATCGGGTCTACCATACGATCCTCCAACTGCAAATCTGAATCGAGATTCAGATGGGTCGAACGATCATCACCGTATCTCTCTTTCAACCTAGTGTTATATGTATCATGGAAGAAAAAAGTTTGAAAATTAAAAAAATAATAATAATAACTTAAGAAAACAATAATTGAAAACAACATACTACAAAGTCTTAATAATTATTTGTAGCTAATTTAGTCGGAAACTACCGTATAATATTTTTTGTTGATGTTTTTGTTGCTATTTGCTAATTTTCTGATAGTGACTTGATAATATATTATTGTTTTTCCTTGTTAATTTGTGCTATTCATAATATTTTCTTGGATAGTTTATGCTAGTTTCTTGGCTTAAGTTTTGTTGCAGGTTGAATTGATTTTTTATGCAAAAAAAAAAAATACAATTGTTGTCAATGTGTTTGTGAAGTGCATGTAGTAAACTTGACAAAGGATTTTGTGTGCTAATAAAGGCTAATATTATCAAAACTCTATTTTTTTTTTTGTAATCAACTTAAATCATATGGATATTGAACCAATATAACCCGGTTGGTGAGGTAAGTCCAACCATGACTCGTCTGACCTGTTTTATTTTTATATATATAAATATTAACACAATGACATTATAAGTATATTAAACCAGGAACTAAGAAAAAATAGTAAAAATAAATTTTTATATCAAAATTAAATGGCAAAAACATTGAGGGACCTAATGGGTATTATTTGAAAAGATTGAGGACTAAACTGAACTTTTCACGTTAAATATGAACCCACCACCTATTTTTTATGTCTTTTTTATATTGATCCTTCTTCTTTCAATCTTGTTATTGGTCAATAATTTGAATCAACTGTCATTTAATTTGGCTAAAAAAGGATAAAATCATGAGAAAATAAAGTTGAGGGCCAAAAAAAAAAAAAAAAGTAAAATGGTGAACAATTAATCCATAGTAAAGTGGTAAACAGTATTTAATATATAGTAAAATCCCCACACCTTGAAGAAAAGTACTGCTATATAGGCTATAGCATCATAAAAGTGGAAACTGGAAACTTATAAACATCATAGCTACCTAACTTCTTTGGTAAAAAAAACAGATGTATATGTTCAATGTAATAAATTAAATGGAGATGCGGGGTATCGATCCCCGTACCTCTCGCATGCTAAGCGAGCGCTCTACCATCTGAGCTACATCCCCACTGACGCTAAGTTTCTTCTTTAATAAATATTATATAATTATTTCATTCACAAATTTATAAAACACACTAGCGACTACTATAACGAAGAGAAATGCAGGTCTTGCTAAGACGATAGCAATGCCAGACGAACTCACTTTGAGGCAATCCGGTATTAATTAAAATTCAGGAAATGATTATTTAAACACCCTTCTTCACTTGATTATTATTATTTGGAGATTCTCTGCCTTCTTTTAATGTAACACCCGTGAAATTGATGTATGATTGATAGAGCAAAAGTATACAAGTATAAACGGTGATGCTTCTGATGAGGGCATACAGGTCAAAAGGTCGGTCGTTCTGTCACAACTCACCAGGCAATGAAAGAAGCCAGATAAAATAATGGCCTTGCTAAGTCAAAATCTCCGCAAAGCATGATAATTATTTAGAGATTTTAACAATCTTGAAGTTCCTGGACCATCAATCATATCCTTGGAGAGTTGGACAGGGATATCCTTGGAATAAAAACATTTTGATGCCATTTCGTGACTGTTCCTTGGTTTTCCACAGTATAACCTGCTTTACGAAAATTTAAAGGTATACAGACAGCAGATACAACTAAGCAACCGAGAATCACAAGCAGAATGCATGATGGGAATGGTAACATTTGAGTCACCTCTATAAGTAGCAGGAATGAAAAGTTGTCAAGTTCAGACCTGCATTGCTTGCAGCTTCCATTCCTTGTTTAAACGTTGTTATCTTGCTCATAAAAAGAAGATATATTTGTATTTATCAGTTCTTGCATCATGCTTTACCATCTATCTCCCAGCTACGTGTTACATTTTACCCATTGACACCAGGAAAAAGACCTTGCATTGTAATTTATACATCTGCAGCGAGCAACAAAGGCTAGCTAAACAAAAGTGTTTTTAACTGTTCAAAAAATGGTATTTTGATTCAACATAGTTTTCTGCATCCCATAGGAATGGTCCAAAAGCTACCGCCTCCAGGACCGGCATAGTAAGTCCAGAGAATGTGATTGAGACAACTTCATCATTAGCCGTCTCAATGGAACCATTCTCAGCAATCCTTATATCTGGCCTCCCAAAAAGTGCTTGAGTCTGCTTTTCATTCAAAGAAATAGCTTCCTTGGATCTTATAGTTGCATATCTTTGCAGTGTCTCCACATCTAAGTACATCACATAGGATCTCAGTCTATATGATTTTTCTTCACCAGTATCCGTGAACCCCCAATCAGGATAACCGCTATCACCAGGCACAATCCTTATCAAAGATTCTGGACGCCAAAGTCGGTTTCGCTGGACTTGGATCTTCGAACCATGCCCGGTCTTTATCAAATCCCTTGGGAAGGGTATTCATGGTTCTCTCAAGCTGATATCGCTGATCAACTCTTCTGAGGAAATATCCATACATTATAGAAGCAGCATATAGCTTTCAAAGTTTGACTTTGCTAATTTCAACAATGGTCTCAAGGGGGCAGACTAGTCGTTCTCCAAGTACAATAGACAGGTGGCTCTGTATCATTTCAAGTTTTTGTTCCTGGTTTGGCCGAAAACCTACTCGTCCTGTGGGATCTGACGTAGGCAATATCCATGGGATCATGGAAATGACATTGTCTAAAAATTTCTGTACGTAAATGATCTCCTCCAGTTTCCTTCTCCTTGACTTCAGATATTCTCCTAAATATCCGAGGATTAGTCACATTAGTGAGTGGCTGTATTGCAGCCAGTGAATGATCAGCATTCAATTGGCAAACATGAAATATAAGCTTGGAAATATCAAAGCACCCTTCATGAAAATTGGAAAAACAAGCCAACAACAATTAAAACCTCTCCGACTATTATTAGCACAGACAATAATGAGAGAGAGATGCAAGTCTTTTTGTCTGAACCTGATCAAACACAATAATGAGAGAGAGAGAGAGAGAGAGAGATGGAGATAAATAAATGCAAGCTGTTACTGTTGCAAGGGAATGTACATTTCTTCTTGTCATATAACCTGATCAAAGACGGGGGGGAAATTTTCAAATGGTTGCGCCATCAAGAATAAAAGAGAATAAATGATTTTAAAAGAGAAAAAAATTAAGCTATGTATTAATAAGGTGCAGTAAAAAAAAAGGAAACAAATTGAGAATCTTATAATGCAAATGGTATTCTCTAATTTCATAGCATATAGTTTTACGTCTTGTCTTGTTCATGCTTGGTATACTGATTAGGCATGCAGGAAACAAGCAAAAGAATTGGAAGCAACGTATGAAAGTAAGTATATGTAGAGAGAAACACACAATAATTTTGAACTAGATGCTTAATTATGTCATCTAATTCATATAATGCAGTTCTAGTATTTGGATTTACCTGCAGTCACAAGTAAAATTTTGAGTCTTCGCTCACACTTGAAGCCAATCCCTAAAGGTATATGACTTACGTACATTGAAGTGATTAAGTCTAAGGGCATATAATCAAAACCAGATGTGAACTTCTGAAGAGTGAAAGAGAAATTACTGTTGCAAGAGGCATGATTCTATTAAAAAATAAAAACATAAGAAAAGATAGATGAGGGGCGGCTGCTGGAAGTTTTGAAGAGATAAGGTTTGATTAAATGAGTATTTAACGTAAAAGCATAAGTAAAATCATGAGTTAATTTGCCTGATTTTACAATATTTTAATCTGATATTATTAGTTTTTGAATTTTTAAAATGATTTTACATAATAAATATATGTTGACTTTATAAAATTATATGATTTTACAAGTCAACTCACAGTTTTAATAACATTGGTCCTATCAATGCTATTTTATTGCGTCAATAATAATAGTGTAAATTATACTATTTATCATAAAAAAAAATTTACTATACTAGTTTCTTCAATAATTTTAAAAATTATATCAATTTTTAAAAAAACAAACTCAATCAAAATGAAATATTTTCAAGCAGGTTCTTAAGCAGTGGTAGAATCTTAGGAAAGAAAGACATGATTGATATATTTTTTTTAAAAAAATCTTTCCTTAGAAACAACTTAAAGGGAAAAAAAATAAAGCAAAAAAAAACTAAAATGATTATAATTGATCACTTGAATGAGGATTTAGGAAGTCAAGATCTAAAGTGAATGAAAATAAATGGTAACACACGTAATTGAGAATCAATAAGATGAAAAGCAGAATAGATTTATTTCATACCTCCAACTCCAAGTACGTATAGTAGGGAATTAAGGGCAGAACGAAAAATTCTAGCTTGCCCCCAAGATATATAAATACAAGTAAAAAAAAAAACAAATTCCATTTTAATAAGCTCAATAATTATATCAAAATGAAATTCTTGATTTTCTTATATGTAGTATTATATTGTCTATTACATTCTAATAAATACTAAAAGTTAAAAATGTTTAATATAGACAAAAAAAAATAAAAAAAAGATTTATAAACTAAGTCATCCTCAATGAGCTTTTATTGAGTAGAACTCATCCATAATCATATAGGTTACGAAGTTCATAGAAATATCTTTTTCTATGTATACAACTAAATTATCATCAAGAAAATCATCATGTAGTATATTATGAAGCCTTCTTTTCACCAACTTCATTGTAGAAAAGGTTCATTTGTAGTTGTTATGGATACAAAAGGAGTTAAGGTTATTCGAATTAATCTATCGATTAAATGTTAGATTTTCTTATTTTGAAGAAGCTATCATTACTTTACACAACTCATAAAAAGTAGCCAATTTCTAAAACTTTAGATGTTTTGGTATATCAAGCTCTCATAATGTTGGAATTGAAATCTCAAATGAAGTTTATCTTGCTCACTAAAATCTTTAGGATAAAATTTTTCATCCAAATTACATACATCATCAACACTGAATGAGCTATAAGAATCTTGAGAACATAATTTTTAATTTAAAATAAAAAGCTTAATTGTTTGATCATAAAATTTATTATTTAACTCTTGTAATTGAAAATCAATTGTAGTTACAAATATATTAAATTGAAAATGATGTTTTAAAGTTGTGAGAAGTTCACTATGATGACGAGACCTACCATGAGCTCTTGTATATAGTGGTTTCAAATCAAGAATATCAATATCATTTTATGCGCAAAATGTTTTGACACTCTTAAATAAAGGTTCACATCCATCGTCGTATAACTTTTGAATCAATGATTTTGTAGCTGAAACTAAACTCATGGCATTGACAAAGTCTTAATCTCATTGTTGCAAAGATCAGCATAAAACATCACCAATCCCCATAATTTGTTTCATCAGATGCAATATAAAAGAAAATTCAAATGATGTTAATGCAAACAAGTTGTTTTTGTATCACCTCATTGAGAGTAATTTAATCCATCTTTAGATATAGTATTGATAACTTTACAAGTTACATTAAACATCCTTAACAAGTTACAAATTGATTGAAAATGAGAACCTCATAGAGTATTATCATATAGTTTTGAAATACCATCTTGGTTCGCTCATTTTCCTATCTCTATTTCATTGAGCAATTTTATTGCTAGTTTCAATTGCTTGAGCAAATTATAACTCATCATTTATTTTACATGAACTAATAACAATATTAATAATATAATTCAAACTTCTAAAAAAACTGGTGAACAAGTTTTACTTCTGTAAAGACAACAACAAGAGCTAATTGTAACTTATAAGCTAAGCAATATACATAATAAGCAAAAGAAAAATCTTTAAAAAACAAAGCTTGGAGTATATCTCACTCACATTGCATATTATCTGCACCTTCATATCCTCAACCTCAAATATGTTCTATAAGAAGATCATAATGAGATAGAACATAGAACATATATTGTTTTAGAGTCCATGTCGTGATATCTTTCACATACACAACATGGAAAAATGTTCCCAAATGAAATCATTTTTGTCAATAAACCATAAGATAATTTCCTTTTTTGCTTCATATCTAGTTCATGAAAAATGATACAAAACTTTGAATCCTCAATCTCATTACAAATCACCCTTCACACATTGCTAGAAAAGATATTTAAATTTTCCTTTTGAATTTTATGAGAAGTTTATTTATCATTTTAATGAGGAGGATTTTTTAAAACAAGCCCATCAAGCTTATCATTATGACTTCCTAAGAGTTTCATGAGTTCAATAAAATTACCTTGATTTTTTGAACTATAGCTTTCATTAAGGCCTTTAAAGGCACATGCTTGAAAATCTAGCAATCAAATAATATCAATCGTAAAAATTATTCTTAACTTTTTATAATGCTTGTTTATCTACCAAGTTGTGAATGTATTGTGATTAATTCATTAAATCTTCACAACATTTCACTATAATTCTATGTGGTGAATTTTCCTTCCCACAGGACCCAATAAAGGACAATAAATCTTATCATTTATCTTTCTCCAATTAACAAAGCCTATGGATAAAAAAACATTCAATCCCAACTTTCATGTTGCTTTCCAAAAATGTAGCAAGGTAGACAAATATATAGGATTCATTGCATTTGAGTACTTTAGCCAACTCAAAAAATACTCTAAATTAAAAAGCTTGAAATCAACAATGATGATTCTCATCTTTAGAAAAAATTAAAATAATTTGAACATATAGGTTGGGATGGACTTACTTTGAGATAAGTGTGACAAATTAATGTTCTTTGGTTAACAAGAGTATCTCATATCATTAGATATAATCTTGGATCACGTTACAAATAAGTAACATTTATTTCTTCATGCTAAATTTCTCAATTTTTAGAAAGATGTTCATTCAATTTCTTAGATTCAAGAGTTATTTCATCAGGATTTCAAGGAGTTGTCATATTTGAAGTAGTAGTTACAACAAATACATTGTTATATGAGAGATCGGCATATGGTTTCGTGAAAGAAAAAATTATAAAGTTTTTTGTTTCCACAGCTCTACTCTTAAAACTTAATTCAAAACAAGATAAATCTAAGAAATATCATAATTATTAGTTCAAGAATTAATCTTGTAGATTAATCAAAATCAAAATCAAAATAAAACTAATATTTTGAATATATAATAATTATTTGTTTAATTGGTATCATTAAACATTCAAGTAATTAAAGCCTTGAAAAATTTGATCTTATATAATTCATAAAAATCCATCAAAACCCCAATGCGAAAAAAAGAGAAGGAAATATAAGATTCCAAACACCAAAAATTAAAATTATCTTAAATTCTTATTTGGTTGTGTATTTATTAAGAAAATAGAGATTATAGAGAACAAATTAAAGCAATTAAGGAATACCTTGCAACCTTTCTGATTACTGTTGCGAGAGAGAAATACAGTGCTAAGAGACATGATATATAAGAGAATTAAAGAATTTTTTTTTTTTTTTTTTTGTCTTTGTACTTAATACTAGAGGATTGAGCCAATGTTTATATATTTAAGAATGTTTTGGATGCAAAATCTTTGCAGTGGGTTGGGCTACCTATTGGATATTAGAGCAACTACAACTTACATTGTATGCCACCCTGGACAAGACACTGCTAGCATAAATATGTTTTCTTTTGTAACTTTTTAAATTCATTAAAATCAATATTAAAAAAAAAATTGAATACCATGTTAATGAGAGAAATGATTCATAAAATTATTAAAAACAAAAAACACCTTATCCCATGTTATTAAACAAAACCACTGTTTAAAAAGAAATCTCATAATACTTTCCTATTCCAGGTTCTAAACATTAAAATGACGTCAAATAAAAAATACGGTTAAAATTATGTTCTCTTAAAATTTAAATTTTTTTTTTTAAAATATCTTTTATGTTTTTAAATTGTTTTGATGTTCTGATCTCAAAAATAATTTTAAAAAAATAAAAAAAAATTATTTTAAAATATTTTTAAATTAAAAGTACTTTGAAC
>Ga0307515_10017567_pt1 | contig 13015 bp, 15 predicted proteins | sample 17_EM_MG_FD_194513 | JGI IMG/M metagenome (GOLD analysis project Ga0307515, IMG submission 194513) | Populus trichocarpa ectomycorrhiza microbial communities from riparian zone in the Pacific Northwest, United States - 17_EM | ecosystem: Host-associated > Plants > Roots > Unclassified | place...
ACTGTAGGTTGAACTATAGGCGTCAGTAAGGTGCATGCGATATTGTAGAATGCACATACCTGGGATCGAGTCGCTCCCGGGGTCGCTGCACTGTTTGTAATGCTTTCGAGTGGTAAGCTGAACAACATGTTTGGCCCTATCATACTCACCTTTTGGTATGCTGAAATATTGAGAACGCGCGCATGGAAAGTGGGGGCAGCGGGGCGGGCGACGACGGCGTGGTCCAAGATGCAGCAAAAAACGAACAGATGGCCGGGCAGGGCAGCGGCAGAGGCGTTGGGAATATCTGGCAGACAGGAGGGAGACGTCAGGAGGGAGACGGCGCGAACGGATACCACGACGGGCGCGTGGTACAACGCTGACGGGTGGTGCGACGGGTGGACTGGGCGCCAGCTCAATTTTTTTTCTAAAAGGCCCAAAAGCCTTTTTCAATTGTTTTCAGTATTGGAATACCAGCAATACACTCTTTGAACTCACCTATTCAAATACAGATTTGAGGTGTGCACAAGGTGTTTCAACGCGTAGATATATTTGGATAAATTCGAGATAAATCTATTTACCTCTCGAACCATCAGCGTTGATATAAATAGTGAAATTTGGTCAATATGTTCACGAAAACCCCCGTTCTGGGCCGCCGCATGCGCCCAAAAAAATTCCAAGAATTAAATATAAATCGATTAAATTAAAAATTAATTAAATTAAATTAAATACGAGATAAATACATAACTAAACTATGGTGGGGTATTTTATAATTTATACGGGCTGCATCGGAGCCCCTATTGTTTGATACTCCGCTGTGTGTCGTCATGACGGCCTCCCTTCAAGCTGACGGCGCGTCATGACGGCTTCCCTTCAAGCTGACGGCGCGTCGTGACGGCGTCGTTCAAGCTGACGGCCCATCTCAAGTTGACGGCGCGTCATGACGGCCGCCCTTCAAGCTGACGGTGCGTCATGACGGGCTCGCTTCAAGTTGATGGTGCGTCATGACGGTGCGTCATGACACCCACCATTCAAGCTGACGGCGCGTCATGACAGCCATCATTCAAGCTGACAGCGCGTCGCGACGGCCTCCCTTCAAGCTGACGGCGCGTCGCGATGGCCTCCCTTCAAGCTGACGGCGCGTCATGACGGCCTTCCTTCAAGTTGACAGCTTGTCATGACGATGCTGACACGCCGTCAGCTTCTACACCTTGCGATTTTCTCTCAAATTATTCAGACCATGTAAATTATATAATGAATTATATATATATATTCAAACTACTCTGTAGTGTATACAAAAAATTATTGCGCCCTCAAGGGCCCGTACGAAAGGGGCCATGAGGACAGAGAGATGAGGACGGCGTCAGCATTTATGCTGACTGCTGACTGCTGACTGCTGACGGCGGACCCCTTCAGGGGGGTAAATCTACTAGGCAGTTCAGGGCCTGAGAGGCCCCGGATTAGAGTGCCCGAGGTGAAAAAATTGGGTCATATATTTAGTACACTTATTATAACACCACTCAACCCGCTGCCGCTTACCTTTATGCCATTCTTACTAAGTTCGTAAATCCGGGCCGAATTAGTCTACCTTTTGCAAGCCAGAACCACCTTGCTCGTTGATGTGGTCGCGAAGTTCGGAATCATAGCTTGCTGATGAGGACATTGGCGATGAATCCCAATCGTGAAGACTTCCCGGTACCAGTCTCTCCAACAAGAAGGATGTTATACGGTGCTACAACTTTGTGCTTTAATGTTTTTATGATCCCCTCTTGGTCCTCTCTACGTCGCTAGAGAATACTTTTAGCACCTGATGGCACGAGTGATCATCTCGTTGTAACTCACATGATAACTGGGTCTTCACCTTCATCATCGCCACTAGAAATGTGCTCGTCGTCCCAAACGTGATCATGTGTACCAGAAGGGTCCTTAATAGGTTCGCCTCCTGGACGAGTTTATCACCAGAAGCAGGATCTGAGTATCCACGGGGTGTGGGTGTGGGGACTATGATTGTAATGAACTCACAGACTGGACTTGACACGAAAGGCCAATGGCATGGCTTCGAATGATGTAATAGTGGACAGTGGATAGCTGATCAGCCGAAATAGCTAGGCGATGGCATAGACGGGTGGGAGAGGCAGAGATAAGACGTCATTTCATTTTCCCCCCCGGATCGTTTTCGATTATTTGGATCACTATCTGCGGACCGGTGCAACGGTGCAATTTCGGCGTGATCCACGCATTTCCGGTGCTTGGACGGGTTGTTCTGAAATACTCAATAGGCCAAAGGCGTTTTTGAGCCCAGTTGAACTGGCTGCACACCGAGGATGATGACGTAAATGGCTAGTTGGCCGATAGGTGGTGTCGGTGGGATGAGTAAACGTTGTTGGGGCCCAGGGGTACCAACAAGATACGAGATCACCTTGATCTCCCACCTGGGGAAGTTCCCGCTTGTGAGGACGGGCACGTTTTGGTATTGGGCAGAGCCGGTGTCAGGCATAGCGAGGGCACGATTGGCGCGAAGAGAGAGAGCGTTGGAACGAGCGACGGTCAGCTGCCACCTTACCTACCCCCTAAATTATGTGTTGGTCTTAACATCGCCCGCCCTCTGAACGATCTCTACTGGTTATAACTGTAGGTGGGTTCACCGCGAGCTCCTTGAAACGCTGAATCCAGAGTGATGTCAGCCGCACAACAACGGACGAGTGGATCAATTATTTTCATCTTGGAATTCCTGTTACGTTTTGCGGGAGGACTCCAGGTGGAGACAAAGCACTCAAGGTTCAACATCACCGGCGTCTTGATCATCTGCTATGACCACCTGAACCGCACTTGGCTGCCGCCACTCAGCAAGCAAGGGTCCCACCACACACCACATCCACGCTGGCAGTGACGACGACAAGATCATGTTCGCAGGCATTCGCCTAAGGACCTCATCTCCTTGGGATATAAATCGACGTGATATACTTCGCAAGCCGTGCTGCTTCGACTAAGACGCTAGCTTTTCCATTGCCCAACGGCATGCCCACCCTTGCCGACTTGGAGAGATAGGGTCGTATTGTGGGCCGCTCGTTCTAGACAATTACAGCATTCATGCTAAATACTCCCCCCTCATCTCTAGTCCATCGTGTCTTATCGGAAATCCCCACAGGCAATCTAGTTTCCAATATCATCGAGAGCAGCCTGGGCTGGAGTCCATCCGACCTCTCTGGCACGTATTAAACCACTTCTCTGCACGAGGTTCTTCTGTAAACCACGTTCTCTCGCATGAAGGCTCACGGGCGACCCGCCATCCACTATCTCCGCCTCTACAACACCCAACTGCTGTCCTCTTATACAAGACCATAGCAATTCACTCGTGATATACTCAAGTTTGATATCATGGCGCACCCGAACACGCCATGTCGTGAGAGACTCATGACACAGAGTCACAGGCTGTCGCTATTACTTATTCCCTCGTAGCATCGTAAGTATGTATATGTCCTCTCCGTGTGCATTCTATTCCCTATGTTTACACTCTACCACTCCTCGCCAATTGCTGCCGCCTTTCTAAGAACAAGTACGGCCCTCGTCCCACATTCGATCCATATATGCCACACTTCGCACAGTGAACTACCGCCATATCGGCTCAAAATACTTTAACGCACCACGTACCAGACCCACCACTTTGGGACCCACGCGAACACACACATGGCAACCTGTCACCCTCTGCACTCGATACACCCACTCGATACACCCACTCGATACACCCCACGCATTATGTCGTACGCCCCCTTCTGTACTCAAGTTTCCACGCATGAGTCCATGGGCCCCCCATTGAGTGCAAACCGGTGATCACTCGACACCCATCCAAGCTTTGGATGGTACAACCTGGCTCGGAAATGGAGATCGAGTTTGCATTCCGGTAATCCCGACCTTGTTCTTTTCAGCATAGAACGAACCCACAATACGACATCAAAAAGGCGAACATGTCGAGACTGATGAGGATCTCGAGCGGCTTATTCCATCAATAGTTCATTGCGAGGTGGTTGGATGAGCCAGAGACGGCGATTCTCATTGTGTACGTCGTGTGACCTCTTCACCTCAGCACTTCCATCGCGCAGCTGCACGACATGTCGCACGCACAAACTGGGAACTGTACGAATGTGGAACGCAGCCAGAACGCGTTCGACCCAATGGACAAGCACCGTAATCCTTCTATTTCCAGTGGCGTTTATTGTTTTTGGTTGGCGGAATGAGCGGAGGATTAGACAATTACGATACACACTGCGATTTTCTTTTTCCTTACCGGAGGGACTAGGTCCTAATGAGACAATATTTCTAGGGCACCAGTGAATGAGCTCTATTGTGTGATTTACTACCACAATTCCGCTATTCAGCTCTATGGCGTGTTGCACACCGGTTATTCGAATGAAGTCCCGTCGTCATTTTCCAGCTAGAGAGAAGCAAGGGACATGCCAACCACTCGGACCAGCGGTCCTCTCTTGCCTAGGCGATGTGAGCAGACCTCTCTAGATTGGGTGCGTGTTACCCTTACCCTCTTTCCTCCGCCTGACTGGTATTCACAGTTCGCTCTCCTGTTACTACCTGATGATACAAGGCCATCTCTCAACAACGCATGGGTGCTGACTGGCATACTCCGACACGACATTTTTGGTTTATTCATTATCCCTAATTCCTCGCTCACGGTGGACCTCCTACCCCCCAATCGCGGCCGTCTTCCGTAGTTCGACCAATTGCACACTCTGCATCGATGTACTCGTCTCTCGTCACCACAAATCTCGTCCACTGCGTACTCGCCGCTCGTTGCCAGCACTCCATTGAGCTTGGCAACCAGCCCGCTATGCTCCTGCGCATCCGACAACAAGACCATTCTCCCACTCATCACTCGACAGTAATATCCTCGACAACGGTTCTACTTGCCCACTCTTACTCTCGCCCACGGTGGCCTGGTCGAACCTCTCCCCGCCCGCGACATTCTCGGCGACCTTTACCCTTCCTCCGCGCCGGCGGTCTCGCCCTCATCTTCACTTCGACCCTCGTCCTACTCGCCGAAGACAATTCGAACAATAGCACAGTGCTCGGTCAGCAGTAGTCGCGGCTCACCGGCTACCAACGCGGAAGGTCTGCCTAAGTGAGAAGGAGCGCGAATGGACCATGGGTTCGCAATCGAGCTACTATGGCGATTCTCCCGTCTAGTGGAATGCCACGGTTTCCCCAGCTCCGGTCACTGTTACTGCCCAGCCCAGTCACCACCGACGCCCGGTGCTTCCAGGTCGTTTGGTGCGTATATCGCGCTTGGGCCCTATTCCTCATCTTATCTATGTGCCCCCCCGACCGTCCATCTCGCTGATACTCGACCTCATAGTCCTACCAGCCTCGCTTACAAGTCCATCACCCACACAAGCTTCATCGGCAGCACCCATACTATCTATCGCAAAGGTGATCATGCACCGACATGTGCGTATCTCCTTCTTTCGTTTCCCATTTGTCCACTTGGCTCACATACATCACGCTTCCTTATTGCTTTTTTTCCCGATGACGCTCTGAATCCACCTTCATCGCTACCGCCGTACCCTCGTCGACACGTATTCGTCCCCGGTATCGCTGTGTCAACCTCCGGCCATCATTTTTCCTCTTCTCTCGAACACCACCTGCGGTCCATTATTTGTCTACGACTGATGACAGGACCAAGCCACTCGCCGAGCACGTCAACCACGTGCACAACGCCAGCGACTCGCAGCCCAACAGCAGCCCAAGTCACACTCACCAGCACCATTGCGAACGCCGCTACGACTATGACCCCATCAGGTGTCACTCAACCGTTGTCATAGCCTTATTTGCGTGCGTCATCGTGAGCCACGATAACTCTACAGTCACCTCGAACAGACACCTACTATTTGTCGGTTGCCAGAAGTATGGGGATGAATTGAAGACAGACACTGCTACACGGTGTAAATGCGGTGGATGTCCGTACCACCCATCGCGACGCCAGTACCGACCCGATCCTGTTGCTCGTCCGTTGATGGCGGTGCTGAATCAGTGCGGGATTGTACGGTTTCGGTAACGGTGCTATTCGCATCGGGTAGATAACAAAGCAGCCAAATCGCCAAACGGCGATTCACAGGCACATGACACGGTCAGAAAGCCGCTTCAATAAAGGGTCGGTTATACAGTCGCGGCCGTTCGGCTTCATAGCGGGCCATTATGATGAATATATGAGTGTACATCAGGGTATGAGAGCTTTCGTAGAGGTCTCGAGTGGAGAAGAATATCTGATATAACCGTGATAGATCATATTTGTGATCCTCTTCGGACTGAATCGCTTTATCGAGTCCCAGAGTTTCGAGTTCGTCGATCTTATCTTCCAATTCCTCAAGCGCACTGCAATTATCGCATGTTAGATGACGAGAAGGAAACGGAAAGTGGAACTACTCATCCAATTCCATACCCTCATTGTACTGTTCCTCTGTTGGCCCGTCGGGGCCGATAGAGTTGTTGAACAGGATGATGAGATGAAAAGCTTGACGAGCGATGTCAATGACTTGAAAGGAGAACCACTTCAATCTTCCGCTCGTCCGAAGGATATCGCCAGCTTGAACGTAGCTCGACAACAGGAACTTGCAGAGCGGGTTTTCAAGTTTCGGCATCTGGAACTCAATTGGTTAAAAATGACAGTTTGAGCGCCTAATGAATTGACAGATACCGTAATACCATCCCTAGGACTGCTGGTCCGAGGGCCAACAAGGATTTGAACTCTCTTGCACCTCGCTGACACCCCGAACTCTCTTCCTGGCTCTTTCTCATGCCTCCTTGATCTTCCATACTCCCCCCGGTACTTCTTGGATCTTCAAATCCCTCTCTTGCACCCCTCTGGCATTCCGAACTTTCTCCTGGATTGTTCCCCAGAGAATTGAGACCCCTTCCTGTATGTCCGCTTCGATCGTCCGACCCCTACCCTGCCCCTTCTCATCGGCATTCCGAACTCTGCCATGCGTCTTTCCTTCGAACCTCCGAATCCCCTCCCGCAGCTTCTCCTTGGCCCTTCTAAGGAGGTCCAGCCTACCCTTCATGTGCTCCAAGGTAGTTCGCACCTTGTCAATAGCTCCAAACCAACTCCCTTCTCCTCCATTCCCTTGCACCGCTTTCTGCATCTCCTTCGCTTTCCTCCTACTCATACCACCTATGAGCTCAAGGTACTTCTTCTGGAGTGAGATGGGGTTGTCGATTAGAAATTGAGGAGCGGTCTTGAGGGCCTCTGGGATGGTGGCCTTGCAGAAGTTGAAAGAGAGTGAAGTCGTGACATTTGAGAACAGGAAAGCAATGTTATTGACCAGGGTTTTCGGGAAGATAGCGGACAGAACAGAGAGTGCGTAGTCCATGCTGACAGTGGTACGGGGGACGGCACCATTAGCGAGGATGAGAACGGCACTGACGGAGTCGATGTGGCTCTGAATCTCAGTCGCGATACTCTTCTTGTGGAGTTCGTCTTGATGAATACTGCGAGTATCGGCCAATCCAGGCGCGTCGAGGATGCGAACCTCGCAAAGTGTAAGGCGTACTTCGAGTATTCACAGACACTGCTGCTTACCAATATTCTGTTTTTACTTGACAACTCGTAAATACGAGCCGAGTTGGTCTGACTTTGGCCGCTAGAACCACCCTGCTCGTTGCTGTGGTCCAGGATCTTGAAGTCATAGCAATCAACGTCGTTGCCAATCAGGACGTTGGTGATGAATTCTAATAACGAGGACTTTCCGGTACCATCGGAGTACCCTTCGTCCGCTCCGTTCTCGCGTGGAATAGGCAATCTCAGGGAGGGTACCTAAACGAACGTCATTGGTTTCAAAGACCGTCGAGATGCTGGGCTCACCTCCATGGATGAGGGAAATCTCGGGCCATCCATCTCAGGAGATTGAACGGGCTGCCTGTAGTAACCCAATGGGCCGAGATATAGATATATATCTGTGATTGGGCCCAGCTGGGTCTCAGCTTCGAGGGGAGATGAGGCAGTGACTCATCTTGACTTAGCTAGTCAGAACCGCCATCTGCATATTAGCTCCGTGGTTAGGGGAGAAGTGTATCATGACGAGAGGCACTGTTATAGCACTCAAAGCCATGCACCGCCGCTCACCCGAGACTTAATCGAAATGTATGTCAAGTGGGGGTAGAGCTTTCAGAATTGACCGTGTTCTCAGGAATGATGGACGGTTCCTCGACAAATAAGGTACTGGGAAGGCCGTGTTAGCTGATTAATTCTACGACGCAAAGAAATCAGTTCTTATCTCTTTGGGTTAAGCCTGGCGACAGCGAGACCGGGGTAGCAACGCAACCAATCCGAAGGACTCAATAGCCTCCGAGGAGGCGAGTGGCCCCAACGTCTTCGTGGAGATGTCAGCCCATTGGTCCATAAACCCTAGGTAACACAATTACCGCCAGCAAAGGCGAATCCTACCTCACGACAAGCAAGCCACAAGCGAGACTATCACTGTTACTGCCATCGGCCAACACCGTACCACACGTGCATTGACTTCAACCACCCAAGGCGCTGCCGGTATCATCTTACCAACGTGCCACGCAGGACCAGCCCAATCAGTTCGTATATCCACTCACACCAATTAGACTGGCTCCATAGCTTCGTAAGCCGCACCTCTGGTGGGCAGTTCCCGCTAGCCCATGGGACTGGCTCGTCACACTTTGTGTCTCGATCGAACACCGATGATGCAATGCCTCGCTGATGGTGAGCTTCCCCAACGACTTAGTACAGGACGTGGCGATGTAGGCGTTGTCGATTATGATGTTATGAATCATCCTTAATTGGTCTTCCGTGCCGCCCGAACCTTCTGTTCCGGACACGAGCCGAAGCGGGATGGCAGGCCAATTCCGTGTAGCCCTGATTTTTCTGTTATTCCAATACACGGATATGTAGCCAATGTCCTAGATATGAATAAATCAAGGGGGTTTCGGCGGCCACTGTACTATGTTTCCTCTCGTATTTTATCATCTGACGCGACAGCACTGTGAAAATTTTGCACGGAGAATTTCAATGGTCTGCGCGGCCCGTGCGGGTCAAGGAAAACCCTTGCGCAGCGCACTGACTGCGCATGGAATGTTCCCTAAGGCCAGTCAGTGCGCTGCGCACTGAAATTCCATGGTATGCTTAAGGACTTCCAAAGCCATTTTTGACATTTTGACCATGGAATACCTATAGACCACGGAATACCTTTGGACAGATTCAGTGGGCAGCACACATTTATTTTCTCATAGATAGCGGGGTATAGGATAGAACAGCATAGGATAGCAGTTGAATTAGTAATAAGAAATACTACATTATCTACTAAAGTGTCCATGTCCCAGTGGAAGTGAAGAGACCGCCCAAGATAATGAACTCAGCAATGCGATCGTGAGTCAACTAGAAGTTCCGGAGTGACAAGAAGATGACGGAATAGGTGCTGCAGTGATGGACGTGATGAATAGAGGTGATGTGCATGGCGAGGCAATGTGAATTCTACTTCTTGTGGCGGTCAGAATGACGAGGAGGGAGATCTGTGTTGTCAAGAGAGTCAGTATGTGTAGATGTGGATCTAAAGGACACACCCCGGGCCCCTGTAGCCTTTGCTTTCACTGGTTTTGGCGTTGTTAGTACAAGCCTTAGTCGATGGAAACAAGGGACTGGAAACAAGGGACTGGAAAGTACTCACAACGACAACGTTTGGCTGGGGCTACCCTGACATCCTCATCAGAGTCTCTTGTGGGGACCGGTGCAGGCTCCTCAAAACCGGCATCTTGAACTGTGGAAGATTGAGCTTGAGTATTTGGTATTCTCCTTTTGCGTGGATGTGTGGTACCTAATGTGAGTTAGTAGAAGGCAGTCTAGACAGGTGGGGGACATACCATCCTCGAATTCATCTGATGTACTGGTAGTTAGTGAACAGCCACGCACACGATGGGAAGAAATAAATGATCAAAGAAAAAGCATACCACTTTTAACCAGTTTACGCTTCCTCTGAACGACTGGTACCACGTCCTCCTCCTCCTCCTCCTCCTCAAACTCTCGCAGCCCTCTTGCATCCTCCCATCGATCCGAACCTCTAACCTCTTGCTCCTCCTGGTCATCCTCCTGACCATCATACCCCATCTCCCCATCATCATTACCAACCCAATCGCCATGCCCCATCCAGTCCTCATCCTCATACCAGTGCCCATCCCCGTCCTTCTCCATCCTCTCGAGCTCCTCCTCCCATCTAGCATTCCCTACTCTCTTCTTCCTATCACTCTTCTTATAGTTCCTCCTGTTAATAAAGTATGAGCGCAGAACGACCTCAACTGGCCATTGGCCCTCGAATTTCGAAAGGAATGGAAACTTTTTGAGGGCCTGTGAGAAATTGAATGGTAATTTGAGTTACGAATCACAACCCACATTATCTTAGAGGAATGGTACACACCTTGAGACATATGTTCCCTGTGACAGCAAATCCGAGCTCTGCAAACTTGGTGTAACGGTCTCCAGGGATCAGCCGACGAATGAAGTCCTGTAACATTGGTAAGAATATGAACCAGAAACGCGTGCGCCTTACCCGGAACTCATTATATGTCTGGTGATCCTCTGGTCAGCTGAGACCCATCTCGTCATGGAGATTGAACCCTGCCCGGGTTCTGCCTCCAGCATCAGTTGCGGTCTTGCGACCAGCTGAACCTTCAGGTCGTGGGATCAGGTTTTTGGAAGGCGCATCCCTGGCTTTGTCGTTCTCTGCCGACGACGGAGCACAGAGTCAGCGAAGACACGAAGACGCGTAAAACACGTATAATTACGTGTAATAGATTGAATTACCTTTTCTAAGGGTGTTTTTGAGCCGCTTATTCTTCCTCTTGAGCTCGTTGGTGGCTTGGATGGCTTCGTCACGTTCACGGCGGAGACGTCCATTCTCCTGAGCGATCTGGTTGAAATCGTGTGTGAACCTTGAAGCAGTCCGACAGGGCATATTGGGGGGGTTCGATCGAGGTTGGCGGTGGTCGGGTCCAAGCAAGGCGATCAGATTTCGAGCATCGTGTGCCAGTGCCGACGTTTTGCATTGTACTACAGTAGAGACAGGAGTTGTGAGCACTACAACCACGTAGTATGCAAGAAAATGGGATATATTATATACAGACGATTTTGGAGTCAGTCTTCAGGCGGAACCACCGACGTACCGGCTTTGGAACAACAACTGTTAGCACCAGGCTGTTACGGGGGTCACCAAATCGTACATACCGGTTCTGACGTGACGCGTTAATTGGCGAGAACGCCTTTTGTGCGGAATGTCTTCTGCGACGGCTGAACGAGAGTCGAGCAACGCGCAAAAGTTGGTAAAATTACGAGTCACCAGCACATGCACAAAGTGCACAGTTACGGATGGTTTGTCACGATATAGCTGACCATGTCGAGCAGAATGATGATCAAAGACGAAACAGGGTCCAAGGTTTGAATCGATTGAACTTGGCCACCTCATACGCAACAACGTCGACCACGAGACTTCGCCAGCTCAAAAACCACTAGTGTATGCAGTGTATGAGGTGGTACACTGCCAAAGGCATCGGAGTGTGAAGACATCAGACGGTTGGAGTATAGTTGATCGTTCTTCTGAGTGGGCTCGCACTGTATTCATTCCTGAAGACATAGAGGAGCAGCAACATGATATATAATAATAGAAACGTGTTAATTACAATTTTGAGATCAATGGTTTATGTACATTGAAATTCCATGGTCCGCCGCACACTGGAATTACGCAGTGGTCTGGACATGTAATTTCCTTGACAATTTCCATGCGCCGCACATGGAATAAGAATTCCAGTGTCCAGACCACTGAAGTTTTCTGCGCAAAATTTTTACAGTGACAGGTGACACATTGGCCCTAAGAGCAATACTTCTCATTGCTGGTTCTCGAGACGAATTATGCTTGACTGGTATGCCATGACCGAGCTTGCGACAGCTAGCTTCTCGATGTTGTAACTGACAGAACCAAGCGGACGAGTTCAAATGGGGTTTGATCCAATTCACTACCCATATGCCATTAGGATACGGCGGTGCAGCTTCTTGCGAGGAGGGCCAAGGATTGCTTTGCTTTGTATTACAAGCTGAGAACTCTCTTGTTGGCGGTAAACTCCGGTATCCCCTCTCCTGCGCCACTGACAGGACCCCTCTACCGCACCTGGTCGCCACATCGATTCCCAGCGGAATAAGCATTGAAGGCGCGACCAGAGTCAGGTGGCACTCTCAGCAAATACCACCTGGCATCACCCGATTCTAGGAGTCCCTCCGTTTCTGAATACAAGTAAGGCTCTTGTTTTGGGCGTTGCAACTCTGAGGCGTTTCCTTTTTTCCTTCCCTACCTCGCTACTTTTTTATCCAACCTACCCCACAAATGGTCCTTTACACCTAACTCTGCATCGACACCCTTTTTGAACTATTGCTCGTTATCTCCCTTCAATCAATATAATGTGGCCGCCGACGAAAATGTTCTTGTCCTGGATATCATCAATAACACTGGGAGTTACGTCGGGGGGATCAATGTCATGCACTTGTGCAAGGAAAACTTACTCTAAGTCTGACTGTATCCATTATCATTGGTTCTATCACTGATAGGATTAGGGCAGGCAATTCCCGTAGACGGGATCAGCTATGAGCTACCGACAGGTGATTACATCAATATATACGCTTGGAAGCGCTACAGTGTCTGATAACCGCCAACCAGCCCGTGGACAAGACTGGATGCCACCGACCCGAACGGCGAGCGATTTTTCCACACAGAATTACAGTACATCCACCGCCACTCGGCCCCCACACTCAACGGGCCTCTCGACAACTGACTTGATAACCTGTAAAACGCTTGTAATATATTGTTCTAATACATAAATAATCTATTCTAAAAAAAATTTTCAAGCCAAGTGCTTAGAAAATGGTGGCTCGAGGAGCGGCAACACCCGGAAAGCTGGCCAACAAGTTCCTGTGGGGCGGCCACCCATCGCTGCGCTGTCGTATAATTCCCCATAAATTAAGAAT
>Ga0307515_10017568_pt1 | contig 13015 bp, 5 predicted proteins | sample 17_EM_MG_FD_194513 | JGI IMG/M metagenome (GOLD analysis project Ga0307515, IMG submission 194513) | Populus trichocarpa ectomycorrhiza microbial communities from riparian zone in the Pacific Northwest, United States - 17_EM | ecosystem: Host-associated > Plants > Roots > Unclassified | place...
CCAGTCCCTTACCCAGACTCTCGCAGACCATAGATTTCCCATTAACTATAATAATATGTGGTGACTCCTAAACCTTATAATCATAATTTTATGATTAAATCCAAAACCTTTTTCCTTTCCCAACACCACCTCTTAGGAAGCACGAAAAGCGAGCCATTTCGATGTCACCTTGCGACAGTGATAGTGAAGAAAGTTAAAGTATTGTCAATGACTTGGTATCGATAATATAGGGGAAACTCTGTTCAAGTTTTGATAGAAATAATTTTTTTTTACCTCTTTTAAAACAAATCTGATAAAATGATAAAGTGTAATCAATAATAAAAGATGAGGGTGTTATAATCAATGAGTTCATCAATATCTTTTCCAATGACTTACCTGGATTTTCTCCATTAAAGGACATTGAAATTTGCATTGATTTGGTTCTAGGTACCGAACCAATATCATTGATACTGTAGAGAATGGTGTCAATAGAGTTGAGAAAACTAAAAGATCAGCTACAGGATTTGTTAAACAAAAAGTTCATCCAACCAAGTGTGTCTTTTTGGGGAGCCCCAATATTGTTTATTAAATACCCGCTCCCTCACATAGATGATTTGTTTGACCAATTGTATGAAGCTCAATTCTTTTCTAAGATCGATCTCCGATCCGGGTATCATTAGTTGAGGATAAGGAAAGAGAATATTCCAAAAATAACTTTTAGAACTCGGTATGATCATTATGAGTTCTTAGTGATGTCTTTTGGATTGACGAATGCGCCAGCAACTTTTATGAACTTGATGAATATAGTGTTCAGGCAATTTATAGATTGATTTGTGATAGTTTTTATTAATGATATTTTGGTGTATTTGAGATCTAGAGAAAAGCATGACCAATACTTGAGGATGATGCTTCAAACTCTAAGAGATCATTAGTTGTGTGGCAAGTTCTCAAAGAGCGGGTTCTAGCTAGAAAGTGTGGCATTTCTTGGGCATGCAGTGTTAAGGAAGGGAATAGAAATTGATCCTCAAGAGATTGAAGCAATCAAGCAATGGCTTAGACCTATTTTAGTGATAGAGATTAGAAGTTTCTTCGAGGTTTATAAAGAACTTTTCTTGTATTTATGCACCACTAATCGAGTTAACACAGAAGAATGTTAAGTTTCATTGTTCTAAAGCTTATGATAAAAGGTTATTAGAGTTAAAGTAGAGATTGATTATAATGTCTATTCTAGTACCATCTAGTTTTGGTGGTTACACAGTGTGTTGTGATGCCTCAAGAATGGGGTTAGGATGTGTTCCGATGCAACATGGCAGGGTTATTATCTATTTTTCACTACAGCTGAATAAGTATGAATAGAACTACCCTACGCATGATTTAGAGATGACGATTGTAATTTTTGAATTGAAGATTTGGAGGCACTACCTATATAGTGAAATTTATGAGATCATCATAGATCACAAGAGTTTGAAGTATATATTTTGGTAAAATGATTTAAATATGAGGTAGAGGAGACGGATGGAGCTGCTGAATGACTATGATTATACCATACAGACCACCCAAACAGGGAAAATATAGTTACTGATGCTTTGAGCAGAAAATTATCTCGGAGCTTAACTTATATTTTAGAGGTATGAAGACCTCTGATCAAGGAGTTGTATGCGTTAGTGGATGAAGGAGTCATATTTAACATCAATGATGCTGGAGCAATGATTGCTCACTCTCAGTGTTGTTACCCAATTTTTGACCCATGTTTTGATAAAATTTTTGAAAAATCCAAAAATAACGAAAAACAACAAAAATCCAAAAAAATATGTTTTTTAATATATTTGCATTGTTTTTAGCATTTTCAGCATCATCTCAAAAGAATTAAAATTTTCAAAGATCTTGGGAACGCGTTTGACTTGTAACGCGTTATTTTTAAAATCACCGATTTTCCTCATTCGAGTCGATGTTGATAAGAAAAATCCAAAAAATAAGAAAAATCAAATCTACAACAAAAAAAAGAGTTGAGGGACCAAGTTGGAAACCTAGCAATATTTTTACCTATAAATACTGGTCTCCACAACACACACAAGGGGGGGCAATTTTGCACATTGAGGAGGCAACAAAAACAAAAACCTAACCCTAAACCCATTTTTTTCAAGCAAACTAGCCGCCCTCCTCACCAGGCTCCCCTCTACCAGCCAACAGAAAAAGCCGTCGTCCCCCGGGGTCCTTGGTTTGTTTTGAGAACGGAGCCAAGGACCCCTGCCATTTCAGCTCTCCATCTTCTCCCCTGCATAAGCAGCAACAACCCACACCGCCACTTGATCTTCCCCGATCTCCTCACTTTACAACCCGAAACCTCCTAGATTGTTGCAACCATTATTGATTCCAAAATAGAAATGGAAAAGAATCACAATGGACTTTATGATAGGATTTCCTAGGAGTTAGGAGGGTTATGATTTGACATGGGTGATTGTCAACAAGTTGACAAAATCAACCTATTTTTTACAAATTAAGATTACTTATGGATATGTAAAGTTAGCAGAATTGTTTATTAGCGAGATTGTACAACTGCATGGAGTGTCGGTCTCAATTGTTTCAGTTAGAAATCCACAGTTCATGTCGCAGTTTTAGGTGAAATTCCAAGAAGCTATGGGTACTGAGGTGAAATTAAGTACAACTTTTTATCCTCAAATGGAAGGTCAGTTAGAAAAGACTATTCAGGCCTTAGAGGATATGCTTAGAGCTTGTGTTATGAATTTTGGAGCTGGTTGGAGTAGGTTCCTCTCATTAATGGAATTTGCTTGCAACAACATTTATCAGGCTAGCATTGAGATGGTACCTTATAAGGCTTTGTATGGTCGAAAGTGTCGATTAATGGTTTGTTGATTTGAGGTTGATGAGAAAAGGCTAATGAGATCAGAATTGATTCAAATTACCTCAGAGAAGATAAGGGTGATCAGAGAGAAGCTTTAGACTACTTAGAGTATGAAAAATAGTTACGCGGATAGGAGAAGGAATGGCTTAGAGTTTTTAATAAATAATTGTGTGTTTTTTAAGGTATCACCGACCAAGTAAGTATTTAGGTTTGGAAAGAAAGACAAGTTAAGTCCTTGATTCATTGGATCATATAAGATTTTGGAGAAAGTTAAAGTAGTTGCTTATAGGTTAGCACCACCACAAAAAAATGTAAGTTATTCATTTAGTATTCCATGTTTCGATGCTAAGAAAGTATATGTTAGATCCATCTCATATATTAGAAGTTCAGCCAGTTGAACTAGTAGATGATGTGACTTATAAGGTGAAACTGAAAGCTATAGTGGAAATAAGTAAGGAAACTTCGATCAAAGAAAATATCTTCAGTAAAAGTGAAGTGGAAAGGTCATTTACGTGAGGAAGAGACATGAGAGCTGAAGGATAAAATATGTGAGGAGTATCCTTATCTTTTCGATAAATTTGGTAAGTGTTCAACTATTTATGTCAAGTTTCGGGGATGAAACTTTTGTAAGGTGGGGAGAATGAAATATTTTGAAGGAAAAATAGAGATTTTAGTAGGAAAAGGCAATAATGCCCTTGGAGGAGTTGATTTTAGGCATAAATAAATGAGAGATATTTTGGTAATTGCATGAGATTCATAAATATAAATAGGAAGAGAAAAAAAAGAGAGAAATCAGAATTTAGAGAGAGAATCGAAAGAGAGGAAGGAGAAGAAAAAAGAAGAGGAAGGGATAAAGGAAATTAGAAGAAATAAGTTATTAAGGTATGCATTATGCTTTGATATGTATAATTGTTGTTATTAGTTAAGATTTTGAATTTAATAAGATTTAGGGTTTTGAAGTTTATGTTTTTGAGGTTTTAGTTGAAATTTGAACATTTAGCATTTTAGAAAAGACTAATGGATCGAGATTATGAAATCCTGATCAATCGGTCAACCGGTTGGCTTGTTTGGCTTTGGTCAACTAATAGGTCAATTTAGATCAACTAATCGGTAAGTTTTGATCGACTGGTTAACCTAGATATGAAGGATTTTTTTTAAATTCGGTCAGTTTAGGAAATGTTCGAGATTGAACGAATGAATCCATTTCACTTTTATAATTATATTTTAGTCTATAATCTTAAAGTTTTAATCTTTGATGTTATCTATTTCGAGTTGTTTTGAGTATGTTTTCTTTTGTATTAAGATACTCCCGATATTTTACTTGCTGAGCGTCAATAAGATTTTCTTCGATATCTGCTTTTGTGTTTTTACTACCTTTGAGTTAGGTGTGTGAATAATATTCCATATGCAAAAAGAATAATATAAATATTTGAATTGTTAATGTGGAATAGATCATGCTTCATGGTAATATATATTGTTTAGTATCTCTTGTTTATGATAAAACATGATTACTTATTGAAATTGAATTTTTGGCGTGAGATATTATATATATCTGAATTGATTGCTCCTCATTTGATTGATTGTATGAATTGAGCCTTTAAGAAATGGTTATGTTTGTTTGATTATAACCCTATGGTATGAAAATCAGAATATCCATGCTAATAGGGTAGTGTTAGTCATTGTACATATCATAGTTCTGAACCCTAGTTAGTCGGAGGAGTCACCAACTTGTGGTGACTGCTTATTCCACAGTCTAGAGCATCAAGCTCACTACATTGTGATTTTATAACGAGCCTTACCTTATGATATTTCTTGTAATGATCTGTTAAAGAAATTCTCTTGTAAAAGTATAAAGTCAAACTTGTATATATTTCTCATTGATGTATTACCTTGTAGGTGTATATTAAATGTTATTTATTTATTGAGTTATTGAACTAACCCTCTCATTATTTATCTTTTCCAAGCTTATAGTTTTGTTAACATGTTGTTTTTGTTAGACTTTTAAAACCTGCTCTTTTAATTGTAATTAATAGTTTTTTTTTATCATGTCTAACTAGTGCTCCACATTTATTGAATTTGTATTAAGGTTTGTATTAAGATATTAATATATATTATTGAATTAATTATGATAGTAAATATTACATAAAACTCTGATTGAGTTAATAAAAAATATTTGTAAGTTTGTTCGGGTTGTAAGGGTAAGGAGGGGGATTATGTTTAGGTGTTAATTATTGGTCTAAGGATTGGGTTATGACATATCATTTGTTTTTTTTTGTTATTAGAGATGCTATTTTAAATAGCCAAAATGATAAAATGATTTTTTAAATAGTATAAATATGATTATTTTTGTTTATGTACACTCCAATAATAAAAAGTCATTTATGAAAGTTAATTATATTTTAATATATTTTATATTAATAAAATTATTTATTAATTATAGCCGTCTAATACAACTTCAATTAAAAACCTTTGCATAAAAATATATCAAAGAAGCTTTTAGCAGTTTTTACTAATAGACAAGAATGACTCTTCATTATAAAAATAATATATATATATATATAGTGACTTTTCAATATAGCATATAAAAATAAAAATAAAAGACAGAAACCTTTTATCCTTTTCCTTTGGCTTTATATTTGGCTTTCCTTCAAAAAGCACTGCTAATAAAAATCGCTATCCTGGTTAATAAAAATCTTGACACAATAGAAGAGAAGGATATGGTGCACATCACTTTGTTTTCTCTGCTAAATTCTGAACCCGAGAAAAAAGAGTACTGTTACAGATAAGAAATGGTAAGCAGCAGAGCAAACTAAGAGGCCTATATATCAGTCTCTCAGAAGGAGGACAGGCTTTTATAGATTCTTCTGTGTTTGGAAGGGGGCAAGAGAGAAGAGATCAGATATATTTTACTAGGGTTTTGCTTGTCTTGCTCAACACTTATTTAAAAATATATTGGCTAAGTCAGTATTCCACGTGCTCCTGGGGACTCTCCCTCCCCAGTCCCCCCCTCTAAACTCTTGAATGCACTCAATTTATACTCTCTGACCACATGTTCCCTTCCATTTGTTTGCATCTCTCTTCCCATCTCTCTCAAAAACACCAAAAACCAGTCAAGAAGCACTTACAAGGTATCAAAAAACCAAGAAATCAAGAAAAGGATTTACTACTGCTATATTTTATCCAGGAATCATAAAGGTTTTTGCTTTGCAGTGACTGTAGTACTGTCATAGATGATGGTGGATATCAAAGGAGGTAGGGTTGGTGTAGGTGAAGAAGATATGAGTGATGGTATGCAATGTAGTGACCATCCGTACAGAAACAACCCAGGTGGGATCTGTGCCTTTTGTCTTCAAGAAAAGCTTGGCAAGCTTGTTTCTTCTTCTTTTCCTTTACCTATACGTGGTTCCTCCTCCTCCTCCTCCTCTTCTCCTTCTTTTAGATCTGATATTGGTGTTGGTAGCTCTAGCAATGGAGGTGCAGGTACTTCACTATCATTTGCTGTGCGTCCGACAACAACAAAATGTAGAAATGATGGTGGCAATAATAGTCACTATCAAGAATATTACACAAGGAGGGCCAGGATCCCTTTTCTTTTGGCTAAAAAGAAGAAGAAAATCATGGTATCATCATCATCAGATCGTGATATTGTTTTCAAGAGAAGCAAATCTACTACAACTCCCAGGAGAGGCCATTTCTTGAACTCTGCTACTGATGATGGTGAGAATTTTAGCCCAAGGAGAAGAGGGTTTTGGTCATTTCTCTATCTCTCTTCCTCCAAATCTAGTACTTCAACTAGAAAAACAGAAAAGATGTCTTCTTTAGCTGCAACTACACAACCACCACCAGCAGCAGCAGCAACAACAAATGGGTCCATGGTGAGGCCAAAAGAGAAGTGCTTAGGTTCTTCTTTGTCAAAGAAAGGTGACAATATTGTGGTAGTGGAGGATGATGATGATAGTCCTAACAGCCAAGCAACTGCCTCTGCCACCTCTTTCGAGAGAAAGGTGTCAAGGTCTAGATCCGTCGGGTGTGGAAGCAGGAGCTTCTCCGGTGACTTCTTCGAGAGAATCTCAACTGGGTTTGGTGATTGCACTCTAAGAAGAGTGGAGTCCCAGAGGGAAGGCAAGCCCGTCACTGTTGGGACTTCTCACATGAAAGGGAGGGTGAGGTGTGGCGGTATCTTCGGTGGGTTTATCATAACCTCCTCGTCTTCCTCTTCATCATCATCCTATTGGGTTTCATCATCAGCTGAAGATATGAATGGGAAATCACCAGGAGCTGGTCCTCTTGCTCATGGTAGGAGCAGGAGCTGGGGTTGGGCTTTCGCTAGCCCAATGAGAGCTTTGGGCAGCAAACCTTCTTCAAAAGATGGGAAAAGAGACATCAATAGGAACACCACTCCAAACTTGTCTGGCATTCCTTCATTGTTAGCTGTGAGAGGCTAAAGTAGAAGAGTTTAGGCTGCTGGCGCTACATTACACAGTACATTCTATCATGATCTTGTTTGTTTGATTCGCGCTCGTCTATCTTGCTCTGATCAGTTCTATCACTAGTTGTTATTATACTTTTTTTCCTTAAATTTTGTTGAAATTTATTGTTATATATGAAAATGATTTATCTTTTAGATAGTTGCATGTTAAGTCATATATCCTATAGTGTCAAATTCGAAACCCAGGTGAGTCAACATGCTGCTTGGAGTTGGAGGAGAAGAAAATATGTATGTGCGATATTTTTAGCAGTTGTCATTGAGTATTCTGTGATTCGCCAAGGTTTTGTGCTTCGTTTGTAGTTTTAATTTTCATGTATAATTAGTTTGTATTTTGTAAGCTGTAAGATCTGATGTACTGAGTGCTTGAGCTGGTGTTTTTTTAAAATATATTTTTAATAATTTAAATGTGCAAATATTAAAAAAAAAATCTGAAATAGATCACAAATGTTTATATACATATAAAAGCTAGTGTTGTCACTTGTGGACACATGCGTGGTGGTGCTGGGCACATTTCTAGGCCTATAATGCTGTCATGGTGATAATCCCCTGAGGCCATAGCCAAACGAGATTTGGTCAAGCCTTATCATTGTTTTTTGAACTTGGTAGAGGTAGATGTTAACTATTCATTGTATAATCCTGTCTCACCACAAACTTAGGCATTAAATTTTTGGCAGTTCCTCTTTGCCAGCTACTTGAACAACTGTACAAGACAGCAAGGTTCTCTTGTTGGCTACTGCTTGTACAGTTGTTCACAGGGACTTGTCATCATATATTTTTCACCTTCAGGTTCGAAATTATTTTTTTACTAACGGTATCTTTCCTTGCCGAGCAAGGAGAGACCATTGCAATTCTGATTCCCAGAGATTTTCAATTTATGTCGTAATTGAATTGGATCATGGGTATGTTTAGTCAAGTCTTGGTATTGTGATCTTATGATTTTCGCATGAAAAAACATTAAAATAATACTAAATAATTAAGAGATAATATGTGCTAAATTAAAAGATATGAAAATCTTCAAACACTTTGGGGGCACAAATCCAATTCCAGACCAAAAAAGAAAAAAAGAAAAAGTCTGGGAAATCCTGAAGGAGATGTATACAATGGTGGATGATGAAGTACACAATTGCAAAAAGACAGGGGAAAAGGGATGCCTGGGGGGGCACAGATATTGGTTCAGAACATTAATAAAAGTGGTCCCTTGATGCATGCACTTTTTTTAATCCCAAAAGCCTTGGATTTTTTTCCCCTTCTGCAAGGTGCCCACAAGCCCTTAGATATGGAAAGAAACCCAGCTCATGGAGCGCTCGATTAGAGTTTGAAGCATTGGGAAAGGGCAAGACTTCTTGAGGTCCTGACGAATGTGTGCTTAAACAGGGAAATTCAGTTCTGTGCATTTTTAGGCTCCTCACGTGCTCTGTATCTTTGCTTCCAGGATAAGGACCCAAGAGAAAGAAAGAACAGAGAAGGGTCCATCCCAACAGTGCATCTTGAATTATGGCCAGCAGCAATTGAGTGCAAAGTTGAGGGCTTTCGATTTCTTTTCTTTTTTTCCTTCAATGAATCTGGTATAGAAAAAGTTTTGGGACCATGTTTTTTACTTCGGAAAGTTATACGTAAAACTCGAAGAAGGTTGCTGTTTAAAAGGTCGAGAACATCCATATCGCCCAACAGGATGTTGTGCGGAGAAAAAGGCTTGGAGACAGGCTAGAAGGGCAGCGTTAAATCATTAATCGAGCAATAAGAAAAAGGTGTTCTATTATTGTTTTTCCTTCTTGGTTTGTCTGTGGGAAAACTACTGTCGGTTAAAACAAAGGCTTGCGAGCTATCTCTTGAAGCAACTGAGATGTTTGATACAAAATGATAATAATAGTTTAACATAACAAGAAAAATATTTATATCATGATAGATATTTGATATTATTATTAAATTTAACTTACCATGTTAACAAGAAAAGTTGACTTGGCCGGTTTAAAAACAACCTAACCGACTAATAAAACAAATCAAATGATGAAATTGATAAGAAAATGATGAAACTAATTGGAGAAAACCCTCTCAGCTCGACTTCTCGCCTAACCCGAGTTTAAAATTAAATCACGTGAAATATGTCCCGATATAATCTTATTGACTTGGTTGGTCCAAAAGCAACTTGAGGGACAATTAAAATAGTTTGAAATAACTCTAAGGGGTGTAGCTTAACTGGTCAGGCCCTGGGTTTGCTCCCCAGAGGTCACCAGTTCGAGTCTCACAAACCTCAGGGCCACTAGAGGCTTACATGGTCGTTAACTTCAGGGCCCGTGGAATTAGTCGAGGTGCGCGCAAGCTGGCCCAGACACCCATGTTAATCTAAAAAAAATAGTTTGAGATTGAAATTGAAGGGGGGAAAAGAGCTTCACTAATCATATGAACAATAAAGTTTCACAAATAATTTTATTTCTTTCAGTGTAGAAGATAATCGAGATTAAATTTTCTTTTTAAACTACAAAATATCACATTCTTAACATTATAATTAGTCCATTGGCCTGCGCTCTGTCACAGGCCAAACCAATTTTTTTAAAACGTAATAAAGAACATTGAAAGCGTGGAGATTTTTTTTCAATGTTATTGAACCTAGGCAAGAAGATAAATCTTGAAATCCCTTAACTTTGATTCTTACCTAGTGCGAGTTTCCAATTAAATCATATAAGAGCTAACTCGATGTGAATTGATTTATTTAATAGGTTTAAAGAAAACCTGTATGACCGGTAAAAGCATGGATCAACTTAAAATAAAAAAACAAGAAGAATTTTTTAAAAAAGTATTAAGACGATGATATGGTCAGATGCAACTTGATTCACGAACTAGTTGGGTTTAATAATTTTTTCTCTTAAAAATATTTAAGAGTGAAATAAAAAAAAAACTTTAGACCCAAGTTAAGTGTTGTTTTGCATTTATATGCTTTATAGTAATTTAACTTTTGAAAAAAAAAAGAAGAAGACAGCAGTAACCTCAATCAATTAAAAAATAACTAATTCATAATAATTGAAGGAGTGAGAGTATGAAAGAAATTTTACGAAAAACCGGTAAATTGACTCTTTCAACCCATACTAATTGATTCAGATGAATCTTCTAAACCTTAGTTAATATTCTAAATTTGCAACCCGTAAAATTAAAAACCTAGGTTCAATTACAAATTTCAACTATCAACTAATTTAATGCTAAATGATGAAATTAAAAAAAAATCTCAAAAAAAAAATTAACCAAAGCCAGAAAAAAAAAAGATCAATGAGCATCAAATATGAAAGGAGAAAAAATGAAGGTGTATAATTGAAAAAAGAGAAAAATCTAAAACATTATCTTAAATAGAAAAGGAACTTAAAAGAATAAGGACCAAATCTGATAGATAAAAAAAATTAAAGGATGATGCAATTGAAAAAAAAAGAAAAGAATAAAAATAAAACAAATAGGAAAAAAATGAGGGACAAAATCAAAAGAAAAATAACTTGAAGGACTTATATGAAAATTATAGAGGGCTAGGCACAAATTTCCAGGCGGAAAGAGAAAAGAAAAGAAAAGAAAAGGAAAATGATGTCGGGGATGCATTGGAGGTCTGACGACTACATCGACACACGAGGATGAAGATTAGGCTGAGAGCAATCGAATGATGTGGTAGAATCAAAGTTTTAACCACCAGAATTAGCCGCACACGCAGCTTGAAGGCAACAGAGTGGTTGATGTGTTTAATGCATGCATCAACAACCTTTTGTTTTTTTTTTTTTAACACAACTCTACCCTCCAAACCTAATATAGTAGTTATGTTGTAACAAGAAAAGTCAAATGCCTGAAAAGCCCTTGACCAGAATTAAATGAATTTTTTTTTTAAAGGTAGCAATGTCATTTTACTGTTCAAAAGCATAATTAAAAAACAAAGACACCCCCGAATAATTTTTAAATGCTAATGAACCAAAGGAAAATACCATTTGACCTCTGAAAAGGCAATAATTTTAGATTTTTTCAAGGACAAAATCATCATTTCATTATTACAATTCACAATAAACAAAGATATATATTCAATGATTTCCCCATCTATTTTAGCTTTTATCTTTAATGATGTATTCAAAGAAATAAGTTAACTTGTCAACCATATCATCACTTTATCCTATCATTCATCAACTCCCAATAACCTTCTTGTAAGAAATCAAGCATGGATGGGTTTTGTTGCCGATATTTGGCTTTACAAGGTTTTTATGGCTCTTATTAGGTTTTAACAATTGTCTTGTGCCTATGAATTAACAAATGGTTTTCTTATGTGATTTTTTATATGATAATTAAAAAAAAAACTAATTTTCCTTAACAAGTTACTATACAACAAGACTTAGAACACTATTCATTATAATGGTGCAATTATAAATTTGCCCTTGGAAAAAACCCATTGAAGTAGACATTGGGGGATATTGTCTTTTCACTATGATATAATTGTTTTTAATATATTGTACGGGGATAAATTTGTTATTTGTTTTTTCACAATAAAATTACAACTTTATCCTTAGAATAAAAAAAATCTAATGTCTTTCACTCTAGGGTGTTTTAGTCATTATATTTTGTTTTTCAAAATAGTGTAATTACTTTGATATTCTTAGAGACAAAAACAATATAACTCTTTCATAAGGGTTTCTGGTCATTTTACACTGATTTTATTGTAAATTTGAAGGTTGCTCAAGGATATTATTGCAATATGTATATATTAAATATCACGTTCAGCGGCACATGTGGGGTCGTCCAGCACCAAACACCTACTTTTTCAGGATGGTGTTTGGAAGAACTCGGCACCATCTACATGATGATGAGCATGTGTACTAAAAGGGCCTCTGGTTTGGTGCTGATAATCATTTTTTTCTTTTTCTTATTTTATCTCTTCTTCTTGAATTTTACGCCAACCCTTTCAATTTGTTTTCCTTCATATTTGTTCTTTATCATTTTAATTACTATTTTTATTTTATTCTAGAGTAAGTTATAACATTATAATTTTTTTTCAATTTCACCCCACCATTTTTTAATCCATAAATAATCTATCAAATTACAAATGTTTTTCAATTTCACTTTTATCATTTTTTAATATATAAATAATTTATCAATTTACAAATTCTTTTCAATTTCACAACCTTATGATTTTTTTTAATCTTTTAAATTTGGTTCTCATTATTTTAATTGCTATTTATTATGTTTGAAATCTTTTTAATTTTTTTTTCAAATTTCATCTTCCTTGGTTTTTTTTCTATCAAATTTTACCCTTATTCTTTTTGTTGCTTTTTTTATTTTTTACTTTTACAAGTTTTTTCTATTAATATTTTTTCTTCGTTTTCATGTTTCAAAATTAAATTAGGTAAGAATTAAATTTCTTGATTGAACTCGGGTTTAGGATTTCACGGGTTACGAGTTTTGGAGATCAGTACAGGTTTAGTTAATTCCCCCTAGTTCACTTGTTTTTTTAAGCTAATATTTTCTTATTTTTATCCTTTTTTTGTTCGGTTTTGTTTTGTTGGGTTAGCCTCCTATAATTGTTTTATAATTTCACCCCTATCATTTTTTAATATATAAATAATTTATCAATTTACAAATATTTTTCAATTTCACCCCTATGATTTTATAATCTTTCATATTTGGTCATTATTCTTTTAATTGCTATTTATTTTATTTGGGATCATTTT
>Ga0307515_10017569_pt1 | contig 13014 bp, 5 predicted proteins | sample 17_EM_MG_FD_194513 | JGI IMG/M metagenome (GOLD analysis project Ga0307515, IMG submission 194513) | Populus trichocarpa ectomycorrhiza microbial communities from riparian zone in the Pacific Northwest, United States - 17_EM | ecosystem: Host-associated > Plants > Roots > Unclassified | place...
CCCCCGGTTCCCAAGCCCAGGCACCGCCATGACCTCAGGCACAGAAGCCAGTGATTATTATAGCTCTCAGGGCTGGTATATGTTTTACAATTGATAGTTAATTGGAGAGGTACAGCAAGTGGATCGTTACAAGCAAATGGCATCATCTGAGGCAGAAACTCACAACTCATAATCTGAGAATTTCAGCATAACCCAAGAAAAATAAAATGTAATGACATGCTCTTTGGCAATCTGGTAAGATCGATGTCAAAAAGATGACTATGTGAAAATTGCACCAGCCGGGATTCGAACCACTAGACTGTTAGAGAATAATATAAATCATATCTTGGGACTTCACCTAACAGTTTAAGCTATTGGGTTGAGATGGTTCTTTGACATGGTATCAGAGCCTTGATGACCAAGTGGTCTCGAGTTCGAATCTCACCATCCCCATTTATTTGATAAAAATTAAGCACAAGGTAATGTGAGCATGTGTAAGTTTCAAGCACAAAAGACTTTCACTTGAGGGGGTGTGTTAGAGAATAATATAAATCATATCTTGGGACCTCACCTAACAGCTTAAGCTATTGGGTTGAGATGGTTCTTTGATATAGACATCCATTACTTCATGCAATCCCTTTGAGCATAAATAAGATGGTAAAGTAGTTCAGTTCGGGGGATCCCACGCTGAAGAAGCAACATGTGAACCTCTTGTCTGGACCGCATGGAAAGTCGGAAGCAACTGGTGAGTGTTTGTTTTTGTGTTATAATTTATTTTTAAAAATAATTTTTAAATTATGTTATAACTTATTTTTTAATTTGGTTTTGATGTAGTGATGTCAAAAATAAAAAAAAATATTTTGATATATTTTTAATTGAAAAATACTTCTGTCAAACACCATATATCACAATATTAAACACATACTAAGTAGGTCTCGCTTAATATTTATTAAGAAATACTCTAAAAAAAGATGTGCGAAAAATATTACTTCATGCGCCACTGTTCACCAAGGAACAAATCATGTGAATCACCACAATGATTTGTCTTTTTTTTTTTTTTATTATGCCCTTATAGACCCAAATTAATGATCAATTAAAACATATTTATTAAGAAAAATAGGGTAAAAAGAGAGGGTTTTTTTTCTAAACTTGGGACCAAACATGCACTTTGATCCTTTTACTTTCCAAACTATAAACTTTCAGCCCCTAAACATTTATGACATTCAATTTTGATCCAAAATTTTATTTTCTTATTCTTTGGTCCCTGATTTGAGAGAAGAGAGAGAAATGTTCTAGATTCCCGTGATAGAGAAAGAAAATCTTGGTTAAGACCGATTTTGACCTTGAAAATAGGTGGTATTTGTATCAATGAGTTTCTTTTGATGGGAAAAGTTTATACAAAGTGTTTGTTTTCCCTTAAACTTGCATGAAATAGTAGATTTGAATCCAGAAAGAATTTTGATTTCAGGTTGATTCTGAGTTTCAGAGCTAATTTTTGGGTTTTAGAGGTTATATATATGTTTTACAAGGTGTTTAAGGTGTTTTTCTGGTTAAAATATAAATGCAAATAAATTTCTCTTGATTTGAAACATACTAACCTGATTTTTCAGCCACCTCTAGTGGTCGAAATCTAGGAATTGCAGGCTTCATTTATAAGCTGAGCAAAAGGGACCTTTCGATCTGGTATAAGCCGTGGCTGGAAGAAAAGCCAATATGCAACTTAATTGATTATGTGAATGTCATCGATGCTGATCTGAAAGTTAAAGATCTTTGGTGCAATGAAACCTGGGACTTCAGTAGGGTGGTAACACATATTCCCCAGCTTATCAAGCATTGCATTATGGAAGTCCCCATCCATTCGCTTCATGTTGTTGATGATTGCGTGGTTTGGGCTGACAATATTTCAGGTGTTTACACTACTAAATTAGCCAACCTGTGGCTGTTACATAGAAATGGACATGCCCATCATAAATCGAAAATGGAGCTGGCTTTAGAAATTAAGTGTCCCAGAGAAGATCATCATGCTTATTTGTCTGATATTTCATGACAGCCTTCCAACCAATCTGTTGCGTTTTAGACGCCATCTCTCTACAAACTCTGTGTTGCCGCTACAACCAAGTAGAGGAAGATTCTTTGCATTGTCTGTGAGATTGCTAAAAGGTTCTCGGCATTTCTAACAGACCTGACTTGTAGTGTGCAGATGTCAACCAACGGTTAATCAAGCTGCTGTCGGGTGATCTTGATTGCATCTTTCTTGTGGGAGTTTGGTGGCTATGGAGACATAGAAACATCATAGTATACAGTGATAGTTATAAGGGTGATCGCTAGCTGTTAAGACAAATCTTTTAGCTAGCCGAGGATTGTCGCGCTGCTTGGAATGATAAAGAGGCTGCATGCAGACAGATCTTGGCTTTGTTAAGTTGGATGTGGATGGCATCTCTCTGGAAAATCCTGGTAAATTTAATTAGGTGGAATTTTCTCTCTCAAAAGAATGATAAATAAGTAAAAAAATCGACAATATCGTTAAGACGAAGAAAAAAATTACTTGTGTACTTTATCATGTAAAGGATTTCATAGAAAACAAGTTTAATTTGAATACAATTTTTATTTTTCATTTTTCTCCAAATGAAAAACAATATAACATGAACACATTTACCAGTTTTTGGGGTTGGAAATTGTTTTTTGAAATTTTGAGAAGTGAATATGTTTTTTAGTTTTTATTGGAAAAGAAACACTAGAAAATAAAAATAAATATATATTTTTTATATAGCTTAAGAGTACTTTTAGAAAAAGAAATATAGTTATATAAATTTAAATAAAAAAACTTGAAAAAAAAATTAGAAAATTAGATAAATCATAATTTCATATAAATAGATACAATTATAAGAAAAACAAAATACATATAAAGAATGAGTGATTTACTCAAAATATAAGATTAACATTCAAAAGCCACGAGCGTCTGCTCCTCCTCTCCTCCACAGCTCCACTCCCTTTACAGCATTCCTCCTTCCTTGGACGAACTGCCAAATCCAAAAGAACCCTCGATAATTTCAATGTCTCTCTCAATCCCAACGCTCCACCTCTCTTTCTCTAAAACCCTCTCATCCCAAAACCCTCTCTTCTTTCCAAAACCCTTCAGCCTCACTCTCCCTCCTAAAACCACAATAATAATTCGAATGGGCGGAGGCCCAAGAACATTCCCTGGAGGAGTCTCCAAGTGGCAATGGAAACGAATGCAAAAAAATAAAGCTAAACAACTCCTAAAAGCTAGGCTTTGCCGGGAGAGACAGATTTACGAAATGAGAAAAAGGGCAGAGCTCAAAGCTGCTGTTTCTGAATTAGAGCGTCCTTGGGAGGTTGTTGACAAAGCACCCAAGTTGTTTTCTGTAGGCGCTGATGAACAAGTTAAGGTTTTGGCTGACCGCTTTCAGAAACCAGGTGGGTTTGATTTGTGGAGTGAAAGAGATGGTCCCCAGTTGTTTGAGACCCCTGATGGGGTTCCATCTGCCAGATTTTTTCCAAAAGGTGTTGTTCAAACTGTGAAACCTTATGGTAAGGTTTCTGCTTCTGGTTTTGGTGAATTGAGTGCTCGAATGCTGGATTCTGATTTTGGAAGCTACACTGAAAGTGAATATCAGAATGACGGAATGCCCGTTAATGAGAAATTCAGTAATTTATTAGAAATTGAAGATGGGTCAGTTTCAGAGAGTGGATATAGGGGAAGTTCTGATGGGAAATTGGGGATGGATAAGAGGAATGCAAAGAGAAATACTGGTAAATACAGGAAGAAGGGGGATAGGAGGAGATTTGGGAATGTTTCTAATGCATTTGATTCAGGGCAAGTTGGTTTTGAGAAAGAGAAAAGAGTGGGTGGCACTACCAATCGCAGTGCTGGTCGTGATAATAGGATTAGTAGGAGTAACAATGGCAGTAGGATTAATAGGAATCGGAGAGATTCCAAGTCTGATGTTTATGATATAAGTTTGCAACAGGATGGGAGTTATGGATTCCAAGTCGAGAATGAGAAGTTCAATTCTAGTTCTTGGGATGTGGAGGCATTTGAGTTCGATTCATTCTAGCTTTAGACTGGCTATTGTGAGTTGCACTTGCAATAAAGGGTGCTGTTAAATTGTGAAAACCTGTTGCATTGCTGGTCTCTTTGGAGTTCTGACACTTCATGTATGTGCCGTGGCGACAACCAGCAAGTTATAACTTTTTTTTTTTTTGAGGAACTAATATGCCAACTTATGGATGATGATCAGGTATTCATTGTCGCCTTTGTAAGCACGGATTGATGTATATGATTGTATAATATGTTGTGTGCTTTCTTTTACTAAGCTGTATATCAAGTCTTTCACTCTTTGCTGAAATAATATAAGGAAGTTTCGCTATAATTTAGCATTTGTCACTTTTTATGTTTGATTTCTTTTTCCTTGAGTCCAAATATTGCATGGATGGAATGGAACTATTATATACCTGAAAGTTTTCTATATTTGTTCACTTGTCAAAATAGATAGGTGTAAATCGGATTAGACATTTAACTTTTGACGTGCGAAACTCTCTAGGCTGTTGAAGAGGCTGAAAGCAAAAGAAAATATTGTTGTTTTCTTGTCATGAATTGATATATATATCTGTTGTTGCCGAGAGATATAGGCATTGTTAGCAATTGCATTTGTGCGCCAAGCATGGTGCCATGCAGTTTGGTGCAATAGAAAACAGATAAATGCCATTGATGTTCGAGAGATAAAACAAGTTGAATAGGTTTGCAGTCACCTTTCATGTGTGATATATGCTATTAACTCTTTGACATTGAATGTATTAGAAAGGGGAAAAAGTGTAGGAGCTAACTCCATCACTTCAAGGTTGAGTGAAGAACAAATTTGCCCAAGCTTTGTCTAGTTGGCAGACACAGTTTATGTTTGTATTTCTGTCCTACATTATGGTGGTTTAGGACTTTGAAAGTAAGGGATTAGGGGTTTAGCTAAAGAAGAAAGTGTTTTAGGATTTGTAAATTGAATTGGGGATGAAGGTGGAAGAATACTAAAATAGAAACCAGATCTATAAATTTCCAGAACATATAAAAAATTGCAGAAAATAAACCTTGACTAGTGAATTGAAACGAATTAAACTGTGTTGGCAGCTGCATCATTCTCCCCTGGTTGGAGAAAACATGACCTCGAGCTTTGAAGTGCAGAAGTAGCAAAACATGAATATGAACAGCTAGTGAGAACTTGATGGCAGCTTCTTCTCTTTGTTGGAATAATTATAATTTTTATCCTTGGATATGAAATGGTAGACTTTTCCTGGAAATTTTTATCAACAATTGGCAAGAATTGGATTAATTTCATTCTTTACTTGAACTGCTCAAGCTCAAATTTTCGTAACTTCATCCTTTTCAATCTTGATTGTCCTGGACGAACTTTCTTTAATCTAACATCAATGCACTCATCAACTTGTGCTTCAATTTTTCACTACTTGTTCTTGCCTTTTCACTGCTGTAGTATCAGATCCAAAATTGCAGTCTGGTGCCTTTCTTTAAGCTCTTCTTGGCAACTTGAAACTAAGCAGTTTCTACATTCCACTGTCCTTGAAACTTCTTGGATGTTGGTTCATCTTTTTCTTGGATAGCTTGATCGAATCATCAATGAATCAGCGTTAGCTTCTTTCACTTCATTTTTTCATAGAAATTTCTTACTTAAAGACAGATTGTAGTTTGGATGATTTTTCTTTAAGTAGTAGGAAACAACTCTTCAAATATCTCCTTTGTAGCATCTCTTTTCATTTGAAATATGCGTAGTTAGGTAGAGGGTAATAGAAGATTTATAGTAATGCCTGCTTCTGTAATTTTCAAGTGAAGCTTTACCCTATCCATATTGTGATGGCTTGACTTGCTGATTCAAAGGTTAGATGATATCACTACGGTGCTTATTATTTCAGTACATTCTGCAGACACAAAAACTGAAAATCGAATATCCATCTTGCAACTATTACCATAAACACAGCTATCATGCAGGGAAAATTGTGCCAAAATAGCACTCCGCACAGATTTGAAGTTAGTGCAGGCCATCTTTTCGTTCTTCAAACATGACTACAAAATCCACATAGAAGATAACTAAGGATCATTAAAGACTTGATGCTGCTATTTCTCTGTAGAAGGAATAGTCTGAGAAAATTTGACCTTTTCTTCTTGGAAATCTTCTGCACTCAAGTCTCATTGAGTCTATCCTACTAAATTTTAGCAAATAAACTCCACTTCTAGAATACATCTTCCTTGCCAATCAGTTAGCGTTGACATACTGTTTCGGATTTTTTTGTGTCTGTCTCAATGAAAAATACCTTGAATTTCAAAATTAAATGTTAAATTTGATGTTAGCAATCTGAACTCTAGACATTGTTCTTACAACTCCAAACTTGTAGTTCTAGACTTTTAATGATGTTTTAAAGTTTTTATGGTCTTTTAATATGCAAAAATCAAATTAAAAATTGTGATCAAATAATCTAAATGTTTTGAATATATAAGACAACTTAACAGCTTGTGATTAAGGAACTTATATTTATTAAATGATTCTTCAATTGATTATAAACATGCACCATGCACTGGAACTTCTTAATAGAAGAACATGAATTGATATATATATTTTTTATATTTTCTGGGTAAAAATGCAAGTCTAATGGATTATAATAGAAACTACAAGCCTGCTATTATAAATCTATTAATTATTACCTACAAACTATTAGATTACAAACTAGATACTTACAAGTTATATACCTGCTGATTATCGCCAGAATTACAAATTTATTGTTGAACAAGTTTGAAAATCTTGAAACCTTGATTCAATTGCATAATGACTATTGCTATTGATTTGATGAGTTATTCATCCATCCTCGATATAACTATCTACTAAGTACCTACTTTCTCCATTATTCCATATTTTGAAGATGTACAAATGAAGCTGTCTAACTTCGCTTGCTGTTTCTTTTACAAGTTTTTATCACATCTTTTCTATATTTTTTCTTTTATTAGTCCAAACTTCATGATCCACTAATTAGTTCTGAACCGCATCTGTTCTTTATTGTTTTTTTGTTAGTACAAATTTCATGATTCACTTCGTTCAGCCTTAAGTTTCTCCTCGTTATCAACTGGCCTATACTTTGTTTAATATGAAAACACTTCTTAAATCCAGTCTACTATTTTATCTTTCTTACCTTTGACTCAAATTACCTGTCTCACTAAAAAATTTATTGAGCAACAAATACTGCGAAAAATCAATCACTAACAAGTGTCCGTGGCGTTTTAAGACTTTGGAAAAATAAGGGATTTAGGGGTTTGAGGGTGATTGAATCGAGGATGAAGGTGAAAGGTTACTGCAATAACGTAGACCTAAAACTTTCAGCAAAAATTAAAATCATAGAAGTACCTCTGAACATTTGGAAATACAAAATGGACTCTGACATATGAAATCAAATAAAAACACATCTTTTTATTGGCTGCGTCATTCACTTTTTGTTTCTTCTTTCTTCCCAACTTGTGTTTGGTCTCTGAACTGATGAATGAGAAGCAGGAAAGCAGCTTCTCCTCGCTACCCGTGGGGAGGAAGAGAATTTCTCTTGTATAAATTGGTATTTTTGAGTTGCCTATTTTGAATAACATGCATGCTGCTAACTTTAGCAATGAAAACTTGAATAATTGAAAGTGAAAGTTAAACAGAAATGTAGATATTTTAGATGGTATGGGTTCTTGAGAACTCGTTAAGCCAATTTGCAGCACAAAAACTGATTTTACCTTCTTTTCATATTACGGGTTTTAAATGACACAAGGTTAAAGTGTGATTTTATGCAAAATTTCATACATTTCTGTTTGGAAAAATAAAATAAAAATCATGATGTGATAGCATCATCTGCATGGGACTAGCACGCTTGTTATAACTACCGTTGAGGTGTTAAAGAATCTTAGCCAGTGGCTCAGGCTCTCCTTTTATTCCTGTACAAGTTCAATAGATTTTTGAAGAAAGTGCATTTAGAAATTTGGACTTGTGGAACCAGACTGTAGTGGTAACTATGACCTTGAGGAACCAGACTGCCAGATTGTTCAGGGGACATTAGTGGTTGAGGTTTGAGGATTTTTTTAAAAAAAAATGATATCTGGAGTGTAATGTTGGAGCGTTGATAAATAGATTGAAATATTTTTTCATTAAGGAATTTTGACTGATAAATTAGGGCCCCAAGAGAATTGATTAAGATATATCCGAAGAGACACTGTGGGCTGTATGAACAGTATCAACTCAGTTGCACTTCATTTAGGTTAACTGTTGCTGGGTCTGCTTAAGACATAAAAAGGAAAAAATTGTGGTTTAACTGCCCCCTAATGTTTTTTTTCATCCTCTGGTGTGCCAGCTTTAATGACACGAACAGCACTGGTTGGAAGCTACATTGGTATGGAAGAACAGCTTCCACTGTGAATGGAGTAATATCTGTCATAGGTAATTAGGAGTTGTTTCACAACCCGCCCTTTGTCGAACAGTTGGGAATTGTAGCTTGAGCCCACTATGCTTGAATTGAACCATTTTCCAACTACATAATCAAGGGAGTGAGGGGACTAAGGGGAATGGGTGGGTGGCTCTCTCCACAGAATGTCTTGGAGAAATGGTTTTGTTTATGTCATCTTATATATTCTCAAGATTTTCGCTCTCTCTCTCTCTCTCTCACGCTCACACAGAGACGTACACACACAATGTCCTGGAATTGAAGCTATGGTCCCTGAATTTCAAGGCATGGGATATCTTTGTTAGGACTGCAGTTGCATCCTCCAGTTTTCATATTTTGCACGGGAAAATTATTAGAGGCAGTCTTAATGCGGAATATAGAATGACCTTGAGATCTTCCTAAACAAGATACAGGCTACTTCTCTGCGCAAAAGGCTCCTTATCTTCTGAGATATCTGGTTTATCTCCACTTCAAGAGGGTTTAGTTCTGTGTCATTGTCTAAGTATAAATGTCAAAGAATCTCATTGGATACATGTACACTCAGTTCTGTTGTCGGTAATCTAATCCAAAATCTTATGAGGTTTCCGTTTCACTTTTGTTCATTAAGAGTCAACACTGCTGCATCCACATGTTTTCCTTCAAAAGCATGAGTGATTTAGTGGGCTGCTGCACTCATCTTCTCCAACCCACTAAAGTTCATGCTAGTGGATTCCATTTTCTATCATCAAAATTGCCGTCATTATTTATCTTTAAAATTTGACTTGAGATTGAGGATTTGTGGGTTGTCACACTTCCATTTCTTCTTTGGTGCCTAAACAAGACAGTTAACACTTTTCATAACGAGGGCGATCGTATCTGTGCTTTTTTTACCTTGATTTTTAGATGAAGTCTTGATGTTTCTATCTTTTTCCCACAGATGTTCTCATAGATTTAATCCAGGCATGCTTCTTTGTTATATATGTTGGGCCAACAACAATCTGAACTTCCATGGTTTTTTTGGGTTTTCTGCTTTCATACATTTTTCAAATGCTCGTTGAATTGATGCAGGCTTCAAATATGATCAAGCCACAAAGGATTCATTTAATTTGACCATTAGAAAGTCAACTTATCCGGCATGCAGTTGTTTTGAATGTTCGCTTGCTCAATGATTGAAAGATTGTAGTGGACACCTTTCTAATGCATTGTTGTTAAATCCAAGTTTGCATCACTATGGTTAACAGGGCTAACAGAGGAAATTGTTATGGTGTTTACTGTTTAGTGCTCCTACCATGGTGGCGGCTGCTGCTGCTGCTCTTAATTCTTTTTCCCCCAGCTAATTTGTCCTGTAGGGATGAGAATGTGTAGGGTATATGTGGTTGCAAAAAATGCGTGAACTATATGGATGGATACATGTTGAAAGAAAAGCATTAGAAATTAAATGCGTGATTTGTTGATTTAACAGGAAAAATGTTGCTTAATGCTGCTGTGGTTGCTTGTTCTTTTGGACCTGCTTAAAAGAAATGAAATGACATGCTTCATGTTGCGTTGGCAACAGTTGACGGCACCATTAGCCAAATTATAGTGGCTCAAGGGACCGCCTTGTGCTGGTGGCAATTGAGCAACCACGTTATAAACCTTCAATCCTGTAAACCTTCCATTTAAAGATCAAACATGATCCTGCCTGACTCAGCAACCAAATTATAGTGGCTCATTGATAGCTGTACTCTTAAAGCACTCATGGGTTCGTTTTAAGACACAGCTTTTTACAGAAAAAACAGCAAAAAGATAAGAAGCGATCCAGGGAAAATCTTGGGAAAAAAGCTAAGTGTTTTTCTATTCCATTTTTCATCATGTGAAAATTGTGGTCATCTTCGTTTACTTCCCTACAGATTAACTTTACTTTTTTAAAAACCTTGACAATAAATCTTTTTTGGAATATAACGATGATGATGACGACGACGGCATTATGGATTAAGATGCATCATGCTAAAGCTGGCATTATATGAATCGAATAAAGAAGCCATCAGAATCAATATACACAGGACGCGCGTACGATGATATGACTGGAGTGGTGATAAAGATGAGCTCGTGGTGACATTGAAGATGGCAATAGCAATAGGTGAATGGAGTCAAATTATAGCTATGTCATCTTTTCTAGACATAAAAAAAAAGAAGATGATGCAGATGAACGACTACCAAGTGATGCTGGCGCACTTCCTTGCTTGAAGTAGACTGCAAAAAGAAAAGCACATTAATTACTTTCAATCACGTTTAGATTTCTGAAATGTTGCTGTAACAGGAGTAATTTACACTGCATTTATAATACACAAGCACTGTTTTGGTCAGGGAAACAGGATGAAGATACACGAATCTTCTTTTCTTTTCTTTTCTTTTTTCCTGCTAATTTAACCACGTTTAGAGTTCTTAAATATATAATTACATCCTGGTCATTATTTTGGCACAAGAAAACAAAATGAAAGATACTACTGAATCTTCTTTTCACTAACCTCAAGAATTTTAGTCTCGCTTAAAGATTTATACATATTCTAGCCTGACTTAAAGGACGCTTGCTTGTTCACGAACCAACAACTTAACCATGCATAGATTTTCTTACTATCAACAGATCTACAATGTTAACATGTTGATGAGTCTTGTACTGGCCAGGTATTCTTTTTCTTCAATTGAACTTCTCTCCGCCCATGGTCCAAAAAGCACCTCAAAAGCATAGAATCAATCTACAATGGCCATCCCTCACTTGTCTCTTTCAGGGTTGATCAGACATCAACATTTCATGCGAATATATAACTCTGTGCATGGTATGACATGAACTGCCCAGTTGTTCGTGTCAAAGAGCAAATCATAACTCTTCAAAACTTGAAACCCGACACAGGAGAGGCATGCAATATTTTGCACATATATAACATGGCATGCGGTTTATGTGCTCCATTAATCTTCATCCTTGAAGGTCTTCGAATAAGTTCCCTAGATCACGGACAACCAATTAATTTCTTAGGCTGCTTTTGATGCACGTATAAACAAATTCCAAGATACTGTTGATTTTCCAAAACTGCAGTCTGCCGCTAGATATATAATGACTGTGATCTGAGAATGACTGCCTCTAGCTACAAATCCAAAGTTCGTGTCAAAACTCAGAACTAGTTCCTGAAAAGACTTTGATGGGAAATGGTGGATTTTGACACGCCATCATAACTTAACTGGCTAGTTGAAAACGGGCTTATACCTCATTGTGTATCTGTCTATCTCTATCACCGCTGATGAGCAGTGATACCTACATTTTGATTGAAATTATGGAAAGGTGCTGATAAATAAAAGCGAGAGAGAGAGATTAAAAAGCAAGTGAAAAACACATGGTTCATTGGCTTCAATTGCAAGCATGTGCCCAAAATTTTTAATAATGTGTTAGCTTAATTATAAACTAAAAGAAAACTCCCTCTTCAAAAAGCATTATTCTTTAATATTAGATTTAATTTTTTTATTTTGTTATCTCACTCTTGTAATATACATCGCGAGTTTATCAAGTTAATTTAACTTGACGTGTTAACCCTATTGACTTGATGTTTTTTTTAATTAATTTTTTTCTTTTAATTTCATCTTTTAATATTAAGTTGAATAAAAATTAAACTTTTTAATTCATTTTTTTTACTTTTATTATATTATTTCGGTCTCATAACTAATAATGCTTAAAAAGTTAACGCAAGTAGATTCGAGTTATTTTTTATGTTTTATTTTTAATTGAATTTTTTTCAATTTTATTATTCAACACTAGGTAGGTTGAGAATTGAGCTTCATAATCTGTTTTGATTTATTTTATGCAGGGATAACTTGGATCATTTTTTTTCTTCTAAAAGGTTATCTCGGTCTCATGACTCGGGTCATGTGTCCTTCAACATCGGATTTTATTTTTATTGGGTTGTCCCCGTCTTATGATCTAGGTCGCAAGTTTGACGGATTAACCAATTGACTCAGTTTTTTTTATTAACTTTTCCTCCAATTTCATCATTTAATATTGTGTTTGATTGAGAATTAGGTTGTATAAGTTGTTTAATTTATTTTTTATTAGGTTATCTTGTCCTCATGACCCATGAATAGTGATTAAAGGGTTAACCGGGTTCACTTGGCTCATTTTTTGTGTCATTTTTTTTATTTGAGATTTTTACGAGTTTGATTGGTTAATTTGGACTGCTTTTTAAAGTCATTTTCTAAGTGATTTTTTTTTCAATTTCATCCTTCAACATTATTTTGATTGAGAATTATACTTCATAATTTATTTTGATTTGCTTTTTATGAGGTTATCATAGTCTCGTAACCCGAGTTGCGGATTTGATATGTTAACCCGGGCTGACCCAAAGTCAATTCAATATGTTGTCATCTTAATATTAAAAAAATATGTCATCTTGATTTTTTTTTAAATCAAACTATATTTTTACGAGTTGTATGGATTGTTTTTGAACCCGCATATTCAACCGGGTTACATCAGGTCAACCCTCACACGATTTAAATTTTTTTATGCTAGAAAAAAATATTAGCAACATCTGAATATTTGTTTAATGT
>Ga0307515_10017570_pt1 | contig 13014 bp, 7 predicted proteins | sample 17_EM_MG_FD_194513 | JGI IMG/M metagenome (GOLD analysis project Ga0307515, IMG submission 194513) | Populus trichocarpa ectomycorrhiza microbial communities from riparian zone in the Pacific Northwest, United States - 17_EM | ecosystem: Host-associated > Plants > Roots > Unclassified | place...
TATTGAGATCGGGATTTTGTTTTTCTTTGATTAAAATAAGGGGGGAGTTGAGGGATTATTGAAAGCGGAAGATCAAGATCGTGTTGAAATGGTTCTCAAGTACATTGAAGATATGGACCTTCGACGGCGGAGTTTACCGGATATTAGAGCTTTTAATGTTGGAATTGGTGAATGGCGCTCCAAGTTTAATTATGTCACCAACCCGTACATGTTTGAAGAGGTTTGTGCTTTGGATTTTGGCATCTTGTTTTTGTCGTGGATTGCTGTTTTGGTGTTTCGAATCCGTGTTGTAATTGTTGAGATAATTTATTTTATTGCCATTGGTTTAAATCTTGAAGATTGTTAGAAGATGTTTTGAATTACTAAAATGGCCTTTTTCTTGTCTTTGTTCTTACCTCACATTCATGCTTCCTTTAAATGATGATAACTGCTGAATTTTATTTAAATTGCATTTGTAGTAGCTGCTGGAGATAAGTCCTGTTGATATAATTGAGAAAGGAAATTCATATATTTCATCGCGATGGACTGCTGCTAGTAAGTTGATGGATAAGGTTTTTAAAGTTCGATTGGGTCGAGGAGTTTATGGAGAGTGCCTGGTAATCAGAATTCATCATTTCTCAGATAAATCTTTTTGTGTTGTAGTTTTTCTACTTCATCTTATAGGATTTGGGGTTCAACAGATGATTTGACTGACATGACATGTAAAGGCTATAGTTTCTCATCTCAGTAGTTTTTTTGGCCTTATCAGCTTCTGTTCTGTTATTATAGGGAGTTAGAGCAGATGGCAATTCTCATTTAAGTGATGAAATCGGCAAGGAACTTAGTGTAAAAAGTGCTGCAGCTGGTCTTAGGTAATTTTTCTGTAGTTTGTATGTGGACATTCTCTTCTACTCTGGCACTATCTTCTAGATATGGAGTAGTATTTCTAATTTTCTACTATGGTAGTTAAAATATTAAACATGAACCTGACTTAACATCCAGAGTTTTTTTGCTTATGTAGCTGATTGTATGTGGACATTCTCTTCTACTCTGGCACTGTCTTCTAGATATAGAGTAGTATTTCTAATTTTCTACTATGGTAGTTAAAATATTAAACATGAACCTGACTTAACATCCGGAGTATTTTTTGCTTATGTAGCTGATTGGGGCCCTCTTGTCTTTTCCTGGGTAAGGGGTGGGCTTGTGGGGTAGGGTTTGCAGTGCAAGAGGTCTCTTCTGCCCAATATTGTGACCATCTTAGTTGCCTTCTCTTTGGCATACTGTAGTTTCAAAGTTAATGAATTTCATATTCCACGGCCCTGATTTCCGTTGTTTTTGTTGGTATCTCATGTTGTCATGGACTCAAATGTTGAAAGTAATTTCCTTCAGAATTCCTTAAAAGTTTCTATGAGATGTTATGGATTTCTTGAACATTATGAATTTTAGTTTGTCAATCATGTGCTGTCAAAAACTTTGGACTGGATAGAAGTGGCATTGATGAATATCTGGTCACCAGCTGTTGACCTTGAAATCTGTCCTTTAGTTTGAAGTGAACAAAGTTAGAAGAAGGTCTATTTTGAAGAGTTGGTGAAACTTTCACAATTGATCGACATCATAGTATTGGGCCCTAGTTTGAGAATGATTGGTGGATTGGGGGTGGAATGTGTTAATTTGTGTCAGCATAATTTTCTTAGTGTAGCTCTTGGAACTTAACACAATAAGCTCAACCTTGGGTTATTTAAGCAACACAAGTTTTTCAAAAAGGATAACTGTATAAACACTGCAGATTTTCTTTGGCATATTATCAGATGTGCATTAAGTGAATTTCTTGCATTAAAAATTGGTATGCATAGAAGTAAAATGATGTTATTTAACTGGCTTTTTCTTGACAATGTTGTGACTAGGAGAACAACTCGGTGATGCAATATATCATCATGACATTAAGTGAGTGATAAGAATTCCATATGTTGGCCAAGTTACCATGGGAAAAGCTTTTTTTACTCGTTCACAAGGTTGCCTGAGCTTGTAGCTAATTATAATAAAACTGTGCATCATCTTATGCTGTATGCATTAATGATTTCAGGCCCATAGGAGCTGTTGTGTACATGCTACGAAATGATCTTAAGATGTGCCTGAGGAGCATTGATAGTGCTACCGATACCTCTGAAGTTGCAAAGGTTGTGCATTTTGACTAGTGAATATCTTCTTACTTCCTGTATTGACTGTTTTGGGAGAACATTCAAAGTGATTTTTCTTTGGCTTTCTGAACATGAAGGCATATGGAGGAGGTGGCTCACCAAGTTCCAGTTCCTTTATAATAAGGATGGATGAGTACAATCAGTGGCTTTCAGTTAATGCATCGTGATCACATTCACTCGGTATGATTTATAATTAGGACTTTCTGATCATTATGTCAATTGAAGTTTGCTAAAGCACAAAAAATATCATGCCTTCAACATTTCCATGTACCGTTTCACTTTCTTTCTATCTATTTTATGTCATTCTCGATAACACCATATACATGTTATTTCAATGACAATAATACCATATGCAAGTTATTTCATAACAGCAAAGGGTATCCCGTACATCAAATGTGCATGTTATTTCAATGAAATAGCTTATTCACTTGTGGTTCAGCATTTTTCTGTGTTCTATCATTATGAATGGCTTGGTTTTTTATGTGTGGCTATAGATTTAGTCAAATCAAGCTAAATAGTCCTTGATTATAGGGTAGCATGATGTTGATAAAAATATGGAGTGCCATATTATCACATACCAGGTTCAAGGGAATGAGTGTATTTTAGTATCAATGCTGTGTATGGCTTCCACTATGATAGGAAACATCTGCCAGGTATAATGCACCTTTCCATGCACCGGCATTAACAATATTTTGTTGTCATTCCTTCCACCAGTCTAGTATAGTGTGCCAAAAAAGCATCCTGGCCAAAATCCAAGTGACTCAATGTGAAGTGAGATGGTTTTGTCTGAAGGTATTCAGAAATGATTCATTTCCTTGGGCTAGAATTTTATTTGGATATTTCTAGACTTGCATTAATATATTTCTAGTTAAAAACAATGCACTCGTGAAGCTGGCTTTCTAACTAAACTACAATACACGAGACCTTGCCACTATGGCTTGGTGGATGTTGTTGAATACCTTCTAATTCTATCCCTTGTAACTTTTTAAACAGAAACTAGAATCAGAAGAGCAACAAAGTTTGTTTACTGGACAACCATCAACTATTATGCCCTTGGCTGTTGGACAAGATGCCAGTTCACAGTGTTCACCATTTGCACCTCACCAAGTCGAACTTTTATTTTCTATGCCGACTGAGAAGTAAAAAAGCACTGCCATGAAAGTCACCCCAGCATCCAATGCTGCTAAAAGAACATAATTGTGCCTCTGCCACCACTGCTTCTGTAACGGAAGATGGAGAAATTGAAAATTGTTCCAACCATGATCCAGGCATTGTAGGTTAATGGTGTAGCCAGCGGCATCATCACAGTTGACCCTAGAAGGACTGGAAGGTTAATTAGGGGAATCCAAGATTGCTTGGGGAATGATTTGTGGAACAGCCAAATTATAACTGGTCCTACTGCACCTCCAAGGAAAAACCAGTTCATTATAATTGGCTTTGTCAGTTCAAGATCACTGTTTTGAGGAAATTCTTGAATGGTTGATCCTTTTGAATGCATCACGTGAACTATTACAACAATTACACAAGATAGATGGATTTAATTCGTTTGTTACCTTGGCAGTAGTTCTGAAGAAAATGTACCTCAACTAAGAACATCGATCTTTTCGGGATCTTCATGTAATGCCCTGGTTTGAAATCATTGAGGAAAGAAACGGCATGTTCAGACCCAAAACTACAGGAACTAATATATAATTTACTCGGTTTTCGATTGTAAGGAATCACCCGCATGTGTAGCATCAACCGACAATTTTTCCAATAAGCCATGCTCTTTTACTCATTGTAATAATAAAGATATCCAGATATAGAACTGTGCACGGACTACAGATGAGATGACCGGGTGACAAATAATTTATCGAGAGCAAGAATATTAATATTATTGTTCCATTTAATTTTTCCATGCAAAATGAGCACAAAAAAAAAACAAATAATATTTATTTTACAAATTAAATTTACTTCGTTGAATAGTTAAAACTTGATATACTTGGAAGATTTTATGTTCTATATGCTATCTATTCTTATGAGTTTGTTTTCGTGTAAGAAATTGATTTTTTTTAATTTTTTTTTTTTACTTCAAATTAATATATTTTTGGTGTTTTCAGATCATTTTGATGTGCTGATATCAAAAATAATTTTTTAAAAAATATTATTTTAATGTATTTTCAAGCGAAAAACATTTTGAAAAACAACTATTACCATACTTTCAAACATCAAAAAAAAAAAAAAATGATGAGTGGTGGAGAAAGACAAGGTTAACAAAAATTAATTATCATCTAGTATTTGCAATTATCCCATCTATCCCCATTACGTACTCATCTTGCCACTATCGTCCCTACTCAATCATATTCCCTCATCTAGCAACTCAAACAACATCCCGACAAATAACACTGAGCCCAATAAGCTCCCGATTAAAAAAACCTAGGCCTATTTAGACCCAATGACAGAGCTTTTTACCTACCAAGAACCAATTTGACACCCAGGCTTCGATGAAAGGTAGAATAAAAAGGAGAACATGTATCACCCAGTACAAGCCCATTAATTTTTTTTTAAATAAAAAAAACCTAATAGGGCTTAGTGTTTCACGGTAGACCAGAACACACTGCACGGTGAACAAGAACAGTGCAATAATTGTTTTTCTCTTCTATAAAAAAAATTATTTGTTGCTAAAATAGTTTTTTTTTTTATAAAGTCAATTAGATATTATCAAATTAATTAGAGATATAACAGTCTTTTCATATTCTTAAGACACGATAAGATTACTAAGTTACCCTTAAAATAAAAAAATATTTAACTAGAATGTAGGGATTTTTTAGTATTTTTGCTATTTAAAAGCACAACAAAATGATTAAATTGTCTTTAGAAGCGAAAATTATTTAAGCAATATCCATCGTTCCAACTATGGTTTTCTTGTTGATATCAACTTGACCATGAAAAATTTAGTATTTTAATAAATTTTAAATATAATTTAAAAACAAAATAGATGGTATGCTAGTGAGTTGAGAGTTGAGCTTCTTTTATTGAGTATGAGTTTAGGATTTCATGGGTTGTGAGTTTGAGAGATTAACCTAGATTTAGAAGATCCGTCTAGATTTGTTTGATTTTTTTTTCATTCTTTTAAGCTTGTGTTTTTTCAATTTAACCCTTTAACACTTATTTAACTCGAGATCTAACTTCATTGTTTTTTAAATTTTTTTCTATAGGAATTTTCACTAATTTTAAAAATAACTTGAGTTATCTCGGGTCTTTTATTTGTTGTTCTTTATTTAATTTATTTTTTTTAAAAAAATATTTTTGAATTAAATTAACTTAACTGATTAAATATAAACATTAGATTCTAACTTCATTATATTTTGTTTGGTTTGTTTTTTGAGTCGTTGCTCTAACAACGCATGTGACCTCTTCTGGTATCACCCTGTAGCCTTTTATAGTGACATTAGAATCATTTTAGTAAGTGTTTTTTTTTTTGTGGTTGGGTTGGACGATGTTCACAGTGGAGTAACAGTAAATCCTCAACAAACTTTTCTTTTTTCTTTTTATGAGTAAGATATTGCAAACTCATTTTTTATTGTTAGTTTTATTTTATTGTCGATGCCTTTTTTAATTGTATTATTAAATTATTTAAGTTTATTTTCAAGTCAACAATTGAGGTCTCATATTTTTCTTGTTTCTTTAAAAACATTAGCATTGTTTAACGTTTAGTTATTATTCTATGACAAAAGAGACAAAGACAACAAGGATAAAAAATGTGTTTAGTAAAAACAAAGATAGAGATATAAAAATAAATTTATCTATGAAACAATTTTAGAGTGAATTTTTGTACTTTCAAACCAGGAGGTACAACGTACGTATCCAGAGACAATATTTATTATTTTTTTATTCGTAAAATATCATTGTTAAAAACTCTAATTTCCAAAATTATACAACCAAGACATGCAAATATAAAAATAGTTATTATCATAACTTTAAAACTTATCTCGGTGGTCGATCTGGGGGAAAGCTTGGGTCATTGGTCGGGGCCCAGGTCACGAATCAGGTTGACACGAGACAATATAAGATAAAAATTGTTATTATTGTAGTTTTAAAACATGATTTGGGAGTCAACCTGGGACAAGGCTCGGGTCTTCAGTGAGGTTGATCATTGACCTGGATCAATGTATGAACAAAAATGGTTATCTTTATAGTTTAAAAAACCAACTCGAAGTAAGACTTGAGTCATATGACATGAGGGTCAACATAAAATAAAAGTAATTATTATTTTAAAACTTGATTTGGTGGTCAATCTAGGGAAGGACTTGGTTCAATGTAATTATAAAATTTATTATTTTTATAGTTTTAAAACCAACTCAGGGGTTGATCGGGGCAAGACTCACGTTACGGGTCAGGAGGGTCAACATGGATTGACCCGAGTCAATAAATAAATAAAAATAATTATTATTTTAGTTTTAAAATCCGACTCGAGAATTACTGTAATTAAGATTTAGATCACCAGTAAAGAGGGTAAACACATTCTTACCTATCAAATACATATATAAATAAAAATTACAAAAGAGCAAGCGGGGACACATGAAGCACTGCAAGCACTCAGCAAGTGTCGGAACCTTCTGTCTCTTGCTGCACCAATAGATCTCTGCGTACTTCTCACCCTCCAAGCACAAAATAAATTGGCAGATCTCTTCACTCATGGCCACCGCCGCTCTCCTCCGCTCTCTACGACGTCGTGACGTGGCCTCCGCTCCTCTCTCAACCTACAGATGCGTACGTCTCTGAACATTTCTGCTCCCTCTCTTCTTCAGTTTTACTGATTTGGTTATTTGTTAAAGGAGCTCAAACCGAGACTTGAATTTGATGATTGAGTGATAAATCATGGATTAGGTTTTTGGTTACGGTAGTTTAGAAAGTTGGGCCCTTCTAGGGCTTACCTGTGCTGGGTTTTTTCATTTGATTTTCTTACATGATCATGCATCTCTGTTTTTAATTTTAAGATATTAAAGCTTTTGTTTTGTATTTGTTTTTGTGTTTAATTCCTAATGATCAACTAAGACGTTTTTTAAATGTAAGTTTTTAAATACGAAGGCTTTAGACTTTGATTTAATCGTTTTTACCTACATTCGTGAACAAATATGTAAATAATGATCGTAAATTGTAATAATTGTGGGTTTTTTATGAGTCCATAGCTGTTGTTGGTCATTAAAAGCTGTTTGAGAATTGAAGTTGAGATTGTGAAATGGCTGAGTTTTGGTGTTCATCTGCTGTGCAGGTGACTAATAATGTGAAGCCATCGTGGGCTCCTTCTAATTTCAACCAAAATTGGGCTGGTTTTTCAAGAGCTTTCAGGTAGCTTATTAAGTTTTTGGTGGTTGTATTTGTTTCAATTTTCCGTTCTTTTTTATTTGCTCAAGTATTGAGTGTGTCCTATTCTGTGTAGTGCAAAACCTGCAGGTGGAGATTTTATTGGTATTGATTCAGGTACAACAAATTCACGTGTTGCCTTTATGGAAGGAAAGGTAAGAATGGGATTTGTTCTAATTGTTTATCTATTTGGTTGTTATTAGGCTTTCTTTTCCTTATTAATTCCTTGACTCTGTACAGAATTCCAAAGTTATTGAGAATGCTGAAGGATCTAGGGCAACCCCTTCAATTGTTGCCTTCACCCCAAAGATAGGAGCCAGGATCTTTGGAAAGAGCCCGAGCAAGGGAGTTAACCCAGACAAGGCAGTGGCTATGGGAGGTGCAATTCAGGGTGGAATTTTAGGTGGAGATTTCAAAGAATTGCGTCTTCTTGGTGCCACTCCCTTGTCACCTGGTATCAAGACACGGGTGAGCCTTCACTGCCAAATCTGTATTCAAATATTGATAAGAATTTTAAATGTGAGCAATAAGTTGCCACACCTGTGCTAGTATCTGTGCGGCCCTTTGTTTGTGATATTTGTCTGTGCTTTTCGTGTGGACCTTTGCACAGTTATATACTTGTATGATACATTTTTCTGGTATTCCAGGTTTTCTCCACAGCGGCTGACAACAATAGCCAGGTTGCGGGCATTCCACCAGTTCCAAGGGGCATGTCTCAGATTGAGATGACCTCTGACATTGATCAACATAATACCATGAATATCCTTCGTCCATTATCTCCTCATCTTCCTATTTATAGGCCCCAGGTTAATTCGACATTTTCCATTGTCAATAGAATCTCAGGGGCTTTCCTATCTACTATAGTTTTGTGTTTTTATTTTATTTGTCTGAAAACGGGTTTGATTTGCTTCAACTATTATAATTTCTACCAATTCCTCTTTTATTCATCCAAGCTGATCCTAACCTCCATCGATGTTACCGCTGCCCTCGCCCTGGCCTATCATCTTTTTTACGGGGTTCGTCATTTATTGCATTGACGGATTTCTCTCATTTTGTCGAATAAGGAATCCTCAAATCAAAAAGGGGTCCCATTTCCCTTCCTGCTGAAAGGGGCAACCCTTCTCTTGATATACGTTGTAGGGGGGCTTCTCAAATTGAATGTATTAGTCTTTTTGTTCATTTGAAAACCGCCCATGGATGCTATGGTTGAGACCCTTTTTTATTGAATCAATAACCATTTTTTTCTGGAAGGAGATTGCTTGTTCATTTGACAACTGCCTATCAATATATTGAGGCTGAGGCCCTTTCATTGCTGTTGTTGCTCACTTGCTCCACTCTGTGGGTGGAGAACTACTTGAACCTGCTCACTGCTATTCTCTAGTTCTGTTACTTCTGTAGAGAAGAAGTGGGGGCTGCGTGTCCCCAGTTGCTTGCAATGATAATGAAATGTTAAACAGGAAAAAAGTAACAATTTGCTGTTTTTACCACTCAAGAATATTTTTACAGCTACTTGTTTGATGCTTAAACTTGCGATGGTAGATGAACTGATAATTAGTTGGTAACTTCAGCTTATCCTTAACTTGTCTGGATGAACCGTCTGAATTGGACGAGCGCGTGAGGGCACATCAATTGTTTCCAAGATTGGCAGGCAGTTTTCTTAGGGAGGTTGCTAGAGGATTACACGATTGTATTTTTTATTAGTAGCATGTTTTTTTCAGTAAAAGCTAAATGCAGTTAAAAAAAATAAACTTATTTTTTTAAATTTCATTTGTTCTGAATGTCGCCATGCACCTGAATCTAGGAGTATAGGCTTGCGTGTCTAGCTCAAATAAAAAAGCCCGAGTGTCCATGTTTTTTTATTTTTTTTAATGTTGTCCTCTTTTTTTAAAAAAAAAATAGATGGGTGAAATGTCCTATTTATGACAAGCAACAACGTATTTTTTTAATTTATTTTTATATATAAACACTTAAAAATATAAATAAATTTATTTTAATCTTAAAATTCTCTATAATTTATTTAAAAATTCAAAATTAAACCAAAACAAAAAGCAGAGTTCCACCTCTATGAAAAATGTAGACTTGGTCGTGTATTTTGCTTTGATAGTCGTACATATAGGTAACGCGGCTGTGGTTGTGTTTCTAAAAATTTTGAATTTTTTGTTTTTTACTAAAATTTAATATGATTTGTATGTTTTGAATCGTTTTGATTTGATGTGCTGATGTCAAAAATAATTTTTAAAAAATAAAAAAATATCATTGACATGCATTTTAGCACGAAAAATTATTTGAAAAGCACCCGCAACCACACTACATACAAGCTCATATTCGATCTAAGATGCTAACAAGTTCTTTGTTTGTAGGTACCGTGTGAATTGAATTCAAATTACATAGTTAAATTATTTTTTATGAATTTAAATTTCAAATTAAATTCAATTTCTAAAAAAATACATAAAAGCAAATCGCGTGGAAACCTTCTAGTTTGCTATGATATTCCAAAAATATCTTTATGAACACAAACCCTAATTTTTACAAAACCTCCCCATTGTTTCTTTCCTTCTCTTCTTCTAAACCCCTGTCTCTTTGTGGATGGAGGATCCAGGTTCTACCACCAAAAGATGGTTTCTACGAGAACTGTTCGTTTTTTTTCAGTAATAAGAATTCAGTAACATGTAGAGTATTCATTGATTCAGTGCTTATTCATTTAGAAACTGACGATGCAGATCCTTCTAACTATCAAGGGTCGCATCTCTTGGGCGTTGAATTTGGTGATTTCAGGCCTGATGAAGATCAGTTACCGGTCCTCGCATTAGAATTTATTCCAGTGATTCGTGAATGAGAAGTTTCACCCACATCTTGCAGCAAATCGCAAATCGAGTAGGGCAACGGGAGCTCTCTGTAACGATTCATCAGTTTCTATAAACTTGTATGCTTCTTAATTTACATCAATATACATAATGTTAATTCCTTTCGTTAGCTAGAAGCTGGAATTCACCTCGCTGATTCAGGGCATGACGAAGGTGCGAATATCTGTTAATGTTAATGCTGATATGGATTCTCCTTCTAGTTATTTTATTATCTATTATATAAAAAAATTAAATATTTATGAATTATAAATCGAGTCTTGGATATCTGTTATGTATTGTTATTAATCATCCAATAAAAAATAAAATAGTTAATATATATGTTTGAAGTGTATATAAGATAGGTATATGTCATAATATATTTTAAAAAATCTAAATGATCTACAAATATATCTATATAATATAAATATATATTACAGGTTAGGTTCAGGCGGGGCTCGAGTTGAGTTTAATAATATTTATATCTTATTTATTATCCATCGAGTAAAATAACTACTAAAAAAATATTTATACATTCAGGTTAGGTTAGGTCGAGTCAATATAGATTGGAGTTAAATTATCATCTCTAATTTGAATTTGACAAGAAGGGAAGAAAATTTTTTTTTTAAAAAAAGAATAGATGTGGGTTGTGACACTAAAATTTTAATTCAGCCAAACAGGTGGAAAGGGCTAAATTTTAACTGTCATCCTTCTATTGATAAATATTTATTTTATTTAAGTTTGATTTGAGTGAAAGGTTATAATTTTTAATGCGATATTTTTAGAATTTTTCTTCTCAATGTTCTAATGAAAAAAAAAGTTTTAATTTTTTTTTAATAAATATATATTTTTTGAATTTTTTTATCAGAAAAATGATTTATGAATTAAAGTAAAATATTCAAGATGGTTATTTCAATTCATTTTCACTTGTATTTAAAATAATATAATTGAATTTAATTATGTTTTATTCTATACATAAAAATTATAAAAAAATTATAATAGATTATTAATTGAATTCAAACTTATTTATGAATTGAATTCCACGTGCTATTCACAAATTTCCACAATGCAATCATATTCCCTACCTATTATTGTTTTGTAATCTAACTTATTCTGGATAAGTGGCTCACACTATATCGCGAACCAAGTTATATTTTTTATATATAAAAAAATCGAAGCTCAAGTTACGATGGTGTTTTTAAAAGAGCAAGAAAATCTCGGGACCTGGATCATTAATTCAAATAGATTAAATAAGCTCAATTAATTTAGTAATATAATTTTATATATATAAAAAAGCAATGGCAAAAAGGAAAAAAAATGACAATGACAAATAAAAAAAATATTTGTCAATATTATAAAAAGATACCCTCTGAATATTATTAAAAGGTCTCGACAATATTACCTAATAACAAATGAAAAACTAAATAAGAATCGGTTAATGTCATAAAGAGCAAAATGAAAAAAATTAAAACCTCAATTACAAACAAATCAAATGTTGAAGGACTGATTGAAAAAAAAATCAATTTTTGAAACAGACAAAAAAACTTAACTCTAATGAGCAAGTCAAACTCATTATCCGCTTGTGAGGTCGTGATATCTTTGTACAAAAACATTTAATGTCAACTCTCAAGAAAATTAGATAATGAAAGGTGAAACAAAAAATAATTAATAAAAAAACTCCAAGTAAACCTAAGTTAACTCGATCAATCCGCTATTTAAGATATGAGATTGTGATAACTTTATAGAAAGAAAAGCAACAAAAATCACAAAGTTAAAGGCCTAATAACTCAATGTCGAATAATGAATTAAAATAATAATTTAAAAAGACTCTAAAACAATGAAATCAATTCAGACTACTCTTTGAAACATGTGACTCATGTCATGAGAACGAGTTATCCTATAAAATGCTAACTCGAAAAAAAATCATAAAGCGAATTTCTAATTATTCAAAATTAAAAAACAAAATAAATAGCAATATAAAAAAACGATGATCAAATCTTGTATAAAAATTAAATGAAATAAAAATAGGAGTGACAAAATTGAAAATTAAAATAAATCGAGAAAAAAAATGAAAAACAAAAAAAAATTATAATAAAAAGAATGATGAGCGAATATAATATATGAAAATATTAAAGGATGAAATTGAAAAAAAATATAATTTTATAGATTATTTTAAATAAAACAAATAACAATAAAAAAATATAGATCAAATATGAAGAAAATTTAAAAATTTGGTATGGAAATTAAAAAGAAAAGAGAAATAAAAAGAAAAAAAAATAAAAATGTTATTGGCAAACCAGAGGTCCATTAATTATACGCATCATCCAGTGACGGCTAATGAAATTTCAACACTACTTTCGAATAATGAGTTTGTCAATTAGAAGATTTCGCATGCGCCGCTTGCAACGCACATATATTACCCACATGTTGACACATGAGCACACAATAATTAATTTTTTAAGAATATTTGTTTATATTAAATTATCAAATTACCTTTCTATTTTTTTTATTATAATAAAAAAAACATAATGAAAATACACCGAGGTAAATTTTGATTTTAAAAGCAATTAAATCACTTTACTGTTTTGAAAAAATTAAAAAGAATAAAAAAGCACGAACAAAAGGTTAAGTTTTTTTGCTTTTTAAAAATA
>Ga0307515_10017571_pt1 | contig 13014 bp, 7 predicted proteins | sample 17_EM_MG_FD_194513 | JGI IMG/M metagenome (GOLD analysis project Ga0307515, IMG submission 194513) | Populus trichocarpa ectomycorrhiza microbial communities from riparian zone in the Pacific Northwest, United States - 17_EM | ecosystem: Host-associated > Plants > Roots > Unclassified | place...
TGCTGGTGGTGTGGAGGGACAGCGACCCAGACCCAGACGCGGGAGCACCTCTTCCGCCACTGCAGCCGGTGGAGAGACCAGCAGAAAGCACTATGGAAGGCGGTGGGAAAGGCGACGGGCTGGAAAGCGGGCAGATGCCGACACGTGCAGGTCTCTGAGCTGTTTTCCATAGAAGAGTGCGACCAAGCGGTGATGGACTTCCTGGCGGCCACGGAAGTCGGGAAGTTTCCGCCCAAATGAAGTGGCGGTATGGAGCGGGCTCAGGGCTCGGGAGTGGCATTGGCGGTAACGGGGTTATACCTTTCTTTTTGTCTTTTTGCCGTTCTCTTATCTTTCATTTGTCAACGGGGACGAAGGGTAGCGGGGGGGGAGCTCCGCCATCTAGCCGGCTCGCCCGGAGGCGGAGGGGGTTATTAAGGTCCTGTCATACTCTAATTAGAGTGAATACAGTATGATTAAACAACAAACAACAACAACAACGATTCCGGGGCGAAGTACAGAGAATTGACGTCTTTTCTCGTAGTGACTCACACTTTGCCTCCCCAATCTATCTATGCAGGATCTATACCGCCGTCGTAATCCCCCACATTGATCAACCTGGGATATACTGCACGCAACTCGCAAGGGGAAATTTTTATGTACTGTTCTAGTCAAGAGGGGTAGGTGCTAGGTGGTACACTAGCGCCCTTAGGGCCCGGGGATACAAAGATTCCTAAGCAATATCAATCGGTGAGCATCAAATAGGCTTCGAATTCGAGAAGTGCCCCACCAGCGAGGCCCTCCAACATACCCACCGGAATTCTAAAGCTTTAGCAGAGAACTATTACGAATGAACTATGATACCAGCCCCGTTCTGTGCTAACCATACCCAATTTCAGTCTAGGCTTCGCACAGAATGTGCTAGTGTAAATTTATTCATTCATTGTCAGGCACCTCGCTGTGAAAGGATTAGTTATCAGCACCTGCCTGTGAACCATCACGTTTCATGCTGCAGTGATTAAGGCTGCGGGAATGGTCAAACTAAGCTATCACCGCTGCGAGAAGTAATCCAATTAGAACACCTGGAATGCTGAACCAAACCACGCCGAGATAGTCTGCTTTCACAGGTGTGTAAAGTGTCCATGCCAAACTACAAAAATGGCGTGTACAGTACGTGTCTGGAGTTCTTAGTACTTCCACTGCATGTAAGTTATCTAATTAGACTTGGGTTTGTCACGAGCGACGTATATGGAGGTCGCAGCAGTCTGGCGACTTACCAGTCTGATAGCCATCCAGTCTCGCCTAATACTCAAAGATTAGGACAAGATAGTGACACACGTGGTGGGATAACAAATGCCCTTGGCACCGTGACATTTCTATTCTACATTATATTAGGCAGAGTATAGCATGTGGTATACGTACCTTAGATGATCAATCCCATCCTTGCCATCACTCGATCACGATACCATCACTCGCATCAGTGTTCCATCGGTTGTTACTGGTGTACATGTGCCGGAGACATGTTACAGGTCTGATACACGGTTCTGCTGCAGGGGCTGATGCCTCCTGTATATATCTCAAGTCTTTCTCCTTCTCTCTTTTCTCTGTACCATAGAATACACGCACACGGTTCACCCCAACTTCCATATCGTAACATCGGTTGTTACAGATGTACATGAGTCGGAGCCCTAGGGTTCGTGACTGCTCTTTTAGACTTCGCACTCTACTCTTTTCTTCCCTACTATCTTAGACCTTTAGACCTGTACACAGTCATCGCACCATAGTCAATGCACACGGTTCTTCCCATATCGTAACATCGGTCTTGTTACATATATAAGATCTGGGACATGTTACAGGCCTGATACAAGCTCACCGTCACCAGGGTTGATGTCTCCTATATATCTCGAGTCTTTCTCTTTTTCTCTCTATACCTTAAGTCTATACACACATACTAGGTATGGTGGCGGCTTCGCCGCCCCCTTCGGTAAAAAAGAATCCTAAACCCCAAAACCCATGATATCCAGCCAGCTCTCAGCCGGTTCACATTACGTCCAGCCAGCCGAGAGCCAGCCCGTACAGCCAGCCAAGAGCTAGCCCGTCCAGATTGCGTCCAGCCAGCTGAGAGCCAGCCTGTGCAGATCGCATCCAGCTAGCCAAGAACCATCTCAGAGTGAGCATGTCAGGGTTGTCTAGATCGTCTCCAGCCGGCCAAAAGTCAGCCCGTCCAAATCATATTCAGTTGACCAAGAGTCAGCTCATCCAGATCATCTCAAGCTGGCCAATAGCCAGCCTATCTTGATCATGTCCAGCCAGCAGAGAGCTAGCCTGTCCAAATCGTATCCAGCGAGCCGAAAGTCAGCCCATCTCAATTGTCTCTAGTCTGCAGATAGCCAGCCTATCCAGAGCACATCCACCCGGCTCGATTGTCTCCAGAAATTCGAGAACCAGCCCGTCCAGATCACGTCCAGCCAGCCGAACCCGTCCAAATTGTATCCAGCCAGTAGAGATCAAGCCTGTCTTGATCGGCTCCAGACATTCGAGAGCCGGCCTGTCCAGATCGCATCCAACTACCAGAGGGCTAGCCCGTCCAGATCATATCTAGCCAGCCGGGAGCCAGCACGTCCAGATCGCATCCAGCCAACGCGTCTAGATCGTTTGCAGCAAGTTGAGAGCCAGCCCACCCAGATTGCGTCTAGCCAGCTCGGATTGCTGACCAATAGCAGTTGTGAGAGCCACACTCAAGCAAAGCGCCACGGTTCACTAATCATGACCGAAAAAGACCATCTGCCAACCAATGAGCATTCTGCAATTTGCCACAGTAAGATGGTACGTACCACCATCAACCAATGAGAATGTTTCGAGCCGACAAACCAAGTGTATATATATTAGACGAAAAGAAAGATTTGTTAACAAGCTTAAGTAGCCATGAATGAGCGTAGAATTACGAACAATGACTGCACAACCTTTCTAATACCACTTGCCGACAAAATGCCATACAGCTGTGAGTTCCTCCAACAGTAACAAGGGCGAGTATGGATTATTGTGCTGTGCACAGGACAAAACAAGATTTTGTAGACCCCGGAATGTCTCGTCTCGCGGCACCTAGGATCTCGTTAGCCTGGGACTTCGAATAACGTTACTAAGATGTCTCGTGGCAAACAGACTGTCCTCCGAAGAATCCTTAGTTACGTTACTATGTCATTTTCTCTGCACAACGCACCTAAACCACATTGCGCAATATTCAGAGCCGCATGGGCCATGATTGGAGAGAGAAAGATGAGTTGTGAGGAATACATTATCAAGAGCCTTACTATCCATTTCTTTCCGCCGAACCAGTGAGGAATTATCGCTCATCACTCGAATTAACGCTCATCATCACTCGCGGAGTCCGAGATATATCCGAACCCCGGGACTTTCGCCTCGTGAATAAACTAGATTGATCTTGATATTGATTCCGTGTATGCATCTCTAAGACCAACGGTTCGTTCCATTCACTGCCAGTACGCATGGTAAATGCAGTTATTATGTAACGGCTGTGTACATAGGGTGTTGATGCGACGAATGAGTTTACATATGGTAAGGCTTCTGCCATCCGACATATAGGTGCATATAGGGAGATCTGATGACGAATATGAATTAGATAGTTACTCCTAACGGTTACTTTAGCGGGGGTCCTCCGTTTCAGGTGAGGCTCATATGAGGTGCATATGAGGTTGATCTTGCTATCACCTTGATTTGATTTTGCATACTCATGATAGTACTGGCACAGTTGATACCTGATAGATATGCAGCGGTTGCAGCCAGCTGCAGCCATGGCACTCCTGGAGGTCTGTCATGCCTGCCAGGCTCACATCAGAATCCTGACAGGATTTCAGTAGCTGCCATCACAGCCGCGCTTCAAGTGCTGGGTGGGGTCGTGGGGGGTACACACCTTCACCGTGGCCCGTAGGTTCATGACAACCATTATCACCATCACCATCACCACGTGCACTATCACCACCATCATCACCAGCATTCTACTGCCACTGCCACTGCCACTACCCCACGCACATCTGAAGATCCAAAATCACGGGTGCAGTGGGAAATAATTGCAGAGCTAAAAGTAACCCCCAGAAGTGACAGCCCCATCACAGAATACCTGCTATGTAATGTTTTATTTGGCTGTGAAGGTAAAGAGTTTTTAGTTTTTGCAGCATTACACAAGAATCTCCAAAATGCTGATTGTGAGAATACTTAAAATCTCCTACCTGACTAGTTACTGTGGCATGAGAACTTCAACTGAGGATAGTGTGTCTCAACTGTCACCATTGTAGTCTGCTGCAATGGTGTCACATCTGCCTGAATGACAGTGGCAGGATAGTCATAAGTTCAAGAGATTTCCATGAGCCAACAAATATCCTCACATCAACATGATATTTCGGTCACCCTCATGTGAGGCTAATAGACATCTACCGGCCTCACATGAGCCTCACCTGAAATGGAGGACCCCCGCTAAAGTACTTTGCCATGTGATCGCATGTTTAGGCTATGTATTAGCTAACCAGAAATGTGTGCCGACACGCGTACCTCACCACTCTCCGGAACGTGTTCCGTGGCGCCGCCAACCGTGAATCCAGATAATGCACTTGGAGCTATCGGATGGGGACGAGACAGGTCAATCCCGCGACAGCGGCAAATTTAGCCGTGTATTTAATGTCAAATAGCTTAGTCCTTGTCGTATTTCAGCTACTGCCGCAAGTGTTGACTCCTGCGAATGTGCACGTGATGGATGCTGTGCCGCGAAGGGTGACATTTCAACGCTTCGATTCATGGCACGCCACCGGGCGGTCTCGGCACACACCAACATCTAGTGATCGACATTTAGAGCTCAGACTCATTCAAACCCTAAGTACTCTGTTTCAATATTAGCGTATTCATCTTCTGTCTGACTACATGGGATTACCGGAAAGGTAGGTACGATGGGTTCGAAGCTACTCAGACTCCGGTCTTATTCACATTCGCTACACTAATATTCACCCATAGCCGACCCAGAGTCTCGAATAGTTCCTATTGGCACTTACCTTTCTTTCTGCATATGACATCAATACTACGTATTATTTGTCATTCAGGCTTGGTTTAATGGCTGCCCCCGCACTTGTTGGCCGGAAAAACGTGGACCTGTAGAAGACAAAGAAATGCCCGGCACTTGTTAGCTGCATGACCACGCGGTAGTGGCTAGTGGATCTCAATTTTATTTAGATATTGCAAAAGAGATGTACACAAAAGCGTGCAATAGTCCATCCCGTCCATGCAAGAGAATAACCTATTAATGACCTCGAGGTTTAGGATTGGAGACTGAGTGCTGGTTGTCATCTGAGAGTTTAACTATCGATTCGAGCGATACTTGAGTGATTGAGTGGGGATCCATATGTTCGGACTGCAAAATACATCTAAGCGGAACTTCTCCGGACAGGGCATTGTGACTGTACGCGGTAATGCGGAATGTTCCACTCCGCTAAATCTTACATTCAAGACCGGGGGGTAATTGATTGGCGGCTAAGATGAATATTGCATCACTTAAACTGCAGTATTAAATGATACACGACTGATGACTGAAATAGATTCGCCAGACAAACAAAAATCTGAGAGCTATCATCGTTACTCCCGATTTGACTAAAATATTTGTATATTGCTTGCGCGATCGAAAACCCTCCTTATCACCGACATCTGCCACACAGTGGGCGAGAGACGCTTTGAAGTGGTGCTGAAAAAGGATACAGAGTATGTGAAGGCAAATGACAACCAATGAGCGAGCAACGCAAAGAGGCATACCAGCGACACATAGATGGAAAAGAGCGCTGTCGTTGTACTCTAATTTGCTTGGACAGGCGGCATGCGGTTGAACTCTCTCCTCTCATGCTTAGACTGCCTAGCTGTTTAGCCGAGTCGATCGTCCGTGTTAGTGCCGTACAGTCGCTACGCCGCCCTGTCCGGAGGAGCTCCGACATCTAAGGCACGTGTACCATGCCATTCTTTTCCAGAACGAGGATGAATGGAAGGGTGGTAATATCAAGAGAACCAGTCATCCAACTATGTACGCGCCACCCCCTGAGTAAGGATCGAGCCCTGGTATTGCGATACTGCACGAGAATATGGAGCTTGGAATAACTGGTGAGTCACCGGGCTACTCTGATCCCTGGACACTTTGTTCTATGTAAAGCATTTGTTGCAGCAAACTTCACCATGGTTTTGTAACAGGGGATTATCAATAATTTGGCACTTCCTAATCGTTGATATAATCTGGGAGTAGGTGAATTTGCTGCGCATATGCCAGCAACTACAATTTCATCTGCGCTTGTTATTATTAATAGTTATGGCAATGTCAAATTTTACAGGGGAACATTGCAGCGTCTGTGCCGTTAAATTATATGAAGCGATTCACAACTCAAATTAGTTCGCTAGAGGAGACACAATTTGAGACTACGTTACCGGCTGAGCATCCCCAGGTTACCTATTTATTAGTAGTGATGGGTTCTGTGAGGTTGGCGCTTAGCCCATCAGAGCAAAAGATTCAGCGGTCATAGTTGCCTTATTGGATGACTTCCTGTTGCCGCGTGAGCCCATATTGGTTCCTTGTAGCTATTCTAGTGGGACATTTTGCGTCAATTTAGAATGTTATGCTATATCATAAATAACATTTCCTTACAAGTCGGATGGAGTACATCTCTGGTTAAGCGATGCAAGGAATAGAATTATGGTAGTATTCCCGGCAGTTCCCGCATAGTTAGATGAAATGCTACCCCACTGTACCAACAACAGACCATAGCCTTCACATCCAGCTCATTTTCAACATTGACATTGATTCCGAATTTTGATCTGTACGTCCAAAGAATCCTGATCAATTTAGATACCGTTACTCTAACCTGTTTCAGCGTCAACCTATCATCTCACAACGTTAGAGCTAATTCCTCGTTAGTATGGTATACCAACAGTTCATCTATCCAATTGCTCATCATCAATAGTGTAGTCCCACTACCTCATTTTCGCCTTCGCTACTCCGATATCTCTTGCATTCCCCGTTACCACGTCCCAGTCCCAGGGCAACTTGAGAGGAAGGATTGTTTCGGCAAGACCCCCGGATACGTCTTCTGGCAGCGTTTGTGTTCTGAGGATGCTTGGAAGGATCTCATGAAAGAGATGTGTCCCAAGATGTACGGTGTTTGCTAGACATGTGCATTTTTCTTAACAGAAATATCTCACGTTGTTGTATTTATATTTAAGTAATATCAGAAGAAATGTTATCGCGGTTATGTAGTCGTTGTATGTCTCACTAATACCAATTTCGTGCCTCTTAATCATTCGTTATTGTACGGAATTCTAGCGAGGAATAAGTATGTGAGGTTGGATTACTTTTTTTTCTATTCGAGTAAGCGCAGAATGTGACTGGGATGCAGCACTACATACATCTAATCATACGAGGTTGGGATCTCCCATATTTTCTGGGTTATCTGATACCAGACAAAAGTGTTCCCAAGCTGAATATGTGAGCGCTCAAGCGCATACTGCTGGATAGACACAGCTGATACATTGTACCAACAATGGCCCATACCTCTGGAATGAAACCCATCCCAGATGCAACTTTAGTCGTTTAACGACACGTACCGGATACACTCCAGACCAAGGTAAATAGTCTATTATTATACTCTAGAATAGAGGTTCCAGTCGGTCCTATACGAGTGGTAGGCCGAGGGACCGTATCACCGGGTCTGTCTATGGGATAATAGTCAGCATCGGCGAATGCCCAACTCACACCTGTTAAAAAGAGAATGACTGTCTTAGAACTGGAACCGGCCTCCTTTGGATTGCACTCATGATTTTTGATCGATGCATGGATGTTGGGATGGAAAGATCCGTAAAATCCCACGCAGTAAGTTGTATCACGGACACGTCGACACGTCGACACTCCTTGCTAAATACCGACTCAATTGCATCCGGATGGGAGAGCTTGTATGGATGAAAATGATGTTAAGCTCTATTTGGCGGGTCTCAGTGCCTCTACTATAGTATTCATGACTGACAAACCAGCGTGCCCCCATGCCTCTTCTAACTAATAACATAAACGGACGAGATCAGTGCATCTGGCAGGTTATCTTTGTTGCCGTACTTGATCTGCCGCTGTGGATTGTTGGTTGTCGACATAAACGTTGTTGCTCACTATTTGTTGCAGGAAGCCCTAAGGTTCAGTGCATGGTCGTGACTGTCTCATTAGACTTCACACCATGACTGTCCATTTTAGACTTCACACGATGTTCGCTCTCGTGCTCATCATACTTAAGACGCACCTTTGTCCGTCTCTCTTGTACCTACAATCAACTCACTCATTCACATCAACACTATTAAACACGCAAATTTTAAACCCTAACACTTTTTGCATAGTTGACACCCATCCGCATATGGGGTGTGATTTTACGCCCCATGTGTGGACATTCCACAGATAGGGTGATTCGGCGTGTTAGGTGCAACAGGATAGTCCCGAAAATATGTTCTCCAGAACGACAGTATATATAAACACCAAACCTACGAAATTCTAACGACCCGATATGATTTACTTTCCGTAAGAATAAGCCTGCGGGCACCGGAGGCTAACAGATTGATTTAAAACTGCACAACAGCGGATTTCAGCCTCTTGGGTTTTCTGAATAAAATCGAAAACGGTGTGAAGATTTCCGTTCAGTTACCGATTTGAATCTGGTAGATTGAGTCACTGTTACAACCATTCTGTCACTTCTAGATGTAAATTAGCGCCTGGCCGAGTGCTGATTCTCACCGCAAATACTAAGTACTAGTAATCGCCAGATCTTTGAAGTAGACAAATGTAAATTGGGGGCTATACTTTCACTTCTTAATGTTAAGGGTTATTGATGGACCCCTAGTTCATTACCCCGGAGTTAGTGTTCGCATAGCAGGAGCACCCATCTGAAGGGACCATTCTTGTATTTGATGGTGGACAGTAGCAAGTGGATCGAAGTCATCCCCAATAGTGTACAATATGTAGGATTTGCACTGGATGTTAGCTAGTTTTCTCTTGAAACATTGGTGTACGTTCAGAGTGAGGGTGAGTAGTCATAACTTCTCCACCATTACACCTGCGAGCTTGCCAGTGAATTAGGAACCCCTGTCAACGAAAAAGTCCCCAACGCTGCCTACATCCTCCCATACAACACTGAACCGATACATCTCAGTGTTTTCCGACATTCAGACTTCACACTCCTAAGACTGTCTTACTGATGGAACTGTGAGAGGAAGGGGTTGATAACGTCGGTCGCTTTCTTCCCTTCACCTCAGCTTAGTAGTATCGGGCAATAGGACATGTCTCATGAGCCAATACATGGCGCAGGCAAGGCACTAAATGCATTTTTCTACCCAAGGGAGGAGCCAAACGGGTTTGAGGACTACGGGTTGCCTCCTTCGCACTGGTACTTCGACCGTTGTAAGGTATTTCTATAGCCGATTATTTCTATAGCAGAACTAAAGGTCCCCGTAGAACTTACTTTCCTCTAGTGGATGGGTGATGTTAGGTTACGGTTAACGGCCTGGACCGTCCCGCTAGTGGCATCTTGGAAAGTGAGGTGGGTTAGGGGGGGGGGGTACTCTACTAGCAGATAGAAACGCAGGCAATAGTCCAAACTAGCCTAGCGAACAACCACATTGCTATGAGGAGTCAGCTATGTCGGATAGGAACCTTCGTCAATTTTTATCATTTAGTGTACCGCGCGAGGCTGTTCGGTGTGATTTCTTCGACGGTTGGAGGTATGACAGCATAGAACTTGACTAAGCTATAAGTTCCTCCGGTAGGTGTAATAGGTAAAACGGTAGAATTCGCATCGAATAGAAAACATAGCGTCAAGCGTGAAGCAAAACCAAATATTGAATAGTAGTAACAATCAAGCGGATTACTCACTTTTGTTACACTAATGTCAATAGAATCTACACCTGTGCTTGCAGTTATCCGCTCATCAGTCTCGGAATAGGTGTCCAAGTAGAGGTTTCCTGGTATCGATCTAGCGGTAACGCGTTCTGATCTCTACAGAGCCGGTCGTGTATGTCATTAGATTGTAGGGTTGAGGAGAATTAGGATTAAAGGCTTCTCCGTCCTCACAAATTAAGCAGTGTTGATGTGTGAGTAAGTACATATATAGTCATGACCCCACTGTTGGACAGTCACTGGATCTATAACTTGATGAGCAGGAGATGATCCGAATAATTTACTGATCATATAATCTGACTGACCAAATTTGACGTCCACTAATCTACAAACAACCCGATCAGGAATTCGCCACAATTCCTCCAAAAATTCCCCATAATACTTCCATCTATGCCAAATACACATTTCTAACAAAACCCGCACGTCTTCGGGCAATTCTGCCGCATAATAGACATAAAGGCGACGTTCGAGCACAACGCAACAGCAGCTGCGCAGTCTTTGTTCTTATCCACACAAGCGCGTTCCTCCACCGGGGCTGCAGTTGCAAGAAGTGCCGGGGCGACAATAGCAAAGATGATGTAGTGAATCTGCACTATTTATGGTGAGAAACGAGGAAGATAAAACATCGGTGTTGCTTACTGATGAGACAGCGTGGTAAGTTGCTACAGAAACAAATCGGATGAACAGTATCGAAAGGTATGAGAGATTTTGGATAGCTATAAGTTTGGCTTTGAGATGAATAGCTGTGTTCAATGTGGTGTGTTCTGATTTGAACTTTGTAACCTAGCGGAGATGTTGCACTTGTTTATATACCCCAATCTATCGTTGCGGTTGTTCAACAACCGGCTTACTTCTTTGCATTGCTTAGTCGGTGATGTACAGTCGCGTTAAGAAAGTGAGTGACTGCGAAATGTGGGATCAGCATTCGGCTTGGCCACTCGCTTTCTTAATGCGACTGTACTTTACGCAACCCCCAAGGCAAATCTTAGTGTACCCTTCCGGTCACTGAAGGATAGGCTATCAGCGATCAGGGGTGTTATATCTAACTATTCTAGACGGGGCGCAAGGTACGAATGCCATTCGATTCTCAAATTTAGTTCAGTCCTCATACAAATGAGTCAGTCGAATCCTGTTTCATTCAATGTCATCCACTGTGAAAGGATTAGTTATTAGCACCCATGTAGGTACTTACCGTACGGTCACACGATGTTTCAAACTACCTTAAAAACGGGTCTAGAATTGCATTCAGGTCCCGAAAATTACCGGAAGTCATCGGAAAATCTCGACTGCGCTCCATTTATAGATTCACCCCGTCCGTGAACAAGGCGCCCCATCCGCGCATGGGATGGCGCTTAGTATGATCCCTGAATTGGACCTCATCAACGGAATCTGTGAACGGGGTGGCAACGGCTAGCGATTTCCTACCCCACAAAAATACAAAAAACTTTCACAACACAACACAACCACAACCACTAGGCGACTGTCTTTTTGTCAAGAGAGAGTATACCGGTATCTTCTGGATTTTGCTCGGAGCGAATACTGCTTATGTTACTGCTCCTTCCATACACCTAGACTACAGACAGGAGCTTCAAATAGGGCAAGTTGAATACATTTTCGCTGGGCTATTTTTTTTCACACTACTTACCCAGAATGTAGTTGAACATTAGGAAATGCATGATTATGGTGATGGTGGTGGTGGTGGTGGTGGTGGTGGCAACCAGATTCCGCCAATGAGTGCCCCATTCGTACGCGGATCCGTCCAACCCGCGGATAGGGTATCCCATCCACGGACGGGGCGGATCGGTGAATCCGTGAATGGGGCGTAACAGCGGAGCTATGGAGTATCAACGCGACAAAAGTCTTGGCATAAAGAAAACGGCACAATAAGTCAACAATAACGAGAGCAATCAGAAAACGGACAGCGGGAATCGACTCCTAACGTCGAATTGACCCCAGAACGAGCTTCCCAGCACCTTCTGGACCGCCAGAGGAGAGCGCGTACAAGAATCCACGCAGCGGAGTGGGTTCGCGTAGAGGCTTGGCAGAAAACACGATTGACGCGACGCGTCGGCCAGCGAGCAAGCGACGACGAGGACTAAGAGGCTTGCTTCACAGAAGTGACGACCGAATTCAGAGGGAGCGAGAGGAGTGACCTGGACGCGGGAGAAGCAGGAGACGGGAGCAGCGACGCGCCCATGGATATGGCGATGGAGATGGCGACAGCGGCGACATCCATCGCCGCGGAGACTGCGGGCGTAACCATATTTGAACCGATGGAGAGAAACGAGAACGCGAAGCGGAGAAGGAGGAGCGAGGCCCCTGCGACCCCCAGCGATTGGAGGAGCCGCATGGAGAGAACAATGCGACAGCAAGCGCAGGAGCTAACGCAGCTGCACCGAACTATTGGACACCTTACGAACTTGGTGCAAGCGCAGGCTGCCCGCGAAGAAGCACAGTGGTTGGGAATGAGGACGTGGATGCAGGAGAGAGAGCAGAAGTGGGATGCCCGCCACGAGGATGACAAGCTGTGGGGGGCGGGCATCATGAATATGATCGCGAAGGTCATGAAAGGAGTAGCACCAGGCCAGGAAGTGAGAGAGAAAGAAAGAGACAAGACCGCGGGGATGGACGGCTGGGGGGCTAGAGGCCTCGCAACATGCGGATACAACGCAGGAAGGAGGATCAGAGAAGCGCCAACAGCTGCAGCAGCAGCCGGAGACCATACTGCCGGTCAAGGTGCAGCCGAAACCGCAGCACGAACCCAAGCCAAAGTTAGCACCCACACCGGGGAGACGGTGGGAGACAGTCCCACCCCGAACCCAGAGCCAGAGGGCACCCATCGGCCCAGGCGGATCGAGCACGGCAGCAAGACGCTTGATATTAAAGAGAGACGAGAGTGCACTGCTCCCGGGCCCGGCTCCAACGTCCGGCTCGAGCATGGCAGACAGACGGCTGATATTGAGGAGGGACGAAAGCATCCCTCTACCTAGGAAGATGGACGAGGAAATCGTATCAGCAGTCAACAGAGCACTGTTCCAGCAGCAGGTCCCGGCACATGTCCGGATCATGAA
>Ga0307515_10017573_pt1 | contig 13010 bp, 11 predicted proteins | sample 17_EM_MG_FD_194513 | JGI IMG/M metagenome (GOLD analysis project Ga0307515, IMG submission 194513) | Populus trichocarpa ectomycorrhiza microbial communities from riparian zone in the Pacific Northwest, United States - 17_EM | ecosystem: Host-associated > Plants > Roots > Unclassified | place...
GTCACCGAGACCGTCTACGACAGCTTCGGCCGCGTGGCGCGCACCGTCCAGTACGCCGACCCCATCACCTACACGTCGCTCACCGACGCCGCCACCGAAGCCAACGTCCGCGCGCTGCTGCCCAGTTTCACCGGCGCTGCTCCGTTGAGCGCCCGCGAGACCCTGTACACCTACGACGCCGCCGGCCAACTGCTCTACACCGCCCAGTCCCAGTCGGTTGTTAGTGCGCAGAAGTACTTCACCCTCACCGAGCGCCGCTACGACGCCTTCGGCCAGCTCACTGAGCAGATCGCCTACGCCAGGAGCGTCGTCCTGTCCGACCTGCCCCTCATCGCCAGCGCCGCGCAACTCGCTGCTCGCATCGTGCTGGACTCCTCCAGCGACCGCCGCACCCGCTACACCTACGACGCCGACGGCCGCGTGCTCAGCGCCACCGACGGCGAAGGCTATGCCGAGCGCACCACCTACGACGCCTTCGGCCGCAAGACGCAGGTCACCAACAAGAACGGCGCCACCACCGACTACGTCTATGACGCCGTGGGTCACCTCATCGAGGAGCGCAGCGCCCAAGTCAAGGTCCATAGCGTAGACGCCAACCTCAACGTTGATGGTGGCGTGCTGCAAGGCCTCATCACCCGCAACACCTTTGATGCCTTCGGCAACCTCCTGACCCGTACCGAAGCCGCCGACACCAACCAGGCACGCACCACCCGCTACGAGTACGACGCGCTCGGCCGGCAAGTCGCCACCACCTTCGCCGCCACCGCCGTCTACGACGCCACCACCGACACCACCAGCGCCCCCGTGGCCCTGTCCACCCGCACCGTCTACGACGCCTTCGGCCAGGCCGTTGTGAACCGCGACGTGGCCGGCAAATACAGCTACAAGACCTACGACCTGCTCGGGCGGCTCGTCAACGAAGTCGACGCCAACCACAACGTCACGCGCCACTTCTACTCCGACCTGGTCGGCCAGTTCTCCGGCATCACGCGGCTGGACGCCACGGCCAACTTTGCCGACGGCCTGGGCACCAGCGTCGACGCCGTCAACGCGGCCGTCACGACGGTGGCCGGCAACGGCACCCCGCGCAGCATGGCCAGCTATTTCGACCAGCTCGGCCGCGTGACCACCAGCTACGACAAGTACAGCCTGCAAAACATGAGCGGCGCGGCCTACAGCTTCGACGGCACGGCGGGCGCCGGCGGCACCTGGATCAGCAGCGTCGGCTACATGTACGACGCCTTCGGCAGCCTCGTGCGCCGCACCGAACTGCTGGACCGCGCACAGAACCGCCAGGCCCTCACCCAGTACGGCTACGACCTGCAAGGCCAGCTCATCCGTCAGCTCGACGCCCAGGGCTACGTCATCGACCACCGCAAGAACGCCTTCGGCGAGGACGACCGCGTCACGCAGTACGCCAGCGCCATCAACCCCGACGGCGACCTGTGGGCCACCCCGGCCGCCCTCAGCGCGCAAGCCGGCAGCGCCCTGGGCTACGACCGGGTCACCGTGTTCGGCTACGACCGTCGCGGCCAGCAGACCCTGCAAAGCCAGCAAGGCCAGCAGATCGGCCGCACCAGCGGCACCAACGGCGTCGTGAGCGTCATTGGCCACCTGGACAACCGCGTCACCTACGACGGCGCCGGCAACGTCACCGCCACCACCAGCACCTTTGTGGCCGACGACGGCAGCTTCACCCAGGCGGGCAACTCGCTCAGCACCACCTACGACAAGCTCGGCCGCGCCACCAAGCTCGTCGACGCCCTGGGCCGCACCACCACGACGCAGTACGACGCGCTGGGCAATGCGCTGCAAACCATCCGTCACGCCAACCTCAACCCAGGCGGCGAGCAAGCCCCCACGGCCAGCGGCGACGACCAGGCCACGCGCCAGAGCTTCGACGCCCTGGGCCGCGTGCTGCAACGGCGCGATGCGCTGGGCAACGCCACCTACTTCGCCATCGACGCCGCCGGGCACACGGCCAAGCAATGGACGCCGTACCGCGACGCCGACGGCACCGCGCGCACCGCCGTGCAGCGCTTCACCTTTGACGCGGTCGGCCGCCAGACCCACACCCACACGCTCATGCGCGTGGGCGCGACCGACACCTACAGCGACGACGCGGCCGTCTACAACGCCTTCGGCGAGATCACCGCCAAGCTGCGCGACGGCGTGCAGTACGCCTACTACGACTACGACGTGGCCGGGCGCGTCTGGCGCACCAACGCCGACGACGGCGTCGACAAGGTCTACACCTACGACTTGCAGGGCAACGTCAGCAGCGTCATCACCAGCCCCACGCTCAACCTCAAGAGCAGCAGCTACACCAACGCGGGCGCCGTGCCCACCACGCTGGCGGGCGGCGTGCGCCGCACCGTCAACAAGGTCGACAAGCGCGGCAAGCTGCTGGAGCAGACCAACCTGGGCGTCACGCACCTGGACGGCTCCACCACCGGCCAGCTCCTGCGCCAGACCTACGACGCCTGGGGCAACACGCTGTCCGTCACCAGCAGCCGGGGCGCCACCACCAACTACCGCTACAACGCCGCCAACCAGGTCGTCGAAGAGGCCAAGCCCACCCACACCTACTACCAGGACTACGCCGCCGGTGGCGCCGCCGTCTCCGGGCGGCCCCTCACCAAGACCTTCTATGACGCCTGGGGCCACGCCGTGGCCTCCACCGACGCCCGCGGCTACACCGCCACCAACGTCTACCTCGTCACCGGCGAGCTGCAAGCCGAGAACCATGCCGACGGCGGCACCGTCACCCACCTCTACGACACTTTCGGGCGCGAACTCCACCGCTACAGCGCCACGGCCAACGCCGGCCAGGCCAATGCCCGGGTCTATCACTACACCTGGGACAAGCTCGGCCACATGCTGTCGCAGACCGTGGACGGGCGGCTGCTCGTGCATCCCGACGGCAGCGCCACCAACTTCGCGAGCTTCAGCTACGCCACGGCCACCTACTCGCTGGGCAGCTACACCTACGACGAACTCGGCAACCGCATCAGCGCCACCAGTGGCGACGATGCCAAGCTCAAGGGCGTGCTCCAGAAGTACTACTTCGACGGCGCCTCGCGCCTGATCAAGTCCAGCGACCCACTCAAGACCACCACCCACGAATACGACGCCGCCGGCCACAAGACCGCCGAGATCGACGCGCTGGGCCAGCGCAGCAGCTGGGCCTACAAGGCCAACGGCCAGCTCGACAGCCACCTCGACATCGGCGGCGCCACCACCGTCTACGAGTACAACGCCGCCGGCGAACTCACCCGCCAGAAGTCCGATGGCCGCGGCCAGGACCTGCGCACCACCTACTACGACGATGGCCGCGTCAAGACCACCAAGGACGTCTGGGGCGACAGCCTCAGCACCTACGACTACGACGCCGACGGCAACAAGACCATCGACCGCTTCGTCACCAACGCTTCTGGCTCGCCCACCAGCTACCGCAACGTCACCATGAGCTACGACGTGCTGGGCCGCATGAGCACGCTCTCCGAGCCCAGCTACCAGCTCAGCATCCAGTACGACGCCAACGGCAACCGCTACCGCGTGCAAGGGCGCTACGACGACAACGACTACAGCCCTTATGCCTCCGGCGTGGACATCGAGTCCGGCGACACCGACGGCCTGTCCGAGCGCAAGGTCGACCTCACCTACACCTACGACGCCGCCAACCGCGTCAGCGGCGTGCGCACGCTGGACTACACCGGCCACGTCTCCGCACCCGTCGAGGCCTACCGCTGGGAATACTTCGGCTACGACAAGGACGGCAACCGCACCGCCGACGAGAAGCGCTACATCACCAGCAGCAGCAGCGCCGGCACCGTCACCGCGCGGCTGGTCGAGTACACCTACGATTTTGCGAACCGCGTCGGCGAGGTTTTTGTCAGTAGCAAGACCGCCAACGGCAGCGGTGGCGAGATCCTCGGCGCCAAGCGCGACCACCGCAAGAACATCGCCAGCGCCACCGCCGGCTTCACGCAAGAGTGGCAGTGGGCCAACGCCAGCGCCACCGACAGCTTCCTGTACGCCGACGCCAACCCCGACCGCGTGCTGACCACCGAGAACTGGAGCGACGCCGCCGGCAACTCCCGCCAGGTCGTCTCCCGCCAGCGCCTGCTCAACAGCAGCACCTGGTACCTCACGGCCAACCAGACCAGCCTGTTTGACGCGGTGGGCAACCTCAAGTCCATGCACGTGGACAGCTACCGCGACCAGTCCACCAGCCTGGCCGCCAGCCTGGACTACCAGTACACCTACCTCAAGATGGAGGGCTACCTACAGCGCACTGGCACCGTCACGGGCACGCAGTGGAACGGCAGCAGCATGGTTTCCGTCGGGTCGGTCACGACCACGCAGGACTATGACGTCAACGGCCGCCTCGTCGGCACCTTCGACAACAACTCGGCCAACACCAGCGCCGAGCAATACCTCGTCAACGACCACGCCGGCCACATCGTGCTCAAGGCGCGGGGTCGTGCGGCGGTGGCCCTGGGCGCGCATGTGCAGACCGGCACCTGGAACCCCAACAGCGGTGCCCACGGCAGTGCGGGCGGCAGCACCGCGCCCACGCGCGTGAGCGCGCCCAGCCTGGACGCCACCATCTCCTCCAGCGTCAACCTGCAACAGCTGCGCTACGCCAACGACCAGTCCATCGGCGCCACCAACGAGAACCGCTCGCTGCGCTACATGAGGACGCAGGACACCGCCGGCTACTTCGAGCGCTACAGCGTCGACAACAACTTCGAGGACGGGTTTGGGGCCAGCAGCGTGAACGTCAGCGCCGGCACGGGGTTGCAGTACACCTGGCGCAGCGGCGACACGCTGCGCGGCGTGGCGCAGACCTTCTACGGCGACGCCAACCTCTGGTACGTCATCGCCGAGGCCAACGGCTACAGCGACGAGGCGCTGCCCGCCGCCGGCGACGTGCTGCGCGTGCCCAGCGTCACCCGCTCCAGCAACACCGCCAGTACGTTCTCGGTGTACGACCCCGGCAAGATCGTCGGCAGCACCAACCCGGAGGCCATTGCGCCGCCTCCGCCTCCTCAGGCGGACGGTGGGTGCGGGATGTTGGGGACGATCATCGTGCTCGTCGTGGCTGTGGTGGTGACCGCCTACCTGGGGCCTGGCGCAGGCGCCGGATTCTGGAACGCGGTCGTTGGCTATGCCGGCGCCGCTGCTGCTGGCTCAGTCGCTTCGCAGGCTGTCGGTATCGCCATCGGTGCACAAGAGAAATTCAGCTGGAAGCAAGTTGGGCTCGCAGCCGTGGGCGGCGCCGTGACGGGCGGGTTGTCGGCTGCGACCAGCGGTACGGTCGGTGCGGCTCTGGAGAAGTCCCTCGGAGCCTACGGGAAGCTCGCCCTCACAGCAGCTGCCGGTAACGCCATCACGCAGGGCGTGGCGGTGATGACGGGGCTGCAGGAGAAATTCAGCTGGCGGTCTGTGGCTGCTTCGGCCATCGCCGCGCCGGCCGCTCAAGCGGTCGGTAATGCCGTGTTTGGGAAGATCGAGCTTGGCGCCAACATTGACTTTGGTGCGAAGGTCGCGCGCAGCATGGTCAGCGGTCTCGCGAGCCAAAGCGTGCGCATGCTCGTGACCCGACAGGGCAAGGTGGACTATGCGTCGATTGCGGCGGATGCGTTTGGCAATGCGATTGGGGAGAGCTTGGCGAGCTCCTCGACACAAGGCCAAGGACCGTGGTCATCAAAGGACTACCGCAACGGCTCCGACATCGAAAGCGACGACGCCATGTCGCGCACTCCGGCACAGTCCATCGCAAAGGACTTTTACGGCCAACTGGTCGGCATGATGTCCAGCGCTGGGGAGCCTCGTGACACGAGTAACGACATCTTGGTCGCTGCTGCGCCCGGCTTCACTGGGCTCGGCATGGCCCGGTTGACCCTGGGTGACCGCAAGAGCGATGCGGAGCTGGAAAAGTTGAGTCGTGACGCAGAGGTCAAAGACCGCATCGCCTACATGTCAGACACAATCGCTATGTTGAAGGCGGGCTTGAGTGGAGTAGGAGCGCCTGGTGGTGGCTCGGACGCTGCGTGGGTTGCGTCCCAGAACCAAGCAACGTCCAACCTCTACGCGAGTGGAGCCGGTGATGTGCGCGAGTACCTCGAACTGAGTGCTTCTGCGTCAGGTGGGTCTGTATCGAGGATCACAGCCGAACAGTTGGCTCCGCTGGCCAGCCCGTCGCTGGGGCTTGATGCTCTCGACGCGTCGCTGCCATCTCTTCCAGAGTTCAATGGGCGAGGCACCGCCGGCTACTCCGCTGTATCGACTTGGGATGCCTTCCGGCGTGTTGATTACAAGGCTCAAGCCGTGTCCAACAGCAGAGCCTTCATAGGCGACTTCAACAACCTGTCGCGCGTCCAAGTAGCTCAAGGTCAAGCCCTGGCACAACAGGCGTTTGAGGCTCGCCAAGCATTGCGTACCGCCACGCAGGGCACCTTGAGCCCTGGTGGACGGTTGGTGTCGATGGCGATTGAGCAGAAATACACCTTCGCCAGCCAGTTCGACAAGTACGCGGCTCGTGCTGCGAAGGCAGGCCCCTACGCGGAAATGGACGTCTATAAGCGAATCATCGAGGCGTCTGGAAGCAGCAATAAGTGGGTGTCGAAGATGAACACATTCACGAAATACGCTGGCCCGATTGGTACGGTGGTCGGCCTCGGTGCCAGCGGCTACGCGATAGCAAATGCGCCAGAAGGTCAAACGGGCCGTGTCTCCGCAGAAGAGGCCGGCGGATTGCTTGGCGGGCTCGCTGGCGGCATGGCGGGTACATATGCTGTTGGCGCGCTGGCACTTGGCGCGGCAGCGGTCGGTCTAACCGTAGCGGCGCCGGTTGTGCTGTTGGCTGGAGCGGCTGCTGGCATCGCCGGAGCGGTCTACGTCTCGGGGCACGGTCGCGAGGCGGGTGGGTACTACTACAAGGCTTGGTGGAAACAGTGATGGAGCCAACACAAGAGTACTTGGCGGCCCCAGAGGTTGGGCGCACACGGGCAGAAGCGTCCCACGGGGCTACGCAGGTCGTTGTCGAAAACTACAGCGACGCCGCGCATGTCTTCGGGAAGTCGGTGGTCTATCTCTCGGCCGATAGTGGCCGCACGTTCGCTCCAATTGGCTGGGATGTCACTTGGCTGAGCTATTGGAAAAAGCTGGGGCGTGAATGGCCTCCGCATGACCTCTACATTGAGCGGCTCGATGACCAGCTCTTGCAGGTCGGCTATATCGAAGCTGCGTATGACGGACCTATTGACCGAAGGGCCAGTTACGTCTTCGTCAAGAAAAGTTGGCGCCTCTAGCCTTGCTGCCGCTGCTATGCGACGGCGTGCATCTGGGTCAAGGCTGGCCGAGAGGCCACCCGGCAGGGCGTGGCCTTGACGCAGCGGCGCGCCCATCGACGCTCGCCGTGTGCGGTGCCTGCAGACGAAGTGCCTGGCACCGCTGACGGCAGAGGGCGACTCGCTCCCTTCTGAGAAGGGCGGGGGGATGGGTTGGAGCCGCTGCCGCAGGACAGCGGGCAGTCCCGGCCGGCGCCGGGGCTGACCCGTAAGCGCGCCCCACCCCAGTGGGGTCGCTGCAGGGCGTCGGGGGAGCCGGTCAGGTCGAGGCGCGGTCCAAGCGCCGGTGCGGCCCCAGCCGCACGACTTGAGCCGGGACCGCAGCCGCAGGCGTGAGGTCCGCCGCTGCCGGCGCGCAGCGCAGGAAGCCACCCTGGATGGCGGCGAAGCGTCCAGCGCAGAGCCAGCGCAACGGCACGTTGCACAGGCGCCCGACAGCCGGGGTGGCTTCCTGCGCGACGCGCCGACGAAGGCGGTGTGGCGTGCAGGCAGCGGCGCTCCTGAGCCGCTGGGCGCGACAGCGAACGGGGGCGACGACGGGAGCCTACGACGACGCGCTACGGCGAGACGGGCGCGCGCAAGGGCGTGGAGCTGGTGCAGCGTAATAGTCCGACGAGCGCCCCTGCTCGGCGCCGCGTCGTTCAGACGTCAACGAGATGCCGGAGCAATCCGAAGGCGACTCGCCACTTCTGGCCGTCGCTGTCCAGTGTGGCGGTGTGTTGATTGACGCGCACGATCAGGCCAACACGGTGCTGCAGGTTCGTATCGGTGAAGGTCACGCGGTTGCCAACGCGGAAGTCGGCGCGACCGGAGATCTCCGGTGGCGGACGCGGCTCGTCCGGTTTGGCCTCCACTGATGCCGAGCCACTGCCGATCGAGGTTGCGCCAGGCTCGGTGAGGATCGCCCCATAGTGCACTTTGAAGGGCTTGCTGTAGGCCGCGTCATGGATGGCCACGTGATCCCCGTGCATGCCGACGACGCGTCCCGAGTGCAGCTTCCCGTCTGCCCACTGCAGGTACTGAACCTGCTGGCCGGTATGCAGTTGCGCGCGTGCCTGCACGAGGCGTCTTGGGTCGGCCAGCAGTTGCTCGATGACCCAGCTGAGCTGGTACAGCTCGGCGCTGCTCGCCATGGGCAGCTCTTCGATCAGTTTGATGCGCATGGGCACATTCTGCCGATGCCCACCGGCCTTGCGCTCAGGCTGCCAGCGGCATGTCCTTCGTGGCGGCCTCGTCCGCCCACTGCGCCGCAACCACCCACGGCAGCAAGTCGTCGATGCGGTTGCTGGGGTGGTCGGCGATGCGCTCCAGGACGTGGCGCAAATAGCGCTGAGGGTTGATCCCGTTGAGCCTGGCCGTGCCGAGCAGCGTGTACATCACCGCCGCCGTGTGGCCTCCCGCGTCAGATCCGACATGCAGATAGTTCTTGCGACCGATCGCGACGCCGCGCAGGGCGCGCTCAGCAGTGTTGTTGTGCGCGGCCTGAGATCACAGACTGTGATCTCAGGCCGGCGAACTCCTCGCCCGAGAGCTGGAACATGAAATCGCCTGGAAACCGCGCCAGGTTGCGCTTGACCGCCTGCACCAGCACCCGGGTCTCGACCCCATAGAGCTGCGCGAGGTCAGCGTCCAGCATCACCCGCTGCTCGCGCAGCGAGAGGATGCGGCTCTGGATGACGGGTTGTAGCGCCGTCATTGCGCGCGCCCCCGGTCGAGCGCGTTCTTGAGCATCTCCGCGACGAACTGCTGGCGGCTGCGGGGCAGCTTTGCGATGGCCTCGATGTGCTGCTGCTTGCCCGCCCTGGTGCCGGCCCGAGCGCTGGCCTCGGGCGCTACGCCAAACAACTTCATTAACGACGCCGACAGCGTGCGCGCCACGGTCGGCAGCACCGACACCGTGATGCGCCGCGCGCCTGCCTCATACGGTTGCACCGTCTGCTGCGTGACGCCCGGCGCCGCGACTCGCTGCGTCTGCGTCAGGCCGTGCGCCTTGCACATCCGGGCAATGCGCTCGCCCATCTCCACATAAGACGGACGCTCGTCGCTGCTGATGGCCATGACTGCTGAAGGGGTGTCGAGCAAAAATGTGGCCATGACGATACCCGGTAGTGTTGCGGAACGCTATTCAATCTACGGGGCGCCGCGACACCTGAACTGCCCGCCGTTTTTCGTCTTCCAAGGGCCGATGGTTAGCATCGAGACTTGAAGGACGAGAAGTGAAGAAGATACCGAAGCAGGAGTACGCAGCCGAGTTCAAGGAGCAGGCGCGAGCTGAACGGGCCTATGCCGAGACAACGCAGAGGCGGATATCCGATCAGGTAGATTGCGGTTCTGGGCACCCTGACGCCAGTGGCCGAAGGTGATGCGCGGCGGCATGACGTCGCCAAGGAGCAGTGATGAACGCAGTGGTGTTTGAACATGTGCCGGTGGCAGAGCTGCCCCAGGCGTGGCGCGACAAGCTGGGCAGTGCGCTGGCTGGAGCCGCCGGCGCGCGGGTCACGGTGCGCATCGAAGAAGAATTGGTCAGCGCGCCGGCCGAGGAGTTCGTGACCGACGATCCGGCCTTTGGCATCTGGCGCGACAGAGAGGATGTGGCCGACGTTGAATCCTATGTGCGCCGCATGCGTGCGCCGCGCTTCAACCCCGACGGCTCGCGCAACGAATTGCCCTGATGCTGGTCGATACCGATGTGCTGATCTGGCATCTGCGGGGCTACCCGCAGGCAACGCGGCGGCTGGATCAGTTGCCCACGCTCGCGCTCTCGGCTGTCAGCTATCTCGAAGTGCTGCAAGGTATACGCAACAAGGCGGAACTCCAGGCGGTGCAAAAAATGCTGCTGCGGCGCCAGGCACTCGTGTTGCCGATCACCGAGGCCGTCACGCGCCGCGCCACCGAGCTGATGGAGGCGATGACTCTCAGCCACGGCCTGCAGATGGGTGATGCGCTCATTGCCGCCACCGCGTTGGATCATGGCTGGCCATTGCTCACTGGCAATGTCCGCCACTTTGCCGCCGTTCCCTCTCTGCTCATCGAGGGGTTCGCAATCTAATCTTGCGAATGGCACATGCCCACCTCCATCTCTCCCCTCGCCCAAGCCCTGCGCCTGCTCAAAGTTGAGCTGAACCAAGCGCGCGGCGCTGGCGTGAATCGGCAAGCCGTGCTGCCAGGCCAGGCCGCGCTTGCCGGCGTGGCCCAGCAAGCGGCGCCGAATGCCCTCCAAGCCCTGCGCACGCAGGTGCGTGCCGCACGTGGCGCGGACGGCAAGCTGCCGCCCGGCAAAGCCCTGCGTCTTTTCGTTCAGGCCGCCTTGCTCGACGAGTTGGGCACCGGCCTGCAGCTCGACCCGGCCATGAATGACCTGGTGGAGCGCACCTGCCAAGCCATCGAGCAAGACAGCGGCAGCGCCGCCTTGCTGACAGACGCCCTTCGAGAACTCGAAGCGCTGGCCTGAGAGGGTGAGAGCCGGCCGTCACGCGACGGCGCTGTCGCCCTGCAACTGCCGCAGCCTCTCCCGCAGCCGCTTCAGCGCGGCATGGTGGATCTGCGAGATGCGCCCCTTTGTGAGCCCCATGCCCACGGCAATCTCGTCGAAGGGCTGCTGCTGGAAGTAGTGCCTGAAGATGACCCGCCGTTCGGCCTCGGGCAGTTGCCCGCTCAAGTCGGCCAGTTGGCGGCGCAGTTGGGACAGTTCCAGGCGGGCGTAGGCGTTGTCGGGTTCGGCGGGCTCGTCGTCGGCAACCAGCCCCGAGTCTTCCAGCGCAAAGCCCAACGCCAGGCCGACGGCGAGATCGGCCAGGCGCTCCAGTGCAGAGCGGCTTTGCGGGCCCGCGTCGCCCTGCCGCAGCGACTGCGCCCGCTCGCGTGCGATTTCGCGGCGCACGGCGAGCTGGCGTTGTAGCTCGCTATAGCTGGGCAGGCCATTGAGGATGGCGCCTTCGACGCGGTAGGTGGCGAAGGTCTCGAAGCGCACGCCACGGGCGGGGGTGTAGCGGTCGATGGCTTCGAGCAGGCCCACCATGCCGAGCTGCACGAGGTCTGCGAACTCAAGCTCGCCACCGACACGCCGCGAAAAGACGCGTGCAGCCAGGCGTCGCACCAGGGGCGTGTAGGCATCCACCAGGCTGGCGCGCTCGGTGGGCGACTGGCGGTTGGCCCAGCGGGCCGCGTGCTCAGTGGATGGTGCCGAGCAGGGATCGGGTGACGATGTTCCAGCCATCAATCAGCACGAAGAGCAGCAGCTTGAGCGGCACCGACACGGTGGACGGCGGCACCATCATCATGCCCAGCGCCATCAGCACGCTGGCCACGATGAGGTCGATGAGCAGGAAGGGCAAAAAGATGATGAAGCCCACCTGAAAGGCCGTGCGCAGCTCGGACAGCATGAAGGCCGGGATGAGGTGCAGCAGGCTGACGTCGGCCAGGCTTTGGGGGCGCGGCGCGTTGGCGAGTTCAATCATCAGCCCCAGATCCTGCTCGCGGGTCTGGCGAACCATGAAGTCCTTGATGGGCTCTATGCCGCGGTCGGCCGCCGTCTTCATCTTGACCTGGCCGGCCAGGTAGGGCTGCACGGCGTCGTCGTTGAGGCGTTGCAGCACGGGCTGCATGGAGAACAGCGTCAGGAAGAGCGCCAGCGTGATGATGACGACGTTGGGCGGCGACTCCATCAGCCCGATGGCGTGGCGCAGCATGGACAGCACAACGACGATGCGCACGAAGCAGGTCATGCAGACGAGCGCCGCCGGGATGAAGCTGAGTGCCGTGAGCCCGAGGAAGATGCGTAGCGCCGAGGCCATCTCGGGTGACTGCGCGCTTTGCTCGGCGAAGGTCCAGGGCGATGCCGGCGCGCCGGCCGCGTGGGCCAGGCCGGTGGTGAGGGCGAGCGCGACGGCAAGCCATAGGTGGAGGCGCTTCATGGGGCCAGCTCCGCTTCGACGGGGTCGTCCCGCAGGCATTGCGTGCCGGCAGGGCCGACGCTGAGCAGCAGTTGGCGGCTGCCGTAGCGGACGACGTTCAGCTGGACCTGTGCACTCAATGCGCGGGTTTCGACGACATCCAGCAACGCACCCTGGCGCTTCCAGCCGATGGCGGTGTTGCCACGGCGGCGCAGCACCCACAGCGCGGCGCCCAAGGCGGCAATGCACAGCACGATGGCCAGGCCCCACTGCGGGCCGCTGGGCAGGGCGGGGTCTTGCGCCGGCTTGAACGGGATGGCGGCGCTGGCGGTGGTGGCAGGTGCACCGTTCGCGCTTTGTGCTGCTCCGCCAGACGGGAGCTGAGCCCCTTCGGGCGGCTGGGCCGAGTTCATTGCGAAGCGTCGTGGGGCGCCACTTCGGTGATGCGCACGCCGAACTGGTCGCCCACGGCGACCAACTCGCCCCGGGCGACGACCTGGTCGCCCAGCATGACATCGAAGGGCGCGTTGAGGGCGGTGTCCAGCGTCAGGACGGCGCCTTCCTTCAGGGCTAGCAGCTCGCCGACCTTGGCGGTGGCGTGGCCGGCGACGACGGTCAGGTCGGCCTTGACGCCGGACAGCGCGGCAAGGCGACCTGCGGGCGCGGCCGACTTGCCGCTGGTTTCTTCAGCCACGACGGGCAGTTCGATGGAGGAGACGGACATGGCGAGATGGGTCAAGAAGAGGCGAGCCAGCGCAGG
>Ga0307515_10017574_pt1 | contig 13009 bp, 12 predicted proteins | sample 17_EM_MG_FD_194513 | JGI IMG/M metagenome (GOLD analysis project Ga0307515, IMG submission 194513) | Populus trichocarpa ectomycorrhiza microbial communities from riparian zone in the Pacific Northwest, United States - 17_EM | ecosystem: Host-associated > Plants > Roots > Unclassified | place...
AAAGTAGACCCATCTACCCCAGTACAAGCTGGCTTGCATTACATTGCAGCAGTTGCTAGTGGAACGCCAGGAAAAGATGGTAAATAAATTAACAGAATGGGCAACAAGCAAATCGACTCTGTATTAAAAATTGCTAAAATGCGTCCTAATACCATTGTATTTTTAGATTTACAAGTTGCTTTAAGTAATATCAAAGCAGAACTTCCTCACATTCAAAAATACCTAGAAATGCCAAATGTACATTTAGGCATAGACCCAGAATTTTCAATGAAAGATGGCTCGTTACCAGGCAAAAAAATTGGAACTTATGATGCTGCTGATTTAAACTATGTAACTGGCTATTTAGCAGATATTGTTAAAAAACATAACCTAACACCAAAGGTTTTTGTTGTGCACCGTTTTACTAAAAAGATGGTTACAAACTATAAAAGCATCAAGTTAAGACCAGAAGTTCAAATCGTTATGCACATGGATGGTTGGGGTGAGCCAGACTTGAAATTAGGTACTTACCGTCACTTTATTTATGGAGAACCTGTTCAATTTACTGGGTTTAAATTATTCTACAAAAACGATTTGAAAAAAGCACCAAACCGCTTAATGACTCCAGAAGAATTGATGAAACTAAAACCAATTCCGAGTTATATTCAATATCAGTAAATAATTGGTTGGTGAGGGTACCAACTAAGAAATAAAATTAAAAGCTTCGGGAAATTCTCGAAGCTTTTTTTGATTCTAGAGCTTCTTACTAATCTTCAAAAGTCAATAAAGCGTGTTGACTTGCAGTATGTATATCCCTCCAAACCCTATTAATTTCCGATTCTTTTTTTGCAGCTTCTAGTCCGCAGTAAGGAAAAAGTGTATCGGTAATTTTTCTGCTGGTATGGGCTAATTTCCTACTTGCCAAGCTTACATTTTTAAGCAGATTTTCGTCAATAGATTTGTTGTTCATCAAACTTATCCAAGACAAATCAAACGCTTCATAAAATTCATTTCGAGCTTGATCAAATTCAATTTTACATCGTTTAAATTCTGCATCAAAATAAAGGAGTTGACTTTCCTTATAACGTTTTATACCAGTTCTGCTGTAAAACAATTCTTCGGTCAATTGCAAAAAATGCTTAGCCATACCTGCGCTATTTACAGCTAAGGTTGTTTCAGCCAATTGCAAAAATGGATAATCAAATCCAGCTATATCAACTTTTATATCCTTGTTAATTTGAAAGGTTCTGTTTAATGGTACTTGCAAATCTTTAGCTTCAAATGCGTGACTGCCAGTAGCGATTAAACCAAAATAAGACCAACCTGGTAAAATGGTTATTTCATCCTTAAATAAAATGAAAGATTTAATAACTTGTTCTCCCTCATCTGATAAAATTGGAGAGCCATCTTCATTTTGCAAATTACAGTTTGCCGTAAATATAGTTGCGTGTAATGCTCCACTAGCATAGTTCCAATGACCATTTATTACATAACCATTTTCGGTTTTAACTGCTGTTCCTCCTACTGCTCCACTGCCAGCAAAACAAACTTCTCTGTTCGAAAAAACTTCCTTGGCTAATTCTGGATCTAAAAATCCTGCAAACCAACCAGCGCCGCTACAAAGTGTAACCGTCCACCCTAAGCTCCCATCTAAATAGGCCAACTCTTCTAGCAATCTTAAAATTTCCGGAAGTATTCTCGCTGGTCCACCATAAACTTTTGGTACATATAATTTGAACCACTCTTGTTGATAGGCTAATTCTAATATCTCTGGGTGCAATTTCCCATATTGTTCTGAAATCGGCGCAAGTTCAGACACGATTTTATGCCAAGCATTTTCTTTATTAATCTCCATAATTAGATAGGTTGTAAAACTTGTTGTTGCCTATAAATCCTTCTCCAATCCAAGAAACCAAAAATGGCAACAATGAATAAAAAGGTGGTTAATAACGCCATCAATGGCAAATCCTTATGGAATTTTAAAGGGATAGCAACAATGTTCGAGATATTAAGAAAAATCCAATTCTCGATTTTTCTACGAGTTAATAACCACATTCCAGCCCAAGCGGTTGAGGAAACAAAGGCATCGCATATCGGCACATCAGAATCAGTATAGTTTATCAATACGAAGTATAATACAAAATAACCTACAACAGTTATCAAAACAGCCGTGAACATTTCGTTTTTGGTTGTCCACGAAACTACAATTTGACCTTGATTTTGACTTCTGTTTTTCCAAATAACCCAACCATAAATACTCATACCAAAGTAATACATGCTCAGTAAAACTTCAGCATATAACTGTGCATTAAGTAATAGATACATCCCTAAAATAATTGCAACCAAACCTGTTGGGTACAATAAAACATTGTTACGTTTAGCTAATAAAACTTCGGCTACGCCAAATGTTACAACTATCCACTCTAGAAATGAGGTAGCTAAAATCTGGTCGTACAATAGTGCAAACCATTCCTGAAAATTCATCATTTACAATGCTTTTTTGTCGGCAAAGACAGTTAAAAAATAAAATATTAAAAACTGTTGCAGGGGCGAAACAGCAATGTAAAACAACCTCCTTCCTACGCTGGCATTATCCAGATCAGGTACATTTAAAGGTTTAGGGTTGGAGGGTTAGGGTTTCCCCTCTACCTTCTTACCTTTTACCTTTAAAATGGGTATAATCTCAGCTAGCTTTTACAATTTGAGTTTGTGCAAAGCCAGCACCCCTTTGAGTGATGCAAATATAGATTTAAAAAGATTAAAACAAAGGATTGATAAATTTTTCCCGCTGATTATGGAGATTTCGCAGATAAGGAAAAACCACATAGGCACATAGCAATGTCTTCTATGTGGTTTAATTTTGGATTGGTGAGGACACCAACCAAGAAGCTGAAATTAATTTGCCATGGGAGGCGGGTCACCGGTACCGCCTATTCTTCTTGTGGTCGGTGTTATCACCGACCCACTCAAAATAAAATAAATAATGGTTGGTGATAACACCAACCAAAGGAAAAAGGCTTCAAGATACTTCGAAGCCTTTTAAATTAATTTGCCATAGGTGGTGGATCGCCAGTGCCACCGATTCTATCGAAACTTAAATATCCTAACTGATAATCTTTACTTACTACAATAGAGACATCGCCTTCAATCTGATTTGCTTTTGAATAAAAGACATATTTATACACATAGTCTTTATAAGATATAAACTTGATGGATTTTAACTTTCCCATCATATCGTAAGCTCTTTTTATTTGCTCAGTAACAGCTTCTAATGTAACCCTTTGCCTGTAACCTAAAGTATATAAATCATAAGCCGATTTATAGTCTTGCTTGTTAAAAAAGTTTTTCCATTTATTTAATACTTCGTCAACTTTTTTATCTTGCCCAAAAGAGATTAAGCTAATGAATGATAATAATACTATAATAATTATTTTTTTCATATCAACTTTAAAAAAATCCTAACTGCCCTTTATCATCAATTTTAATGTCATCAGGATTAGTGATTTCAAAATCTACTTTTTTAACTGGTTTTGGTTCCTCAACTGGTTTATCAGCCTTTGGCTCAGTTTTAGTCTCGTTTTTCACTTCTTCCTTAGCAGGTGCATCTGCTTTTGTTTCAACCTTTGGTGTTTTTTCTTTAGATTTCTCTTCAACAACTGGAGCTATTGGTTCAGCTTTAAAAACAGGTTTCTTCTTTGGAGTTTCTTTAACTGGCGTCTCGTGGATAATTTCTGGCAGCTCTACATCCTCAACAACCTCTGGAACAACCTCGTCTACAACAATTTCAGCTACCATTTCTACTGCTTCATCTGAAACATCAGTTTGAGTAGAAGTTTCTGTAGTATCTTCATCTCCTTCAATGGCAATAGGTTCTACGTCATCCACAACCATAGGTTCTACCAACTCCATTCCTATTTCTGGTGTGGCATCAACTAAAGTAACTTGTTTAACATCGTGTTGCGAAAGCCTGTTACCATTTGCCTTTAGACCTTTTACATCTATCAATCCAGCCAAGTCTACAATTAAAGTTTCTGGTATTTTAGTTTTACCTTTTTCTACATCAATCTGAACTTGCGCATCTGGTTTACCAGTAATGAATATCATTTTAGAGCCAGGCTCCTCACTGATAATACTTACCTCTTTCCCGGCAGGTTGCATTTCAAATACAAATCGTTTTACGAAGTAGTTTTTAGCTTTGGTATCAAAATGCACCAATCCGTAAACCTTTTCAGGGTCGTATTTTTGCATCAATACAATTCCTGGGTCAAAGTGATTGCTTAACTCAAATCCCGTTAGCTCATACCAACCCGCAGCATTTACTTGCAAAATTTTATCATCACCATCAAACTCACCAAGGTATTTTCCTCTTCCATCAACATTTAAACGTTTCAGCAATTCATCATACCAAATCTTTAATCCTGATAAGGTAGAAACACCCTTACTCTTTAACAGTACCTTTTTAACAGGATATTTCGAAACAATATTACCTTGAGATGCACGACCTTTTATCGCAGTTTCAGCAAAATCTAAATCGAATTGTAGCTTCTTTAACTTAGAATGAGGTTTTAACTGAATAGTAATGATCTCTGCTTCCCCGTTCGGATTGGCAGTGAAATATAAAATCTTCGAACCCTTAGTGCCTTTGGTTAAATCGTACTCCTTATCTCGTGTAACCCCTAAAACAGAAAAACGTTTAATGTAATTTGTTCCGCTTGCACCATCTCTGTAAATCAGGTTATAAACAGTACGTTCATCACCTTTTTTAAATACCTGAGCGTGGATAATTCCCTTACCTACAAAAGTTTTATCTGCAACCTTGGTTACAATGCACTTTCCATCTTCACGGAAAACAATGATTTCATCGATATCAGAACAATCGGCAACAAATTCATCCTTACGTAAACCCGTTCCAATAAAACCATCTTCACGATTTACATATAATTTAACGTTTGCCAAAGCCACTTTACTTGCCTCCACTTTATCAAAAAAGCGAATTTCCGTTTTACGTTCCCTACCCTTGCCGTATTTGTCTTTCAGTTTCTGATACCAAGCGATGGCATAATCAGTTAAATGACGCAAATGACCTTTAACCACCTTAATTTCATCTTCCAAAGCTTTCATTTGCTCATCAGCCTTTTTCACATCAAAACGAGTGATGCTACTCATCGGCTTGTCGATTAGTTTCTTGAAATCTTCTGGTAAAATCTCTCTGTATAAAGAAGATTTAAAAGGGTCGAACAATAAGTTCAACACCGTTACCACACCTTCAAAATCAGCAGAATTTTCATATTCAGGGTTTTTGTACATCCCTTCTTGAATAAAAATCTTTAACAACGAACTAAAGAAAATCTTCTCCTGTAACTCGTGCAAACGGATTTCCAATTCTCGTTTCAGCAAGAATTTAGTGTGTTTTGTATTTTGTTCAAGGATATCATTAACCGTTAAAAAATGTGGTTTATCATCCTTAATGATACAAGTATTCGGTGAAATTGAAACCTCGCAAGAAGTAAAGGCATATAAGGCATCAATCGTCACATCTGGAGAAATTCCAGGTGCCAATTGAATAACAATCTCCACATTAGCTGCAGTATTATCTTCAATCTTTTTGATTTTGATTTTACCCTTATCATTCGCAGCTAAAATACTGTCTATAACCGAACCCGTTGTTGTGCTATATGGAACTTCGGTAATCACCAAAGTCTTTTTATCTTTTTCTGTAATTTTCGCCCTCACCCTAATTCTACCACCACGCATTCCCTCGTTGTAGTTAGAAAAATCGGCCATTCCTCCTGTAAAGAAATCTGGCAAAATATTACTTCTATTTCCTCTTAAAATTTCTATCGAAGCATCTAAAAGCTCCACAAAATTATGAGGCATTACTTTAGTCGCCAAACCTACTGCAATTCCCTCCGCTCCTTGCGCCAATAGCAATGGAAACTTAACAGGAAGTGTTACTGGCTCGCTATTTCTACCATCATAACTTAACTGCCAAATGGTCGTATCCGCATTAAAAACAACATCATTAGCAAATTTCGATAAACGAGCTTCGATGTAACGAGGTGCCGCAGCGCTATCGCCAGTAATCGGATCACCCCAGTTACCCTGACAATCAATTAGTAAATCTTTCTGACCAATTTGAACCATCGCATCGCCAATAGAGGCATCACCATGCGGATGGTATTTCATCGTATTCCCAATTACGTTGGCCGCTTTGTTAAAACGTCCATCGTCCATTTCCTTAAGCGAGTGCATGATACGGCGCTGCACGGGTTTTAAACCATCGTGAATGTGCGGTACCGCCCTATCTAGAATTACATAAGAAGCATAATCGAGAAACCAGTTTTCATAAAGTCCGTTAATGGGTATAACTGAATGTTTAATCTCCGGATTATCCGGCAAGGCATCTTCGTTTAAATTTTGGTCTAATTCTTCACTCATTCGCTATAAAAGTATTTGGGATGCGTAAATATAACGCTTGCAATTATAATTTTCGAGAGAAGTTTTTAACAGGGTGTTGAGAGGTATTGAGTAATGAGAATTGCGTATTGCGAAATCAAAATAACCAGCTAAGAAATCTAAGAGCAGCTAAGTATAATCGTCTAGTCTTAGGTTTCCTAAGATGCCTTAGATGGTTAATCATTTAACCACATTAGGAACATAGAAGAATAGTAATCTTAAAACTTAGGTTTTCTTAGGTCCCTTAGGTGGTAAGGCTAACTAAGCATAATCTGCCAAGCTTAGATTTTCTAAGATGTCTTAGCTGGTAAAAAATTAACCGATTAGAAAAGCAAAAACAGCAATCCTTAGCAATGCTAGCCCCGCTGTACGCTTTACTTCAGGGTAACCGCAAGGGTTACCCCTACGTGTTCGCTCCCATCGGGTTTATTTAACAAAAGATGGTACTAGTATTGGAGGTTGCAAAGTTTTCCAGTAAATTGCCTGCTTTGTAGGAAAACTAAGAGAACATGTCTGTTAAAAGAACTAAATACCTAAGAAAATATAAAGAAATTGATGCGCCAGGTTTAGATGCCATCAACGAACGTGAGTTGGAAATTTATGGCAATCAGGAAGCTACACATATTGCAACTGCCATACCTTATGAAATGGGTGGCAAAGACCCACTTTGGGCAGTAGAATATTTCAAGAGCGAAGAACAAGCTACTCACTTACATTATGTTACCTTAGGTTATACCAATTTATTTTTCGATGCCGAATGTGCAGATGATAAGATAAATGGCTTTGGTTTTGAGATTACTTTTAGACATTTACCAGTTGCTGGCGACCCAGAAAAACCGCTTTGGGCAGCTGCCTTTTTACAAAATATTGCCAAATACGTTTGGAAATACCAAAACGGTTTTGATGAATATCATTATATGTCGGCTGGCGGACCGTTTAGACCAAAAACAGAATCAAACATTAGTGCTTTTGTATTTTCTATTGACTCAGAATTTGAAGAATTAGACACACCGCACGGTCATTTAAAATTCTTGCAATTATTCGGCATCACTACTCAAGAATATCAAGACATCGAAGACAAAAAATACACTGCAAAAGAATTGGTAGAAAAACATAAAAAAACTAATCCGCTGTTGATTACAGATTTGTTTAGGAAGGGGTAACGTGTAGAAACGTTTATAACCGTTTTTACACGGATATTGGCGCAAGTGGAAATATGCCTTACAACTATCAAATAGCAGCTTTATTAAAATAAGTTGCGCAAAGCAACGAGTTAGTGGCAAGCTATAACAACACCGAAATATTGTGATGACTCAAGAAAAAAAAATAGAAGTAATACAAGCCTTAAATGAAGCAGATTTAAGAGAGAAAGTATTAATTCCTCTTTTTACAAAAATGGGTTTCGTAGACCCAATACTTCATCACCATTCCAATGAAAAAGGAAAAGACATTGTTCTGAAAGAAATAGACACAAAGTTTAATAAGACTTACTATTTATCTGTTGTGGTAAAAGCTGGAGATGTTACTGGTTCTTCTTCTAGCAGCTCTGGTTATTTTGCTCTTTTAAATCAAGTAAAACAATCATTTAATGAGCCATACAAACATATTTATGAGTTAAAAGAAGTTTTTATTGACCAAGTCATAATAGTTATAAGTGGTAAATTTTTGCCAACTTCTTTAGAAAGCATTTATGGCACGCTTAAATCAGAAAAACTTGACAAATCCATTAGAGAGCCTATAGACATCAACAAGCTTATCAGACTTACTGACGAACATTTTTCAGAATATTGGGATGAATTCAATGATGAAACCAAAGCACTTTTAGAACAAAGAAACTATCTACTAAACAACTTGGGGAAATTGAGTAAAGTTTTGTTTCCTGACATTAAAAGTCAAGAGCTTTTTTTACAAAAAGTAGCTAAATCAGACTATGAGATAGAATTATTTCCTTACAAATTTGTAAGAAAGTATATAGCTGATATTGGATACAAAAAAATAAACATTGACGAGGTTGATGAATTTTTTACTGACACGTCAATATCAAATGGCTACGCTGACATTAAAAAACATTTTTTTGATATTAAGGAAAAAGCCAAAAGCATCTTGTATGAAATTGATGAAGTTGTAGAAATATTAAAAGAAATTCTTGACGAGAAAAATCCTGAGAAAGTTGTTGATTTAACAATGAAATTGGAAAGTTATGTCGGTAGCGGATATGGCAGAAGTTTCCAGTTTTCAACAAAAGATATTGAAGGTCAGGAAGATTTTTATTATGGATTGAAAGAATATAGGAGAAAAAAGGAACACTTAACTGAACAAAATCAATTTGAATTCTACAACAATCTATTTGAAGTTGTATCAGAAAAAACCGAAAAAGAACTAACGAACTTTTATAAAGAACATCCTAAAGAAGACAAAGAAACTTGGTTAGGTTTTAGTCTAATAATGGACTTTGAAAATCAAGTATTAGCAGAGTTAAAATTCTACAAGTTTCAAGAGAAACCAAAAACAATTGAAAAGGACTCAAGATTTGGTTCAGCAAGTAAAGAAATTGAAAGAATGTTCATTGTTAATCCAACTGAAATAAAAGTGGAAATAGCTGTAAATAATTACGGTTTTTGGAAGGAAGAGGAACATACGAATGAAACAAAAGCAAAAAGTTTTTTATGGCACTACCAAAAAGCTTTTGAAAAAATGTTTTTAGAAATAACTGGACTAAAGGAAGATGATAAGCCAGCCACTAACACGAGCTTTGCGTCAGGCGGGATGACGTGCAAACTTGGAGCTTAGTGCTCCTATTCAAGTTCAGTGCTGGTTGACAGTTTTGTGCTCCGAAACCCACCCGAATGCAAAGCCCGAAAACGTTATAGGCAAGTTTGCAAACTAACGAACCTAAACGAAGAGGTTTAGCGCAAATGGTAAGGTGTCAATCAATGACAGGCTGATAAATTTAAATAATTAGTTACTTATAGATGCATAACATTACGCTTATCGGTACGACTCATTCGAAAAATGGTCTATGCAATTCTGATGAATTGTATAAGATCATTGAAGAAATTGAGCCCAATGTAATTTTCGATGAATTGCCAAGTCATTTTTCAGATATGTACTATAGCGAGTCCTTCGATACTTATTGCACTAATAGCATTATGCTTGGTCGACCTATGCCAATAGTTCCTCTTGAAGTGAAATGTGTTAAAAAATACAAACAGAACTACAGTATTGAAATTATTCCTGTTGATATTGATAATAGACAAAAATTATCAGAGCATCAAGAGGCAATTTCATCTATATTCCTCAAATTCTTTAGAAATGATGATTACAAAAAACTAGACAATGATATAGATATCCTTGCTGCACGAGAAGGTTTCCAATTTTTAAATAGCGATCACTTTTTAGAACTGTTAGAAAAAAGAGAGTGTCTAGAGAAAACTATTCTGGAGTCTGAAATCTACAAAAAAAGACTACTTAGTATATACAATTTATTTCATTTGGAACAACGCGAAAATCGAGAAAACGTGATGCTAAATAATATTTATAATTACAGTAAAGCAAATGAATATAATCAAGCAATTCTTTTGATTGGTGCCAACCATAGGAAATCAATAATGCAAAAAATTGGACAGTACCAAAAGCTGTCAGAAATTAAGTTGAATTGGACAATCTTTGGAAATAAATAAAAACTCGCTATTCCAGATTTGTAATCTGGAATTCCTATCCTAGGATTTGCAATCCGTATTAAATACATTTGATAAAGTGGTTTGCTATTTCGCTATTTCAAATTGTATTTCACTTAATCTTGAACTTTCATAATTTTATAACGACTATGGAAATATCATCGAAAGCAAATAATATAATTACTCAAATTAGTGATGATTCGACCAAACTTGGTGACTTACGAAAAATTGCAAATGATATAAAAAAAGACCACGAATTGGCCATGGAACTTTGGTCGACTGGGCAATACATAGCTCGACAATTGGCTATTCTGATCATGGACAAAAAGCTTCTTTCTCAAGAGCTCATCAACAAATTAGTCGAAGACATTACCATTCATCAAGAAGAAGAAAGAAATCAATTGATTGATTGGTTAATGGCTAACCAACTTTCTAAAGACAAAAAAACAATCGCACTTATGGAGTCATGGCTTGATAGTCAGTCCTCACTTCAAAGACGTATTTTTTGGTATTACCAAGCTCGTTTGCGTTGGGTGGGGCAAACACCACCACCAAACAGTGAAGAGTTACTTTCTTTAATTGAAACTCGAATAGAAAAAGAAGAACCAGAAGTACAATGGGCAATGAATTTTACTGCGGCTCAAATCGGGATTTTCCAACCTGAGTATCGTTCAAGATGCATTGCTCTTGGAGAACGAACCGGGCTTTACAAAGACGAAATGGCAGCAAAAAATTGTACACCTAATTATCTACCAAAATTTATAGCCATACAAGTTGCTAAACTCAATAAGTGATCTTCTGTTATTCCAGATTTGCAATCTGGAATTCTTATCATGGGTTTTGTAATCCGTGTCAACTCCATTAACTTTAAAAAATAAGAAGAACAGAAAAGACTATACTACCAAAAAATTAATGAGAATGAAACAAAAAAGCCTATCAGAATTAACTGACCAAGAGCTTTTACAAGAAGCAAAAAAAATGAAATCAGCTAACATAACTAATGCCGTATTAATTGGGTTTCTGGTAGGAGTTGTATTTTACAGTGTTATAAAAAATACTTGGGGATTTTTAACGCTAATTCCTTTATTTTTAATCTATAAATTGATCAATAATTCAAAATACGACAACAAAGAATTAGAAAATCTTTTAAAAGAACGGAATCTGAAATAGATAATAAAGATTAATTACCATGAAAGTAACACCTGAACATAACCAGCGGATTGCAAAAATGACATTTGCATCAGTTTATCCGCATTACATCACAAAAGTGGAAAGTAAAGGCAGAACTAAAGAAGAATTGCATCAAGTAATAGAATGGCTTACTGGTTTTGATGAGAAAAAATTGCAAGAATTGATTGCCGAAAAAGCAACTTTTGAAACCTTCTTTAAAAAAGCCACATTAAACCCAAATGCTGGTTTAATTACCGGGGTTATTTGCGGTTACCGAATAGAGGAAATTGAAAATACCTTAACAAAAGAAGCTAGGTATTTAGATAAGTTGGTAGACGAATTGGCCAAAGGCAGAAAAATGGAAAAGATTTTAAGGGGTTAACAACATCAATTTTATTTAGAGTTTGTCATTCTGAGGAACGAAGAATCTCATAAAAGAATTCTACTCCTAGATTCTTCGACAAGCTCAGAATGACAACTTTTTTTGTAATTTCTTATCATACATCAAATCTTTTAAAATTTTTAGCATCTACTTTTGTTTTGTAAACAAAGGGCAATTCAAATTGTCTTAACTAAAACAAAATATTCAATCATCACTAAAACTTAAAACCATGAGCTCATTAAAATTAAAAGACGGAACTGAAATTTATTACAAAGATTGGGGAACAGGACAACCAATAGTTTTTCATCATGGTTGGCCATTAAGTGGTGATGATTGGGATGCACAAATGATGTTCTTCTTAAATGAAGGTTACAGAGTTATTGCACACGACCGCAGAGGACACGGAAGGTCTACACAAACTGCAACAGGAAACGACATGGATACTTATGCAGCAGATGTTGCAGAATTGGTAGCATTTTTAGATTTAAAAGATGCTATTCACGTTGGTCACTCAACGGGCGGTGGCGAAGTAATTCGTTATGTAGCTAAACACGGCAAAGGCAGAGTTGCTAAAGCTGTATTGGTAAGCGCCGTTACTCCAATTATGGTACAGAATGATGAAAATCCTGATGGTGTGCCAATGTCAGTTTTCGATGGGATTCGTGAAGGTACAGCAACCAAACGCCCACAGTTTTTTGCAGATTTTACTGATGCATTTTATGGTTTCAATCGCGAAGGTGCAAAAACATCTCAAGGTATAAAGGACAACTGGTGGAGACAAGGAATGATGGGCGGCATAAAAGCACATTACGATTGTATTAAAGCGTTTTCAGAAACTGATTTTACTGAAGATTTAAAAAGTGTAGATATTCCAGTTTTAGTATTGCATGGCGAAGACGACCAAATTGTTCCTTTCGAATTAACTGGTGTAAAAGCAGCGAAGTTATTACAAAATGGAAAATTGATTTCTTATCCAGGTTTCCCTCATGGAATGCCAACTACTGAAGCTGCAACTATAAACAAAGACCTTTTAGCTTTTATTAAAGGATAATTAGTATTGCGATAATTTGAACATTAAGGAGTTAAGAAGAATGATACTTAATCCTTAATGTTTTTTATTTGATTTTGTCATTCTGACGCAGGAAGAATCTCATAAAAGAATTCTACTCCTAGATTCTTCGCGATGCTCAGAATGACAAAACTATTTTGAATGACAATGTGTGGTAATTTCTTATCATACATCAAATATTATAAAACTGCTACACCTTAACTTTGTTAAAAGAATTTACAGCTATGGAACTAGGTATAGGAATGTTTGGAGATTTGCAAGTAAATGCAAAAGGCG
>Ga0307515_10017575_pt1 | contig 13009 bp, 9 predicted proteins | sample 17_EM_MG_FD_194513 | JGI IMG/M metagenome (GOLD analysis project Ga0307515, IMG submission 194513) | Populus trichocarpa ectomycorrhiza microbial communities from riparian zone in the Pacific Northwest, United States - 17_EM | ecosystem: Host-associated > Plants > Roots > Unclassified | place...
TGATTCAACAATCGAGATTTGCTTATAATTGGTGGCTAAAATCATTTAATACACATTCTTTGCTAAACTTGGGAAATCATCTATGACTTTATAAGTTTTATAATTGATGAGGTTCGTGAAAAACTCCATTGAGATCGAGTTCTTTCCAAGGTTGATGGCTTATTCGAAAAGTTGAGAATATTGGTATTACTTATTAGACAACACAAATACCTGCACAAGAAGGACAAGTCCCTTATTGTGTCTAGGGGACCTTCCAGTAAATATAAGTTAGAACAAATGTAGAAGAACTCATGTAGAAGAAATGAAGCTTTAGAGGATGTGTGGTGTGTGTTTATAGAATTTAAAGAAAATTGTTTGGAAGAAGAAGAAGATTAAAAGAGAATTATCAAGCTGAAGATGACTTTTGTCGTGGTTAAAGGTTGTTTATATGCCTTCAGCTCAGATGTGTCTGTGTAAAGGGTAAAATAGTATATATACATATGCCCAAGTCCAATAGAACGCAATCAATTTTAGGTACTAGATGCTCGGATGAGCTTTTTGGGCCATTAGGGCTTTATTATGGCGCTTCTTGTGAGCTTTGCCTACAACTCTAGAACGTGGGCCAGGTGTAGATATGCCCTTCAACGACAAAACCATCTTTAATTGGGCTGTTAGTTCCTAGAGCGTGAAAACCCAGTCAGATTTGAATGACCCAAACGGTAAAGACAGACTTCACAAACTACAATGTGGGCAGGTGGATGGGCTTTGTCTTTGGGCTAGCCTTGGGCTGAGCTATTTGATTTTGATGCTTAAAGGGTGTGAATCCTGAGAGAGCAAGCAAACACGTCAAACTGGCAAATACTGTTATCTGGGCCTGGATAAGAAGCCCACGTGAGGGGGCATGTTTTAGGCCGCTTGGCATGATTCTTAGCCTTAAAGATGGATGGCCGTTTTTCATCAATTAAAATGGTAATTTAGGAACCACATACGAACGGAAAGATTTTCGTGGGCTAATATTTCCCTAAAACAAGAGAACAATTCTGCTTCTTGTTTTTTTTTTTAATTTTTCTTTTGTGAACTAAGAAATTAATCCTCTTTTCATGAGAATAAGAAAAGTAAGACCTCGTTGGATTTAACGCATGCTTAACTGTGGTCAGGAAATCAACAAGTCACATGCGAGCTCTCCACTCCAGGCTTCAAGTTTGGATAGGCTATTTTACGTTGGCCCACCCTGTCACAAACACCCGCTAATAGATATTCTGAGCTGCGTGGCCGCTTTGAAGCCTCTATATTTTATAAAATCCTGTATTTTTTTATAAATTATTATTTATATATATATATTTAGATTATTTTGATAAAACTGCACTCTTTCATAAAAAAAAAAAATTACGTGTTCAATGACATTTTAACCAATATAATTTCTGAGATTCTCAGAACTGCCACGCTTCAGATAAACGATATCTTACAAGCCTTCTTCTTCTTCTTTTTTCTTCCCTTCAATGGTTGGTGTGTTTTCGGATAAGGTTTTGGGCAAGATCCATTCATTCAATGCGTGCTCGAACACATAATTCACATATAAACTGGTGTAGCCTTGTGGATTTTCTTTTCTTACAGCCTCTTAATATTTGAATCATGGTTGATAATAAAGAGAAAAGGATAACTTATTATTTGAATGAATTAAAATATGAAAAAGAAACATGCATATCATACATGCATTAAAAACAATTAATTTGTTGAAATCTATACTTATAAATATCCTTTTTTTCTTACCTTCTGAAAATCCTTCATCTTCCTTGATCAAAAAAAGAAAAAAAGAAAGAAAAAAACCCTTTCTTTTAACAGTCCTCGACAGATTATGTAGGATCATAAAATATCACATATTTTCTTTTCGAGTTAGTCAACGGAAAAATTAGCCCAGAAAAATTTGACTAGTTTAGGTAATATCGTTAATTTCTTCAAATAAAGGGGCAAACAATACACGAGCTCAATTTTAAGCAATTACTCAAAGGAAAAGAAGAAAATTAAGTGGAATACAGAAGCCCGAGCCAAAGCAGAAGTGTTTCGTTATCCCCAACGACACAAGCCCAACCACAACACAAAACCAGTAGAGAGAGACTCAAGGTAGGTCTCTTAACACAGAACAAAAACCAATAAAAATGGCAGCGGAGACAGTGAGGCTAACAGGTTCAGCCTCAGGTTCAAGCACACCCTGCAATTTCAATGGGTCTCAAAGAAGACCAACTCACTTTCTTGGTCTCCCTTCTTCTCGTGCTTCAATTTCAATCTCTTCTTCTCTCTCTCATTTCCTGGGAAGCTCTGCGCGCATTGCCTCACACTCTTCTAAGTTCTCAACTTCACGCCAACTGCGAGAGAGGAGGAGAAACTTCTCCGTCTTTGCCATGGCTGCTGATGGTCTCTTTCTGTTTCAGTTTTCATTATCTGAATTTCTTTGTTTTGGAGTTAGTTTGGTGTTGTGTGCGGGGTGTTTTTTGGGTTTATGAAGGAACCCGTCTGTGAAATACTTGTTTTTTGTATGTGTTTGATGAAATCGTGCTTGTCTTTTCTGTTTTCGCTACATATTTGGCAATGGAATTTGAGATAGGAAATTGCTTTTATTCTGTTCCTTTGCTTTTTCTATTTTTTAGTGATTTATTAATGGAGTTTCTTCTTCTTCGAGTGCATTAACATTAAAGTTTGGATTTTTTACTGCCATGACAGAGGAATTGAGTTGAGTATTCGGTTGGTTGAAAAGAGGTTGCTTGTTTTTTTTCCCTGTTAAACTTATGAGCTGTTGGATTGTGGATATATGAAAGTGCAAGGTTTATTTTTCCTGCGCATGGCCTTCGCTTTATATTTCTTTCTTATCACAAAGGCTGTTCGGACTCTAGCCTTTACAGTTTATGTTATCTGTATCAGTGTCAGAAGTCACACAACTATGCTGCTTTGTAGGTTTAGGTGACTGATAAGGTTCCTTCCTAGGATAGCTTCGTGATTTTGATTGATTGTAGAAGTTCTAGTTGCATACTGTCTGCAAGATTCACATTTACTTTATTGAGTACGTGAGCTGAGGCACATGAATTTTAAAAATAATCTTTAATCTAGAATATGAATTTCCTTGTGTCAAATGATTGGTGCTTGTTGCAGTCTCCACATCTGGCTTAACATGTTTTCTACTTTACCTTTTTCCAGAGGCAAAGCGTACGGTGCCTTTGAAAGATTACCGGAACATAGGGATTATGGCTCACATAGATGCAGGAAAGACTACTACAACCGAACGGATTCTGTACTATACAGGAAGAAACTACAAAATAGGGGAGGTACATGAGGGAACAGCTACAATGGACTGGATGGAACAAGAGCAAGAAAGAGGGATCACCATTACTTCTGCTGCAACTACCACATTTTGGAACAAGCATCGCATCAACATTATTGATACTCCTGGCCATGTTGATTTCACACTTGAAGTGGAACGAGCTCTCAGGGTTTTGGACAGTGCTATCTGCTTGTTTGACAGTGTTGCTGGTGTGGAACCACAATCTGAAACTGTGTGGAGGCAAGCGGATAAATATGGAGTGCCCAGAATTTGCTTTGTCAATAAGATGGATCGGCTTGGAGCAAACTTTTTCCGAACTCGAGACATGATAGTGACAAACTTGGGTGCCAAACCACTTGTTATTCAAATCCCAATTGGTTCAGAAGATAGCTTTAAAGGAATTGTTGATCTTGTGAAAATGAAAGCTATAGTTTGGTCAGGAGAAGAATTGGGTGCAAAGTTTGCATATGAGGATATTCCAGCTGATCTTCAAGAGTTGGCTCAAGAATACCGTGCACAGATGATAGAGACCATAGTTGAGCTGGATGATGAAGCTATGGAGGGCTATCTAGAGGGAGTTGAGCCTGAGGAGGAAACAATCAAGATATTAATTAGGAAAGGAACGATTGCAAGCATTTTTGTCCCTGTCTTATGTGGCTCTGCTTTTAAGAATAAGGGGGTTCAGCCATTGCTTGATGCTGTCATTGATTATTTGCCTTCGCCTATTGACTTGCCAGCAATGCAGGGTTCTGATCCTGAGAACCCAGAAGTGACAATTGAAAGGGCTGCAACTGATGATGAACCATTTGCTGGACTAGCATTCAAGATCATGACTGATTCATTTGTGGGATCCCTCACATTCGTGAGAGTGTATTCAGGGAAGCTAAGTGCAGGATCTTATGTAATGAATGCGAACAAAGGTAAAAAAGAGAGAATTGGAAGACTTCTAGAAATGCATGCCAATAGCAGAGAGGACGTTAAAGTAGCTTTAACTGGTGATATAGTTGCTCTTGCTGGTCTAAAAGATACCATAACCGGTGAAACTCTTTGTGATCCTGATAATCCTATTGTGCTTGAGAGGATGGACTTCCCTGATCCTGTCATTAAGGTTGCAATTGAACCCAAGACTAAAGCTGATGTTGATAAGATGACGACTGGTTTGGTCAAACTTGCACAGGAAGACCCTTCTTTCCACTTCTCACGTGATGAAGAAATCAACCAGACAGTGATCGAAGGAATGGGAGAATTGCATCTTGAGATTATTGTAGATCGCCTCAAGAGAGAATTTAAGGTTTGAATTTCTAATTTTCAAGTTAATTTCAAGTTTTCCTTCACTTAAAATCTTCATTAACTTGGATTTTAAATGTTCTTTGACTTGTATGCTACTTGAAAATATTGTGTTTGCTGGGTACGGCTAAATACTTAATTTTGCATTCAGTCCCCTATCCATGTAACAATTAAGATGTACAATCATTATATGCTAGATTACATGCCCTGCACGTCATGTTATTTTATTGGCTGGCAAGTGTAGATTCAGTAAGAAACCAGACTCCACTTAATTATCCGAGAGAGAGAGGCAGGAATCTGACAGACTGAAATTGGATTCTTTGGTCACAGTATTTCTATGGATTAATTTTATTTTGATTAAATTGTTTTTAGACAGTTTCCTGCAGAACAACTAACAGAGAAGCTCTGTTCAACACTTAGTTTTTGAAAATCTACTGAGAACAAAAATACTGGTAGATGTTAATTTGAATTGTGATGGCGTGGTTGCTTCCCTTAAACAGGTAGAAGCAAATGTTGGTGCACCACAAGTGAACTACCGTGAAAGCATTTCCAAAGTAGCAGAAGTGAAGTACGTCCACAAAAAACAGTCTGGTGGGCAAGGACAGTTTGCTGATATAACAGTGCGGTTTGAGCCCATGGAGGCAGGGACTGGATATGAGTTCAAAAGTGAAATCAAGGGAGGTGCAGTGCCAAGAGAATATGTTCCTGGAGTGATGAAAGGACTCGAGGAGTGCATGTCTAACGGAGTGCTTGCTGGCTTTCCTGTTGTCGACGTACGTGCTGTTTTGGTAGATGGTTCTTACCATGATGTTGATTCAAGTGTGTTGGCATTTCAACTGGCGGCCAGAGGGGCTTTCAGGGAAGGGATAAAGAAAGCTGGTCCAAGAATGCTAGAACCTATAATGAAAGTTGAAGTGGTCACACCTGAAGAACATTTGGGTGATGTTATTGGTGATCTCAACTCAAGAAGAGGTCAGATCAACAGCTTTGGTGACAAACCTGGTGGTTTGAAGGTATGTGATGCCAAGTGAGATGGTCCTGTATTATTTTTCCTTGATCTTTGCTGAGCTTCATTTCCAATCTCTTAAACGGGTTGGTTTGGGATTAATGCAGGTGGTTGATTCCCTTGTTCCACTGGCTGAGATGTTCCAATATGTTAGTACACTTCGAGGAATGACGAAAGGGCGTGCATCCTACACCATGCAATTAGCCAAGTTTGATGTTGTCCCTCAACATATCCAAAACCAGCTTGCTGCGAAAGAAGAAGTTGCTGCTTGATTTTGTTTTCCTGATTCCCTGAAGAGGACGGAGCATTGTATTCTTGTGAAATGGATGCCTTTTGTTTCAAGTAACCAATTTTGTTTTATTTTGTACCATTCCTATATGTAAAATGCAAAAGGATTTACTAAAAAACAAAGAATTAAGGTTTGAGAAACGCGGCATTGATTCAACCTGGAAAATTATTGTTAAATTTGACTGAACTATGTAGAGATTAATTACGAGAATAAGAGATTAAGGGAAGATTGACAATACCAATGACACAAGGAAGTTGTTGATTGGGCATATTGCAAGTACAAAATTTTAGTTGCCACCGTAGAAAATAGAAAGAAAAAAACGCGTAGAAGCGGATCGGAACATGGATTCAATTAATAGCATGGTTAGAAAAACTCACATTCTAGTACTAATCTTGGGATAAAACTTGTAGTTCATGGACATAACTCGGAATTGGTGGATGCTCCAAGAAGAAAAGCTTGATATACACAAAAAATAGAAGTCTACTGCATACTTCGATAGAGGTGATTAGAGGTAGGTTTTAGAAATGGATGGAAGGAAGTGACTGTTTGGCATAACTATATTAGGATGTGTTTCCCATAATTTTGATGTCCTAAAATACAACACTCTTGAAAGTTGAAACCCTTTCCGTGCTGCGTGTGGACAAGGGAGTATATACGAAGTTAACCTGATAAGTGCGTTACGCGTGTAAACAAACATAATCCTGGGAGACGAAGCAGAATTGAGAATCCCATCCCTGTTATTCTCTATGCTCATCGCTTCTTTGTTCATTCATTGATGTGAGCGAATCGAGGAATCTCGTAGCCAGGTACCATCTAAAGACAAGTCATTTTTGCATTAACTGTAGCTTTCTCTGATTTCCCTGAGTGTGGCAGTTGACACATAGAAAATAAACTATTCCAAAGGATCCCGCCGTTGGACTTGCTCATGCAAAAGCACCACGTCCTGCAGGGAGGAACCACTGCACATGGCTAATTTCATATCCTAGAGGAACCTTGTCACTATCCAATTAAGGGCAAGCATGACTCTTGAATGTGCGTCCACACGCAAGCAAATATAAACATATCAAAACTTTTCCAAATTCGATTAATTTTTTACCACCTGGCCCACTCAAATTCACATTGGAAATTACAATTCACTGGTGAAAAAGTTCAAAAAAACAAAAAAGAGAGTTTTGCCCATTTAACTGCCTTTTTCCATTCAAATCTATCTCATCTGGACAATTCCAGCTTGGACAAGCTTCTGAATCTTGCTCATCACCATTGGGTTCTTCGTGTGTTCCTGAGCAGACTTGGGATTCTCTTGGAAGTCAACCAACACCTGAAGATTGTGACAAAATGTATTATTACTACCACGCACAGTTGCAACCATCTTCGATTTTGCATTTGTTTTGCGGATCTAGAGAAAAGGGTGACAAGGCAGTTTAAATCCTTACCTGTCTCATGACGGGATCTGAGAGAATGTTCTGAATTTCTGGGTCCTGCATTCCCTTGGCCTGCAAAATGGAAGTCACAAATTCAAGACCCATGATCCAGCCACCACTCAAACTTTCTGCGCATTAAACGTAAGTCATAAAAGTAAACTTACCTGTCTTTCCTTTAGCTCCTCAGGGCTTAGGTCACCACGACTGGCCTTATTGAGCTGTTCCACACATCTGTAAAAGAAGTGAGAGCACAGTTAAACTCTCTCAACCATGTGTACACTTAAATGTAAACAAATCTAGATAAATAAATACCTTCTAACACCATCTAACAATTCCTGGTTCCGAGGGTCATGTTTCAGACCCTCCTGATAAGTTTCCAAGGCTTTATCATACTCTTTCATGAAGAATTGAACAGCACCTTTTCTTGTATAACCCTTTGAGAATGTGGGATCAAGTTCAATGCACATCTCTGCATCCTTCAATCCCTCAGGAAGAGCCCCAAGTTTGGTGTAGCATGCAGCTCTGTTACTATATGTCTATAAGCAGCAATCAGCCAAGCATTAGAGCGGAACAACTGAAACCAATCACATACATACGAAATGTTTGGGTGACTGTTACTACCTTGGGATCTTTAGGATTCCTTCTCAAAGATTCTGAGTAGTGCTTCACAGCCTCTGGATACTTCTGCTGCTTGAAAGATTCATTGCCTGCAGAAAGTGCACACCATCACACCATACACATATGTAACAAAATGGATTAAGTGACAGAATAATATGAACTACATTCAAAGGAATAACCAGCAACTAAACATGAACAGAGAATGGCTACCTTTCTCACGCTCTTCCTCAGCCAATTTTGGATCAAAGTATTCTTGTTGCTCAAGATCCTTCTTTGCTTTCTCCGCCTCATTTAGCTTCTTCAGCGTGTCTGGATTGCGATGCTCTGTAAGGGCCTTCTGGAAAGTCTCAATGGCAGGTTCATAGTCCCGTGAGCATTTTGCCATTTTCACCAAGGCAGTTCCTTTCCTTGTCAATGCTCTTGCTACCATCTTAAAGTCTGATCTAAGCTCTCTACCTCTTTCAACAGCTTTGTCACAATCTTTAATACATTCATCATACTGAAAATTGTAATTGGATCAGAGAGGGGTACAGGTGAAATCAAATAGTAAAAACACAGGTGATAATTCTACTCCTATACAAAACCATGGTTAGCCCATATGAGCACGATAACATTAAAAACTTTCATCAATGCAGAGTAAGCTAGTCAGACTGCAAGTGATCACCTGAATTTCTCTCGCTAGCTATTACAAAAAGCAGGACTAATATACTCCAGATTCCATTCAAGTATGAACATCATAACCCGACATCATTCTATTCAATCCATTTCCAGAAAAATTTCCAAACACTTGAATCGGAGATCCCTAGTCAATGTCTTCCTCGCATAATGCAGTCCACTGCAATAGTTACCAAAACTTGCAACTCCTTTTGGACCCAAACTTTCGAAGAGAAAGGTGGGAGACAACCAAGCGTTACTTATTTACAGTTTAATAAAAGGAAGCAGAAAGAGCAAGACAGAAGATTTGTTATCATGCTTATGTGTCTCCTAGTCTCCATTTAGACTCTTCTCAAACTATAATCTGAGCTTTGTGTGGACATGATAGACTCGTCCTTCAATAAACAGAACTTCTCTTTACTTCTAATAAGATAAAACGTCACTAGAACTTACTCTCACCCTTCAAAAATAGTATGTACAAGGAACTTGGTCAACAGAGTAATATTACACAGCTTGGGCTACTCCTTACTAAGATCCAACAAAAAGTGCATTGCTTTAAGATAGTTAACATTAAACAAGAACAGACAGCCTTAAGAGTTAAGACTATGCAATCATTCCAAATCTAACACAAAAAAATATCTTTTTTGTCAGCAGCACAAGTAACAGCATTCAAAAATCATAGAGCCCATAAAATTAAAGCCAATATGAAGCAAATCAAACCAAAATAAACAGCAAAATGTTAAATTTACCTTTCCCGTCTCCAAATAAACAGCAGCACGATTCGTCAAATACGAAATATCCTCATCATCAAGCTCTGTCGCCTTTGTATAATGCTCAATAGCCTTCTCAAATTCCTTCTTTTTATAAGCTGCATTCCCCAACTCCTTCTCTTTCGCTGCTTGAGCTTTCCTCTCCTTCGCCTCCTTCTCCTCCTTCTCCTCCCCCGTTACCTCCATTGGCTCTGGCTCCGCTACCTTCTCCTCCTCCATCTTCTTATCTTCCTTCCTCTCCGACGCAGAGGACTGAGGAGTGGACGTCTCCTCCGGAATCTCCATATCGTCCCCTGAATTCGGCCCTCCAAACTTAACATTCAACAAAACCCCAATAGCCTGCATCACTCTCTGATCCTTCAAGTAGAGATTCAAATTACTAGGGTTTTTCTGAATCTCTTGCATCATCTTAACGAAATCCGGCTGCTGCAAATACATTCTCGTCGACGGATCCGCTGTTAACTTCGCCCACATCTCCGGACCGGAGAATACATTACCAAACGGACTAGGCGCTGGCGCAGCGCGGCTCTGGGAGGCAGCTGCTTGAGCATCCGCCAAACCGGATTTTAATCCTTCATTATTAGGATCAATCTCGAGTCCTTTCTTGTAAGCAGAGATAGCGTCTTGGATTTGGTGCAAGCCGAGATGAGCGGCGCCGAGGCGAGAGTAACCTTTCGACCAGTCCGGCTTCAGCTCAACGGTTTTCTTAGCGTCTTTTAAAGCATCGGCGTAGTGGTGGAGAGACGCGTGAGCCGCCGACCGGTTAGAGTAGAGAACGTGATTGGTTGGGGAAAGGGCGATGGCGTCGGTGAAGTGTTCGACGGCGGTGGCGTAGTCGCGGGCTGAGAAGGCCGCGTTGCCTCGGGATTTGGCTTCTTCGGCCATGCTGAACGGTGTTGGGTGATGTCGTTTAGGGAGGTGAGGTTTCTGAGAGAATTTTTATAGAGAGCGAAGAGAGGGGGAGGGGTAATATAGGGAAAGAAGAAGACGAGAGAGTTCTGGTGATGGGAGAAGAAGAGGAAAGTGGGTTCTGGAATGTTCTTTTTTGTGATTTTTACTAAATGGATTCGGATTCGCATAAGGGTGTTTGGTGACGGGACATTGTAGCGGGACGCTTTGGTTAAGCTGTGTTTTTGTTTGACTAATTTGACTGCCTAGTCGTTAAATCATTTTGGAATTAAAAATGGTTTTATTTTAAATTTTATAATAAGAGTTCAAGTTTTTTTAAAACCAAATTTAGGAATTTAGATTATAATTTTCAGATGAGACTTCAAGCGTAATCCGATTTAAACCCTTATCCAAGATTGTGTATCAACCCACAAAATTAGTGGGTTGGTCCAATGAATTGATTTTAGTAAAATATCATATTATTAACTTGTATTATGTTGTGAATTAGATCAATTTTTTATATTCAAGTATTAATAACGTATTTTCTAATAATTTATTTTTTATTCATAAACTCGAAATAAGATGTATATTAGATAATTATTTTAAAAAATATTGATAAAGCGGTATATTGAAGATACTTTTTTTAATTTACGAGATCGTAATAACATAATAGAAAAAAATCAAAATAAATAATTTAGGTCTTTAATCAACTCAATATTGAAAGATAAAATAGAAAAAAAATAAAGCAAAAAAAACTATTCAAGTCAACCCGAATTAATCTGTCAAACTCGCAACTCGGATCATGAAATTAAGATAACCTCATAAAAAAATTAAAAACAAATATGAAGTTCAATTTCCAACCAACTCAATATTAAAGGATGAAATCAAAAATAAAAATTAAATAGACAAAAAATAACAACTTAAGTCAACTTAAGCTAACTTGTTATACTTACAGCCAAATTCATGAGATTGAGATAATTTCATAAAAAAATAAAAATAATTATGAAACTCCATTTCCAACCGATCCAATGTTGAAGGTTGAAATCAAAAGAGAAAATAAATCCATGAGATCAAGATAACTCCATAAAAAAATTAAAAAAAATTATGAAGCTCAAATCTCAATCAACCTAATATTGAAAGATAAAATTAAAAAAAACTAAAAAAAAAATAAGTTGGTAAATGATAAAATTAAAAAAAAAAAACATATATATATATATTCCTTTAAATATCAAGACGTTAATATCCATTTTAGCATGTACGTTGACTTTTTAAGACTAGTTAATATGTTACCGTATCAAGAACTTACCATAACTTTTAGCATTAATTTACATGTTTAGACAAAACATCTCATAATCCAAAATAAACTTATTATACATAGTTTATATAAACAAGATAATAAAATATATCTATTGTGATGGCACTAAAAAATATACAATAATCAAATATCAACCAACTTATTAATATAACTACAATATTATATCAGTTAACATATAACCAAGTTTTTTTTTATTAACGTGAATGTTCGGGTCAGCTTGCGCGCATCTCAACAAATTCCACAGACCCTGAAGTTAACAACCATGTAAGCCTCCAGTGGTCCTGAAAAGTTAATGACCATGTAAGCCTCCAATAGTCCTGAGATTTGTGAGATTCAAACTGATAATCTTTAGGGAAGTTCTCTTTTTTTTATTCCATATGGATGAATACAATCTTTTATCTCATTTACTTACCATAATTTTATTTTTTACCCCAATTTCCAACATATTATCATTGGTCGCCGATCACCCGTGTAAATCAATTGATACCACTAAATCTTATTGATATCATTAATCTTCCAAACCATGAATAATTAATCAAATTTAAGAAATGTCGATACCAATAAGTTACAATGCAACTCATTGGTATCATTAGTCTCCCAAATCAGAAACAACTAATAAATTTTAAGAAAGACTTATATAAATATAACCTATTGGTATCATGAATCTTTTAAACTAGAAGCGACTAATCAAATTTAAAAAATACCGGTATCAATGTAACTCATTGATATTATTAATCTTTCAAACTAGAAATGACTAATCAAATTAGTTTAAGAAATATTAATACAATTTATTGAAATCTTTATTTTCTCAAAACAAGGAATGAATAATCAAGTTTAAAAAAATGTTCCATATAATTATATTTTTAATCTTCCACACTTGAAATGACTATTTAAATTTACTTTTAACCTCTTTATATCATCATCTTAATATCAAAGTCAATGAACCCTACTGACATCATTAGCGTATATTTCTTTTCAAATGAATGCCGATAAAATTAGCAAGGGCTGGCTGAAACGGCCTGTTGAAGCTCGGATTAATGACTCGAGGAGAGGAGAGAGGTTACTGACATCCCAGAAACAATAGAAGAGTTGGAAAAATATGCTAAGGACACTAAGGTCCTGTTTGTTTCTGCGTTTCAAAAGCGTTTTTGACAAAATTTGAAAATTTTTTATTTTTTTATTAACTTGAAATTAATATGTTTTTAGTGTTTTCAAATCATTTTGATGTGCTGATGTCAAAAATGATTTTTAAAAAATAAAAAAACATCATTGACATGCATTTTGGCACGAAAAGTTATTTGAAAAGCAACCGCAACCACACTGCCAAACAAACCCATGAAAAGTTTGATTGTGGGATTAATTCCTTCATAAAAAAATGGTGATATTATCAAAAGATGTCAAGGGACCATTAAATTCATCTCCAATATATAATATGATATCAATAATAGAGATTCGATCATATTTGCCTA
>Ga0307515_10017576_pt1 | contig 13009 bp, 3 predicted proteins | sample 17_EM_MG_FD_194513 | JGI IMG/M metagenome (GOLD analysis project Ga0307515, IMG submission 194513) | Populus trichocarpa ectomycorrhiza microbial communities from riparian zone in the Pacific Northwest, United States - 17_EM | ecosystem: Host-associated > Plants > Roots > Unclassified | place...
CCCCTTCGTACGGTCAGCCCCCTCCATTACCTTGCGGTAGCGGGAGATTATAAAGGGCTCGTCCCGGAAGGGTTCGGAGAGATATTAATAGGGTCTTATAAGCTTTTAAAGCAAGCTGGAGCTCTTAGAGCAACTAAAGCTTTACTAAGAGATGATCGCGTAGAATCTTTAAGCTGCTGCCATTCTCTTAGGCAAGCTATAGCTCTTAATGTAAGCTAGAGCTCTTAGAGCGACCTAAGCCTTACAGAGAGATAATCGCGTACAATCTTTAAACTGCTGCCATTCTCTTAGGCAAGCTATAGTTCTTAATGCAAGCTAAAGCTCTTAGAGCGACTAAAGCCTTACAGAGAGATCGCGTACGATCTTTAAGCCGTAGCTCTTAAAGCTGTAGCTATAGCTTAAAGATGGCATTTAACCGCAATAGGATCTTATAAGCTAAGCTTATAACTTTAGAAGAGATAATCGCGTACGATTTAGTCTTGGCAGCCCTTAGGCTAACAGCCGGAGAGTCTCCGGGTCGGGCTATAGCCTTTAAGCGATCGCATAGGATCTTTAAGCCGAAGCTCGAGGTGAGCCGTAGCTCTAAAAGACAATCGCCTACAATTAGGTCTCGGCAGCCCTCAGGCTGACAGCCAGAGAGTCTTCGGGTTGGGCCGTAGCCCTAAGGCGAGCCGTAGCTCTTGAGGTTGCATTTAATCTAGACGCGTATAGTAGTAGCTATAGCTTTAAAAACTAGCCGTTAGTTCTTTAGATAGCCATTAAATAGCAATCGGATAGCCTCTAGGGTAGCTGTATCTCTTTAAGGACGTTCAACCTTCCAAGCTCTATTAGTGGCACTACCCTACACAAGTAAACCGTGGTTAGCCTATAGAGTATTACAAGCTTAATCGCGTACGATCCCCCTTAACTCTTACTAGAAAGCCTTTGGATAGCAATCAAATTACCTTCAGGTCGCCGTCGGGGCAGAGCTATACCGTTGCACTGTCGATCGTATGCGGGTATACCAATCGCGTTTAGAGATAATCGCGTACGATTTAGATAGCCCTAACCTTTGGCCAGATAGCTACCGTCTTCCTTATCTTCTAATCCGTATCTACTAACTATAAGGCGGATACGATCTACCAAACTCTGCTGGTGTAGCTACTCTATAGCATACGCGATCGTCCTAGGTAAGATAGAGGACCTAATCCGTATTTTAACACCGTTATACGGATGCGATCTGCCAGGCGTCTTGCTAGTATAGCTGCTTTGCAGCGTACGCAGTCGTCCTAGGTAAAAATAGAGGATCGTAAAATGCTTGAGGGCGAAGCCCTCGGCTTGCTATAGGCTACTACCTATAAGGGTATAGGATTGGTTTGAATGTAAGGCAGTATTGCTAGGGTATATAGTAGGGAGCAGGTAAGCCGAGCATAAGTTATATAGGGAGTTGATGAAAGAGGACGATATGGTAATAAGGGTAGGTAATAGCTTAAGTACAGAGACGAACCAATAGGGGAGGAAGGAGGCTGCAAGCCTAAGGAGCTTATAAGGGGTGGCCAAGGCCTAGCTAAAGGCTAGCCTTAGTAGCCCCTAAGAGCTCCTAGGATATAGCCGAGTAAGGGACCAAAAGTACCCTTATACTATTACTGCTGGCTAAGATATAGCTACTTATACCGCTAATACTGCTAATACTAAAGGCTCTACAACTGCTATACCTACTACAGCTGCGGCTGTAAAGAATAATACTACTAATCCTAAGCTTTTAAATTAGAAATTAAAAGTAAATACTAAATAGAACTATATAGAGCCTAATAAGCTATCCCTAAAAAATGATAATAAGAACTTAAATCTTTTAGATCTTAATAATAAAGCTATAAAGGATAACTAACTTAAAGACTAAGAATATAATAATAATAATAGAGTAAATGCTTTTATACTAAATGTAAGATATACATTTCTAGTAGATATTATAGTTGATATTATAGTAGACGTTATAGTAGATATTATAGAAGACGTTATAGAAGACGTTATAGTAGACGTTATAGTAAATACTAATAATTATATAGAAACCTTATTTAATTATATTTTTACTATATATAGTATAGAAAGAACCTAATATAAGCTTAGGTAACGGTAAATTAAAAGCTAAAAATGCTGCTAAGTCTAAGGCTGGCCTATCTAATACTAGTGCTAGCCTATTTAATAATAGCGCTAGACCCTCTAATGCTGCTCCTCGCACTTCTTATAGTAGAGCTATTAAGAGTCCTACTAGTACTTCTTATAATAAAGTTATTCCTAGTACTTCTTATAAGACTCCTACTCCTAAAAAAAAGGAAGTACGCTATAGTGGCTAAATTAATAAGAATAATTACCTCTATTTACTAACTATTAAGGCTAAACGTAATAGAATATTTCTATATAAAAAAAAAGGCTAAGTATAAGAAGGCTAAAGCCTAGATATATAATATTCTAACTTTTACTTATAATTGTCTTTTACTAATACTTTATAGTAGGTATATTAAGAGAGATTAGATATTACTAGAAAGTAGAAACACTTTTAATTTTAGTAGCCCTATTTAGACGCGTTATTTAAAATATAGCTTTATAGCTTAAGCCAGATTTACGCTTTTAAAGAAGCGCTATATTAGTACTTTAAAAATTAATAGAATTAGTTCTAATTAATAAACTAGCTAGTAAGTTTACCCTTATTATTTAGTATATTTCTACTAATATTATTATTATAGTAGCAAATCTCACTGTAATTTATGTAAAGAGAATAACTATTTAGTAGAAGGATATAGAACTTATTAAGAACCTCTAGGTAATAATAACTGGCTAAGGTATATTACTTTATCTTTTACTTATAAGGCCTTTACTAATATAAAATTGCACTAGGGGCGTAATTACTTTTAGGCTAGGGGAATTACTTACTTATAGACTTAAAGGAATAGGTTTTGGGGATACTAATAACTTCTTAGAGTCTTTATAGTATCTCTTTTAGAGCTTATAGTATAAATAGCTTAGAATTATAGGAGCTTGGCTAGTATAAACGCTATAGCACTATTTGTAGGAAATTTGCATAACCTCCTATATATTAAAGCGCTTATTTTAAAGCTCTATACTACCTTAGGTATTATTTAAAGCTAAAGAGTTAACACCCCCTATATCTATACCGTGGTGCTAAACTACTATAAAGGGATATAACCTAAAAGGCATTTAGAAAAGGGCATACTATTATATAGAAAGGTAAAACTACTACCTAAAAAAAATGTAATTCTGTATAACCTAATAACATAGCTCCTAAAAAGCGTGGTGTAAAATTAAGCAGTGCCTCTACTATAACGTCTACTATAATATCTATTATAACGTCTACTAACGTCTACTATAATGTCTACTATAACGTCTACTAATGTCTACTATAATATCTATTATAACGTCTACTAACGTCTACTATAATGTCTACTATAACGTCTACTAATGTCTACTGTATTGTTTACTATAACGTCTACTATAACGTCTACTATAACGTCTACTATAATGTCTACTATAACGTCTACTATAACATCTACTATAATATCTACTATAACGTCTACTATAAACCCCTAGAAAACACGCTAAAATAAAAGTTTTTAGTATAAAGTCACTATATTAGTTTCTAGAGCTAACTAGTACTATAGAAACGATATTTTAGACTTAGTTGTTACTTATAGTAGCAATAATCTTATAATAAAGAATTTCCTACTATATATGCAATAGCCTTAATAAGATTACCCCTAGAGGATATAGAGGTTTGCTAACTTTTACTTTTTTAAAATAAGCTTAATTGCTAGCTATTTACTTATACTATTATCTATTACTATATAATAGATTAATATATTTAGATATAGAAATAGAAAAGGAAATATATACGGGCGTTAATAAATAGGGTAGCGATAGTATATATATAGGAGGATGCTCTTAGGATATAAGGTTCCTACTAAGAGTCTACTAAAATAATTAGAATGATTATTAGGAAAATTAAAATCCTATAAGGAGCCTATTAGGACGACTGGGACCTCTAAAAAGCCTTTAAGATTTTAGCACCCTAATAAAATCCTAATATGTCTGCGTTATATATAATATATATATATATATTAAAGTAATAATTCCCAGTAAAGATCTTCCTCTATAATTATACCTAATACTTTATACGTTTACTCTTTAATTTAAATCTATATTACCTCTTTAAATAAAGCTACCCTATTATATAGCCTTTTCTTAGATTAATCTATAGGCCTCTTTTAATATGCCTTAATGTTATAACAATTTGTATAGAATGGTCCACTATCTCTCTATACCTTTGTAACTATCAATCTCTTTAAGAATTAATTAATTAGCTTCTTAATAATATTATATATCTCTTTAATCTTCTGCTACGTCTTTAGGTTACTTCCGTCTATAGCACCTCCGCCTTTAATCTTAATACCAATCTATTTAGCTTTTTAAAGCTTTAAAAGACGCTTAAGGTTATATACCGCTTTAGGTTTTCCTTTATCCTTCCTATTTTTTAGCTTTAGCGTAAGCACCCTAGTCTCCTAGGGATGCTATAGATTAACTATAACCGTAATTTTTTGAATTAGACCCTTTATTAGGAATGACTTTCCGTTTATAAGTAAATCTAATAGGAATTTATATAGCCAGTATAATTGCACCTAGAATGAATTTTGCGTATAGTACGTCTCTTATACTTCCTCTATAATTTAAACTCTTGCCATATTACTGCCTATAAAATATTCCTATCTTAGAATAACTCCCTTTATAATTATAGGATTAAGCAAATTATTATTATCCGCTTCGTTAATAATAACGTAGCCTATTATCTTTACTAGGTAATATTAATAAACTTTATCGCGTGTATTATAAGGTAGGTATATAAAGTCTACTAGTGTTAAATTGCCAAGCATTTATTAAATCTTAGCTATATTTGCCATTATTATAGTAAATAAGCTAATTAGAAAATATACGATTACTAAATAGCGATAAAAGCGTAATAAGTTCTTACTAGAGGGTAAAATCCAAGAGCTGTTGTTAGGGAATTTTAGATAAAGTTAAGCCTATAGCACTAGTTAAACCTTTTTTCTAAGGCTCTGAAAAAAAAGGTATACTCTATTTCTACCCCTTACTACTTAATAGCATCTTTGTAAAGTGGCTTAAATCTCTTAATATTATTATAGGTAATCCAAAAACCAAGGAAGATGTGGTATTAGTAAGAATTTAAGTAATAGGAGAGGATATAGATATATAAAGCTAAAGCTCTATAAAGAACTTCGCTAAGACTCCTTATAAAGCTCTATATTATAGTAAACGCAGAGTTCTACGTAAAAACCTTTATATAGACCTTTAGTAGGGCTTTAATAGAGCTCCGCGTAAAGCTTTATAATAAATAATATAGTAGACGTTATACTAGACGTTAGAGTAGATATTATAGTAGACTTTATAATAGACCTTATAGTAGACCTTATAGTAGATATTATAATAAATATTATATTAGACAATATATAAATATTATAATATACGTTATAGTAGATGCTATAGTAGACGTTATAGTAGATCTTATAGTAGATATTATAGTAAGTTATATTAACCCGTTTTTGCTTAGTTAGGTTAGGTTTTTAATATATTAGGTCTAGCGGGTTTAGACCTACCTACTAAGAACTAAACCCGTAATAATATTTAAGCTCTATAAAATCTCTATATAAAGCTTTAGTTAATTAACTATAGAGTGATCTAAAGACTTAGTTACGTAATAGTAAGTTTTATAGTAGGTATTACGGCGCTAGTAGAAACTAGTAGATTATAGCTAATAGATATTAGTAAAAACTAGTAGATTATAACTAATAAATATAAGGTAAGGATGTGGATAGGGAGTCCAATAATAGAACAATAGGGTATATTATACAGTAGAGACAAATCCTTAAGGGAGAAGGAGGAGTCTAAGGTGCGAGGTAAGGAAGGGGTTTCCCTAGGCACGTATAGAGCACGTGCCTTACAGGCAAGTCGCATGCGAGTCGCCTGTGCCTCGTAGCTATATAACTATATACTTAGGTTTCACCTAATAATGCCCCCCCCTTTAAAAAGGGTCGTCCCCAATCCTTTATATACTTAGGCCTTAATAAAACCCTATAAAAACCTTAATAAGGAAAAAATTGGAAGGGAAAAAGCGTTCTGATTTTGCGCATAGAGAGACAGGTAGTACACTTGCGCGAAGATATTAAGGAACTTCGACCGCCGGTTAAAGTTGTCTAATTGGTCAGATTTGGCTTACTAAGACTTCCCTGCATTTTACCGAGCTAATAGCGATTTTACATGCCCGGTATGGAAAATCCTAATTAGTCTATTTAACAGGTAGAGCTAGTAGCTTAATACCGTCGTCCGAATTTGGTAGACAAGAAATATTCTAAAAGCTTGCTTATATAGGCAGGTCGCTAGTACCTTATAGGTAGGTCGTAGGTTATTTATATACAGCCAGATTTATAGACGGTAAGGCTATATACTAGTTAAACCCGCCGCTAACCCTTGCTTTAGCCTTGCGCTATACCAGTATAGCGCCGTATATACTTCGCGGGTAGGTTATAGGTTACTTATATACAGCCAGATTAGAACAGTAGGGCTATATACCTATTAAACCTACCGCTAACCCTTGCTTTAGCCTTACGCGTTCTCTATATAGTATATACGTAGAATAGTATATAAGTTATATCTTAGCAGCAGCGCTTGCTTTTCGCTTACGCTTTAGCTATAAGGCTAAGTAGTAGCATACTAGTTTCGTGAAACGGTCTATAAGGATAAGGAGGTGTCTTAGCCTTAGGGAGATCCGTAATAGTTAAGTAAGTAATACCGCTAGGCTTATATGGGGGCCTTAGGGGCTGCAGCTTACCATAAGGTGTATAGCGGTGCGATTTAAGCGTTAGCAGGTATTATAGTACCTAGGTATTTGCGGAGGTCCTTAATAAGGCTAGACCTTATTATACCTTAGGAGTTCTTAAGTATTACCAGCAAGAGCTCGCCCCTAGGTAGTCACGTATAGAGCGTATAAAGGCGTCCCTTATACTCTATAGATAGACTAGTAACTTAGGGGTATTCTATAAGCCGTTTCGGCTAAGGTAGCTACTACTACTATTTACTATAGCATGAGGCTCTGCGTAAAGTTAGTACTAGCGAGGTAACTCACAGGGTTGTTACAGGGGACCGTTGCCTGGGCCAAGGGTCTAGCGCCACAGGTTAGTCGAAGTCTTAGTAAGAATAGTAAGACGCTCTGGTCCGCTAGCGCCAGGTTATTAGTATAGTAGCACTAGGACCGCCCATAAGGTCTATAACCCGCAACTTTTATATAGTATTAAGGGTTAATTTGGCACCTATTATCGTATTAAGCATATAGGCGGACTTTACCCTAGGGCGTATCCATCGCGACATATACCACAATACGTTCCTTTTCTCCCCATCTAGCGTTAGGTCGCGATACGCCTGCGTAAGGTATGCGTTTAGGGGTATGCGGTATCCGAATCTAACGTTAGGTCGCGATGTCCTACGCATAGTATGCGTTTAGGGTATATGGTGTCCTGGTCTTAGCATCTAACGTCGGGTCGCGATGTACCTACGCACGATGTGCGTTTAGGGTATGCGTTATCCTAGTCCTATTCTGACGTTAGGTCGCGATATCCTATACACGATATGCGTTTAGGGTATACGGTGTCCTCGTCTCGTTCTCTAACGTTAGGTCGCGATACGCCTACGCAAGGTATACGTTTAGGGGTATGCGTTATCCTAGTCTTAGGTGGCTTACTACTAGTGATCTTTGCTACAGCTGCTGTCTGCGTTCCTTATATAAGTCGCATGTATAGCGCCGGCGTCCGGGGGGTCCTCTAAGCCATCTAGCTGTTAAGTAGTCTCCCCGGGAGTTTAGTTAGGAAAGCGTTACCTTTCTAAGGTTCTGTCCTCTAAACCTAATCCTGCGGAGCTTAAGGTACGACCGCGCTTTAAACGTAAGGATTTACTACTACTAACTACGCGATCTTCCGTAAGCTTTATGGTGTTAAGCAGTTGCTTTATACAGCGGATTTCTGCAAAGAGGTCCTTAGCGGTTCTTACCCGTATAGCGAAGTTCTGGCGGAAGAGCTCTACTTATAGGTAGGTTAGAAGGCATAAGAACTAAAAGTCTACCTGTTAATTAGGGTCGACAAAAGGGGTATATAAGAAGAGGTCCTCTAAGCTACGTATACGGGCTAAGAAGGTATTAAACTTCTGGTTCTCCTTTATTACAGTCATATAGTATATAATAGCATTTTTAAAGCGTCTTACTATAGGGTTCTTAATCTGGTCTTGTACCATAGTCTTAAGTTCGTCCTATAGTAGAGGACCTTTATCTTTAGCGCCTAGGCGGCAATATACCAGTTAGGCGACTGTCTTCTCTTTTATAAGACCTTTAATGGCCTAGCGCGTACGTCGCTCGCAGTTATAGTTAGCGTCGTAGATCTCGAATTAATTCTTAATTGCAGCAATCCACCGGTTAAACTTCTATTAAGTAGTACTACTAATGTTAGGCGGTGACTTCTTAACTAGGGCGTCGAGATTCGTTCGTCATATACGTTCGCTGCGCGACTTATACTCTTCGCTAAAGAGACGACGGGAGGGCTTCGTCAAATCGATAATGCTCTATAAGTTGGCTATTTTATTAGCTAGCTTATCTAGCTCCTTTAGGTTAGCAGTATTTAGTAGGACGCTAGTAACCTTACTAAGCTCCTATTAAGCTTAGGTATATAAGTTAAACTAGTCTCTAGCATTCGTAGATATCTAATCTTAAGATTTAGAAGGTGGCTTAGATTCTGTTAGTAGGGGGGGGTACTTAGGCAGTCTCTTTGAGCTCAGCGACGTATCACGTGACAGCGCGCGGGCCATCGTGTAGATATCTTCTCGGGGCCTTCGAGCCCCTAAGATTCTTCCTCATAGAGCATTATATGTATTATTCCATCAGCCTGCTTAGTGCCCTAACAGGTTATAAGCCCTCTTGCAGCTTCCATTAAAGCTCTATCAGCTGCTATTTTATTTAATTAATTAGTCGACACGAAGCCATAAACCCTTAAATTTGGAGCTGGCACGGTGCAATAGAAATTTATAACAAACCAATACAAATATAAATACACGCCACGCACGATACGGTCGAACCGGTTGATTGTATATTATGGCGGATATAGTACAGAAAAAGGAATACCATAGCTCTCTTAGGGCTGTTCCTGTATTAAAAGGGGAGAGTAATTACGAAGAATGGTATCGTTAAATTATACGACGACTTAAGCTTTAAGACCTCCTACCACTAATACAAGGTACGGCTGTAGAGCCGCCAACAAATACAAATAAATGCCGAGAATGGCGACATAAACAGATAATAGGACTTGAGATAATTAAGGGCGCAGTGTTGGAATTAATTCGCGATTGACTTGCTGCATTAGGTAAGCCACGCGACTCCATTAAGGACCTACTTGACTTAATTCGATCACTATGCACCGCGTAAGGTCTCGTTCACGACTACTAGATATGGAATTAATGGCTTAATCTTAATTATAAAGACTATACCTCACTTAAAGCCTACGCAGAAGCTTTCGTCTCAGGCATAAGAAAATTAAATGCAGCGTTAATGCCGATATTAAGGAAGTAGGCGCACGCCCGACTGCTTTATGCTATAGAGGAGGAGTTCCCTATTTAGACAGCTAATTGTTAAAAAGCAGCCAGGAGAGTTATAAGGGAGGAAAACCTTATTATAATAGAGGAGCTAGTAAGCAACCTTATGGACAAGAGTCATACTTAACCAGCTACCTCCACCCTCGTAATATCCTTAGTCAGTAAGAACCTATCTAAAGACGATTAACCAAAATCTAATTTAAAAGAAAAGGAACTTAAGCGCTGCTTACATTATAATAGCAAGCACCCTAGTTTTAAAAAAGGTATTTCTACCTTTACCCGGAGCTTTAATATCCGGCGTAAAGGCCTTATAAAAAGCATATATTATATATAGATCTACCCTAAGAAGAAGGGGCGGAGACTATATTAAATTATTGAGTTGGGACGATAGGCAGAGGCTTAGCAGAAGGCCTATTCATTAGCAGTATGGCCATAGTTAATGACTTAGGCAACAGCAATCAGGACGACTGGTTCCTTAATTCCTGTTCTAATATTACAATAAGCAATAAATAAAGTTAGTTTATTAAGTATAAGACTTTATTGCCACCTTACGAAATAGGAACGTTAGGGGGGACTATTTACTATGTAATTGGCAGAGGAACGGTATATATACCCCTACTAATAGACGACGGCAGTACCTGCATAGTGGCCACTAAGGCCTACTATGCACCTAAATTACCTTATAAGCTCCTATCGGAGTCAGCTCTTAAGAAGCATAAGAAGCTCTACATTGGGCCTAATAAGAAAATAGGTGGCTGTACGATTTGGAGGTACTCTGACGACTTAGTAGTAGGCAGAGCGACTTATAAGAACGGCCTATATGTCGTTTAACAGGCTTTAAAGCCTTAATATATTGCGCACGCCTTAAAGGCAAAGCGCCAGATCTCTTAAAGTAGGGAGAGTATAATACTAACAATCGCTAAAGGTAACAAAGGTTATAACAATTAAGACAACATTAATTCTAATAATAGCGGCGTCTATTAAATTAACCAATAGCTTAAGGGGGGTGTGGAGACAGAGGCTGCTTAACTAAAGAAGGTCTCTTATACGGCAGTTACATGCTCGTCTTACGCACATACAGCGTGGTTGTTAATAATTTTATTATCAATATTACTAATCAATATTGTTATCGATAAGGATTGATAAGGTCAATATTGATCAACGCTATTATCAATAACCTGCAAAAATTTTCTATTGCTTCAAAATTCGTACAACAAATGGCTTCTGAGGCAGATTCATCTTTTCTTGCGCCTTCATCAACCCAGGAATTAAATGAAACGAAGTCCAAAACGACTAGGAAACGCTCAGCTATTAAAACATGGGAGCACGCTCGTCCACCCCAGGCCAGAGAGCCAGAATTCCGGGGTAAAAACCGCATCTTCTACTGCAAATACTGTACAGATCCACCGTACAGTGCTCCAGCTAGTAATAATTTTTAATCTCATCTTAAGAGCAAGCATGAAATTAAGGTCGAGTCAACTCCAGGCCAAGTTTAGTCAGCAGCGCTTAATCAACTAAAACAGCTCTACACTAGAGTAACGTCTACAGGTCAAACATAACAGCTCAATACCCAGGTTCTTCGAAAAGTCCTAAACCGGGACCTTATTAATAAGGCATTGGTCTCATTAATTATTATACGAAACCTTCCGTTCCGCGTTATTAAATGGCCCGAGTTCCACACCTTTTGTCGAGTTCTAAATCTAGAAGTAGAAGGCTAGATTACTATAGCACACTCTAAGGTCGTAAAGAAGATTAAGAAATTATGGCAATTCCAAAAAGATATCGTACGAAAGAAGCTTCAATCAGCATTATCAAGTATTTACATTTTACTTAACATCTGGACCTCTCCAAACCGGCTTCTTCTCCTTAGGATTTGCGCGCACTTTATTAACCGACACCAGGAGAAGCTCATTAAAGCACTCCTTGCCCTTCGTACGGTAGCAAACCATAGTAGAGAAGAGCAATTTACTACTCTTCTTCCAGTGCTTTAGGACTATGGAATCGTACAAAAGCTTGGTTCTATTGTTTGCGATAACGCTACTTCAAACAATACGCTTTGCCATATAGTAGCCAATTATCTCTAGGAGAAAGAGAATATTAAGTGGGATTCTACGTTCCGACGGATCCGCTATACCAGCCATATTATTAACTTAGCTGTACAAGCTTTTCTTTTTAAGAGCCTAATTAAAATAGAACAACTTAAGTTATACGACGAATAAGAAGGAAAAGGGAAAGTAGAAGGCAAAGCTAAGCAAAGGGCAGCTTTTCGGGCTATGGGACCACTTGGAAAGCTTCATAATATCGTTATACACATCCGCAATTCAGCTGGTCGTATAAAGGAGTTTAAAGATTTAGCAGGAAGAATAATTCCACTTAATAACCGGACGAGATGGAATAGCTGGTATTAGATGCTAGCTATAGCTAAACAACAGTCAAGCGCCATTAATACATATTCAAAGAACTACTTTACTACGCTTCAGACGGAGTATCTCTATCCAAAGGACTAGAAATTTCTTTATACGACTAAGGCATTCCTTTAACCATTCTATCGAGCAACCCTAGAAACTCAGGGAGACTACGCAACAATTAATAGAGTACTCTTTACCATGGACATTCTCGTCAAGCACTTTAAAAAGGCCCTTATAAGTAGAATTCCTAGTTTTTACTAAATTAGACGAGGCTAATACTGTACGGTAGTCTAAGCATGCTTCTAATAAGGAGTTTAGCTCCCGAATTAGGAAGGGGTGGGAGACCTTTAATAAGTACTATAGTAAAACTAACGACTCTCCTCTCTACGCCGCTGCCCTTATTCTTCATCCAAACCGTCATACAAAGTATATTCGCGCAAACTAGAAGGTTAAATAGCAAAAGCCAATACTACAAAAGGTTAAAGAGCTTTGGGAGTCTTATTAGGAAAAAGCGCCTACTCCTCTTACTTCTTCCTCGTATAAAAGGAAACCCTCTTAAGATCAGGATCTTAATAAATTTAATAGAATTGCTTAAGATCTAGGAATATACGCTCGGCCAGCAAGTCAGGATAAGTACGAAGACTATAGCAATAGAGAACCGTACAATATTGGGAAGCTATCTGCTCTTGAATGGTGGTGTTAAGATTAACAAAGAAATCGTTGGCCAAGATTATCGTATATGGCAATTGATATTCTATCAATTCCAGCAATAAGCGATGAGCCAGAGAGAGTCTTTTCAGGAGCTCATCGTACAATCTCATAGGAAAGGGCGCAACTAGGAGCTGAAAATATTAAGAGAGTGGAGTGTTCAAAACATTGGAAACGGAGTGGTATTACAAATGATGAGC
>Ga0307515_10017577_pt1 | contig 13009 bp, 14 predicted proteins | sample 17_EM_MG_FD_194513 | JGI IMG/M metagenome (GOLD analysis project Ga0307515, IMG submission 194513) | Populus trichocarpa ectomycorrhiza microbial communities from riparian zone in the Pacific Northwest, United States - 17_EM | ecosystem: Host-associated > Plants > Roots > Unclassified | place...
CTGCCTTTAAAGCTGGGAGACCAATTAAGCTTGACCAAATCAATCGTTTTATTGATGGTGCAGCGGTTAAATCTGTAGGTTTGTTAACCTATCCGATTTGCAAGGAAGTATTAGATGAAATTCTATTAATTCCGGAAGGGAAAGTATGTACCAGCATTTTAAAACTTTATAATGAAGATGCGATTGTAGCTGAACCTGCTGGTGCTTTAGCGGTGGCTTCGTTAGATTTATGTGCTTCACAAATTAAAGGTAAAAAAGTAGTTTGCATAGTTAGTGGTGGTAATAACGACATCGAGCGAATGCAAGAAATTAAAGAGAAATCACTACTTTTTGAAGGATTAAAACATTATTTCATTGTTCGTTTCCCACAAAGACCGGGGGCTTTGAAAGTATTTGTAAACGACGTCTTAGGTCCACATGATGACATTACTCGTTTTGAGTTTATTAAAAAAACAGAACGTGAAAGCGGTCCGGCTTTAGTGGGCATCGAGCTTAAAGACCGTGAAGATTATAATGGATTAGTTGAAAGAATGAAGGCTTTTAAATTTGAAATTATTGAGTTAAACCAGGACCAGACTTTGTTTGAATATTTAGTGTGATAAGTTAAAAGACTAAAGCTGAAAGACCAAAGCTAGTTCATATTATTTATTAGAAATTCGGCATAATAAAGAGACATTTTTCATCTGTGTTCATCCTTTTTTTCTGTGGTTAATCATCACAAAAAACTGGCAATAGTTTTGCATTATAAATTGCAAAACACACACACAACATGAAAAAGCTAACAATCCTATTCCTTTGCATCGCCACACTAGGTCTGGCGTCTTGCAAAAAAGACACTATTGTCAATCAGACTACACCAAACATCACAGTTATTAGAGATGTGCCTTCAAGTGCATGGGCATTAAGTTCTGACAAATTAACTTATTATGTAACATTAAATGTTCAGCAAATCAATAAGTATTCGTTAGATAATGATGCAATTTTAGTTTACATATCTTATGATAATGGGGCTACTTATTTACAAATGCCTTTTGTTTATAATGTAGATGCTTACAGTACAGTAATTAGTGAAAGACAAGTAGAAATTGACATTCAGAGCTCAGACAATCAAGATGTTACACCAATAAAGCCAACTGGAACTACCAGAGTAAAAATTGTTATTGTTGCTTCAGATATTCAATAATAACTTAAAACTCTAAAAAACGACCAATGTTTGCTTGAACGTGGTCGTTTTTTTTATGCTCGCCACTGTTCAATTGCAAAGCTCTAATTTTTACTCCATTCCTTTCCAATAAAAGTTCGTCATAAAAGCCTTTGTAATAAACTTCTTTTACTTCAAACCGTCTACTGTTCCAACTGCTTTTTAGCTCTACCCATTCTGGGTAAAAAACCACATTTTGTTTATTGGTTTTAAGCCCTAATTGTATGGCTTGTTCTGCATCCAAAATAATGGCGTTACCCAGGATTTGAGCAGTATATAAATGAGATGGATTTTGATAAATAGTTTCTGGCCTGTCGTTTTGTAAAAGCTGCCCTTGTTTTAGGATTAATAATTGGTCGGCCAAAAATAAACCATCGGTTGGATCGTGAGAAACTAGGATAATGGTTAATCCGGTTTCTTTTGCCAAACGTTTTATATCAGCACGTAACTGGTTTTTCAATAAGGAATCTACCTGACTAAAGGGTTCATCCAACAATAAAACTTTGGTATCGCTTATCAATGCTTTTGCAATGGCAACTCTTTGTTGTTCTCCCCCACTTAACTCGGTAATCTTTTTATCTTTTAACTTGGTGATGTGCAAATGCTCCATCATCTCTAAAGTTTTGGCCTGCTTAGCGGCAACATTTGTGTTTGATAACATCGAAGCAATGTTATCGTAAACCTTAGCATAAATATTTAAGGAGAAATCTTGAGTAACCATTTTCATTTCGGCATTGCCAGGAATCAATTGCTCATCTGGTCCTAAAACCCTTTTGCCGTTTAATTGAATCTCGCCCGCATCTGGTTTAAGCAAACCATAAATACATTTTAACAAAGTTGATTTACCACTGCCACTTTCGCCAATAATGGCAACAATATCTCCTCCTTTGATAGAAAAACTGATGTTTGAGATACCAGATACTTGTGTTTCTTGGTATTGTTTTGTTAAATTACTAACGGTGATTATTTGCTCATTCACGCGGTAAATATAAGCATAAAGCTGAAAGGATAAAGCAGAAAGCGAAAGACCAGAGCAGAAAGAATAGAACTTCCTCACTGATGTTGGCAGATTTAATACGCAGATAAGAGCTGGTATGGTTCATTAGAAATCCGCTGTTTTGTTAGTTTTACAAGTCTGCGAAAATTATTGTTCAATAGTTGACTGGTTCGTTTTTAAACTGCTAGTCAATAGCTTTTATCGCTGATGTTCGCAAATTTAACACGCAGATAAGGGCTGACCTGTATTCGGTGAAAATCTGCGGTTTTAGGATATTTGCAAGTCAGTGAAGATCAGTGAAAGAACATTATAAAATCTGTATTTAGAAATTGCCTAATGCAAAAAACCCTGCAAATTCGCATCTGCAGGATTGGGTTTTATTTGTGTGTGTGTTTGGTTTATTTGTTCAATAGTTCATTGGTTCAATTGTAAACTGACAACTATTAACTAGTTTATTCCAAAAGTTAAACCGAATGCCATATTTTTTATTCCTTTTTGTGGTGCGCTATCAAACATATCGCTTGCATAGTATTTAGCAAAAATAGCTAATCCATTAGTACCCATTCTAACTGTACCTCCGTAACGGAACGGAGCAAAGTTATAATCGTCTTTAATTTTTACTTTTCCATGTTCATCGCTAATTTGTTTTACTTTACCATTTAACAAGAAAGCAATCTCAGGACCTACAACGAAATACCATCTTCTACCTTTGTGACTTTCTTTAGTTCTCAATTCGAAGTTCAAAGGAACGTGAATATAACTGCTAGAGAAACGATTTTTGCTGAATTCAATTGGTTCTGTAACGTAAGTTAACTCAGGCATATTTTTTTGCATAGTGATGTTATCTTTCAAACGGATGTGTGTCCAATCGAAACCACCTGCCACATAAATTTTAAAGTTTGAGTTAAATCTATATCCCATTTGTATTACATCAAATGATAGGTGACTAGTTTTTCCAGCTTTGTAATCTAAGAAATCGTTTTGTGGAGATAAAGAGAAGCTTCCATTATCAATTAATTTAGAAAAACCAATATCTAAACGAGTAAAGGTAATTCCTCCAACAAAGCGACCTTTGCTTTGGTCCCATTTACCAGTACTATCTTTTTTTCCTCCTATCGTGATACCAACACCATAGTTGATATCGAATTTTTTGCGTTTTACACTATCTTGTTGTGCCACTGCACTTAATGCTACCAGAAAGGTAAGTCCGCTTACCAAAACTGCTGTTAATATTGAACGTTTCATTTGTGTGTATGTTTGTTTGGTTTATAATGTTAAAATTGTTGTAATGTTGTCCTTCGACTATGCTCAGGATGACACCCCTCTAATTATCTTTCTTAATCCTAAAATCTTTAAATCTTACTAATCCTATTCCTATTTGTTATGTTTTTTAGAATTCAGTTTTAAAAAGCCAATGTTTATTCCAATTATCGATGAGTTATCATCATCATCAGTATTAAACCTTACTAACTTTTTATCTCTTTTATCTACTTTCTCTACTACAAAGTTTACCAAGTCGCCCACATTTCTAATTCCTTTTCTCTCTGTTACGTTTTCATTTGCAGAAGTCTCTACTCCTGTTTGCTCAGTATCTGCTACTGCTGTTACAATTTGGTTATCTCCATAAACAACATCCTTAATTGGAGCAACATCTAATGGTTTAACATCTTGTTGTTTAATAGGTAGACGATTGTTAGCATACATCGGTTGCACGGGCTCTTGAATATTTTTTACGTTAGTTTCAGGAATTGTATTTTCTTGTGCTTTTACCACTGGAGCTTTAACAGCAGAATTTGCTACGTTGTCCTCTTTACTAACTTGATTTACAACAGGCAATGTTGTGCTTGTAGTTACATCAGTAGCAATTGGATCTTGCTCAACAACCGGTTTTACAACAACCGCAGTTGCTTCACCACCACGCAATCTGATTTTCTCTGTTTTCTGAAAAACCAACATCGCGGTTATTGCAATAGCTACACTTGCAGCAGCCATCCAATAAATTGGAATAGTGCGTTTACGTTTAGGCTCTAGCTGTTGTTCTATGTTAGCCCATAAATTTGCAGATGGTTCAATTTCCGCATCCGCGAATTTGTCTTTAAATAATTTATCGAATTCTTTATCCGGTATGTGTTGCATAACCAAAGCCCTCCATTTTAATAATTTCTTGTTGCAATATTGCTCTCGCTCTACTTAATTGCGATTTACTAGCACCTTCTGAGATGCCCAATGTTTCTGCAATTTCCTTGTGCGAGTAACCTTCAATAATGTACATGTTAAATACCATACGATACCCATCGGCCAGTTTTTGTATCACTTTCAATAAATCCTGCATACCTAAACTGCTGAAATCAAATCCTTGCGATGGCTGCCCGTAAGCATCTTCAATTGGTACAATACTTAAAGAGCGTAAATTCTTTCTGTAACTTTCAATTGCGGTATTTACCATTATTCTTCTAATCCAACCTTCAAAAGAGCCTTCGCCACGGTATTCCTTAACTTTCTGAAAGATTTTAATGTATCCCATTTGTAATACATCTTCAGCTTCCATACGGTCTTTGGCGTAGCGCATACAAACGGCCAACATTTTCGATGCAGTTTGCTTATAAAGCATTTCTTGCATCTTCCTGTCGCCAGCTTTGCAGCCTTCCATCAAGTCATCAATCGTATATGTTCTAGTCACCTTCATTTGTTGTTTGTATAGGGTAGATGAACCCTAGAGGTAAAAGGTTGCACGAGCTTGCAAATAAATTTAAAAATAATTTAAATTGTTTAATTGTTATATGGCTGAATTGTTTTTTTACCGAAAATGAATGGTAGCGTTTCATAGGTACTGTAGTCCTGCTATGCGTTACAAATTTGTCCTTCACTTCGGCTACGCTCAGTGCAAGCTCGCTCAGGATGACAAATTTTCCACTACTATCAGGTTTATTTAAGAAAGGTTTGTTTTTCATAGGATGGGTTGCTGGGTTACAAAACGACTAACTTCTCCAATGCAAATCCATTTGAAACTTCGTAAGTTGCTCCTCAACATTCCGACTTCCGGACTTTTCTGACTTCCGGACTTTCTGACTTATTTCCTCTTAAAAAGCCTAAAATCTTCCTTGTAGGTTAAGAATAAAGAATGGTTAAACTGAAAATCAGCATCTGGTGTTCCTAAATCCCAATGTGGTTCTACACGAACATCTAAGTATAAATTAGGAATTAACTGTTTTTGATAAACATATCTAACTGCCAAAATACTTCTGCTACTTTGTTTAAAACCTGCATTATATAAAGTTTCAGAAACAGATTGATATAAAGGCATTCCTTTAATGGTCAAGAAATTATTCCCCTTCCAATAAGAAGCAACCAAACTTCCCCATTTGGTTTCCACTCCCGCATTTAACCATAAACCAAAACCTGCTTGATAAGCTCTAGATTTTGTTGGCGAAAAATCTTTATAAACTGCAACATAGTTATCCGTAAAGACTTCTTTAACCTTGTAGCCAACTGTTTTATGTAATTTAAAACCTGTAGCGCCATTAAATAAAGTACTAATGGGAATATTTTTTAAGACATCTATTTGTCCACCTTGATGGTAGGCTAAAAATTGAGCAGGGATACTTAGTTTCCAGTCCCCAGTCTTCAGCAAAACAGTTTCAGTAATTAATCCCCCAACTATTTCCTCTTTAGCAGCCTCGCCTTTGTAAATCATTTTTTGCCAAGAAATCCAGCTATCTAATTTGAATTTTTCTCTATCAATTAATAACTGTGTTCCATATTCAATTGGCGAGGTAATTTTTCTTTCGAAATTATAAATAGGTTCAATGTAATTGTGTTGAATATTCCCTTCTAGACTACCAAAAACTAAAGTGAGATTTCTTTTATGATATTTTAAGCTAAACAGCGGTTTTGCATCATAAATTCCTTCATTACCAAAATCCTTTCGCAAATAAGCACCAGCTACAATCGCCAAATTCGGATTGGCATAATAAACCAATTGCGGTTCTATTTGTGTACCGTATAAAGTATAACCATCGTGAAATTTATTCGAGTATTCGTAATTTCTAACGTAGTTGAAATTGTAGAAATTGAAATGTAATTCTTTGTCTAAACTATCTGTAGGACGAATACGATTGAATAAAGATTCGTTATTGAATTGAGCTTTTGCTGAAAGAGAAAGCAAAAAGATGAAAGCAAAAAGTAGATTTTTTTTCATTTAATTAATTTTAGATTTGTCAATCCAAGTAGTTCTTGTCGTTCTGAGAGGTTTTGTCATTCTGAGTGCAACGAAGAATCTCATTTGGATAATCCGCCTATCAGGTCCTTCGACTACGCTCAGGATGACATTTTTTTTGACTTACTCTCCTTTTTTCTCTCTATATCTTTTATAAATTTTCACAGCCATCATGATAATTGCAGAGAAAACAATTAATCCAAGCAAACCATAAATCCAATTTACAGCACTTTTAAGCATCACCGTAAAAACAATAGCAACCAATAATATCGTGGCTACTTCATTCCACAAACGCAATTGATTAGAAGAATACTTAAAGATTCCATTTCTCAACTGTTTCATGATATTCTGACAAATGAAATGGTAAACCAGTAATAAGCCAACAAAGCCAAGTTTAACGTGCATCCAGCTTTCATCTAGCAAAAATGGACGAGTATAAAGCATTGTAGCTCCAGCCAAGACCGTTAAACACATAGCCGGAATGGTAATGATATTCCACAAACGACCTTCAATTTTTATGAATTCTTTTTGAAGGATATTTTTCTCTAACTCAGGTCTATCGTTGGCTTCTGTATGGTAAATAAATAAACGAACACCATAAAACAACCCAGCCATCCAACTTACAACAAAGATGATGTGAACCGCTAAAAAGTATTGATAGTAATCGTTCATTATTTAAGTTTGGCGTGTAGCACTAAGCGTTTTTAATACCTAAATTCTTTTACAACCTCTATTGCATATTTCACGTTATCAAAAGGAATATCCGGCATGATGCCATGACCTAAGTTAAAGATAAAACCTTCTGTTCCACGCATTCTCTCAAACAATTGATGAATGTGTTTTTTAATAACTGGTTGGTCTGCGTATAAAATATGTGGGTCTAGATTACCTTGTACTGCTATTCCAGCTGGTAAAGCATTTTTAATGTTCAATAAATCTGCATTCCAATCAACCGAAATTACATCTGGTTTTGCTTCTGCCATAACTGGCGCAAAAACAGAACTCCCTTTGCAGAAAGAAATCACAGGAACATTGGTTCTATTTAAACCAGCAATAATTTGTTGGTTATACTGGTGAGAAAACTCTTGGTAATCATTCCATGATAAAGCTAAAGCCCAGCTATCAAATAACTGAACAGCATTAACACCAGCCGCAATTTGTAGGTTCAAATAATCGGTAGTTACCTTTGCAATTTTAGCTAATAAACGGTGCGCTAATTCAGGATGATTGTGCATTAACAACTTCGTTAACTTGAAATCTTTTGAAGAGCCACCTTCAACTAAATAACTCATTACCGTAAAAGGTGCGCCAGCAAAACCAATTAAAGGAATGCTACCATCTAAACGTTGTTGAATAACTTTAATCGCATCTGCAACATATTCCAATCTATCAACAACATCAACTTCTAATTTATCAATATCAGCAGCAGTTCGAACGGGATTAGCGAATTTTGGTCCAACCCCTTGAGTAAAACTTAAATCTCCACCCATTGCCTCGCCAGTTACCAAAATATCGCAGAATAAAATGGCTGCATCAATACCCAATAAATCAACTGGCAGCATGGTAACATCAGCAGCAATTTCTGGGTTTTTGCACATTTCTAAAAACGAATATTTGTTTTTAATTTCCCAGTATTGTGGCATAAAACGACCAGCTTGGCGCATCATCCATACTGGTGGGCGTTCTGTAGCTTTTGAATTTGCAGCGTCTAAAAATAAGTTGTTCTTCATGTTGTATTAGGCCAAACCGTTGGCTTCTTTCTCTATAATTTTTATAATTTCTTTTGCTCTTGATGTTGTTGCCAACTCCTTTGCTTTTTCTATGTATGCTTTTGCTCTTTCACCATCTTTTTTACGCAGGGCGAGATTAGCCAAATGTATCATCACAAACGCTTTATCGTTTTTGCCTCCCAATGGGAAACGACTAGCTATTTGAAAGTGAAACTCTGCTGTTTCAAAATTTTCTCTTTGTAAAGCGATGTTTGCCTTCATGAACTCATAATATCCACGGCGATTCTTTGCCAGTCTATCAGGATTTACAACCTCATTTAATATTTGTTCTGCCTTATCATAGTTTGCATTTTTAAAATGTTTCGATGCCAATAACACCGAACTATGTTTGAAATGGCTCCATAAAATAAAGGCAAAGAGAAAGCCGGCTATTGCAGCCAGCTGATATTGATTGTAATATAAACTTACCAATGCCGAAAGGGCAAAAGTTGCCATTAAAGCATATCTACTCCAGGTATTATACATTAATGTGCGCTATCTGTAAATTTATAACCTACACCTCTAATCGAGTGAAAATACACTGGATTTTTTTGGTCTGGTTCAAAATACTTACGGAACGTTAAAATAAAGTTATCAATAGTTCTTGTTGAAGGATAAACGTCATAATTCCAAACTGTTTCTAAGATTTGCTCACGAGAAACTGCTTCGTTTTTACGCTCAATTAACAACTTCAACAACATTGTTTCCTTTTTAGTTAAAGGAACAACAACACCATCATCTTGTTTTAATTCAAAAGAATTAAAATAGATAGTTTTATCGCCGATTTTATAAGAATTTAATTCTTTTAAATCATCAGCTTTTAAGCTACGTTTTACTAAAATTCCAACACGTAGAATTAATTCTTCTAAGTTGAAAGGTTTTACTAAATAATCGTCTGCTCCTTTTTTAAGACCCATTACACGGTCTTCGCTTGTATTCTTAGCCGTTAAAAACAAAATAGGAACTTCAGTATTTTCTAAACGAATAGTTTCACAAACTTGGAAACCATCCATTTCTGGCAACATTACATCTAAAATAATTAAGTTGAAACGTTCTTCCTTAAAAACTTTTAATGCAGTTTTACCGTCTTTAACAGCGTGAACTTTGTAACCCTCTAATTCGAGGTTTAATTTGATGGCATCTAATAAGTGATCCTCATCTTCTACCAATAGTATTCTTAATTTCTGTGGCATATCAGTTAAATGTTACTTCAAAAATTGCACCTTGCGGTGTGTTATCTTTAACGCTAATATCAGCGTCGTGGTTTTGTAATACCTCTTTAACAATAAACAAGCCAAGTCCAGTGCCCTTTGATTTACGCACATTTTCGTCTCCTACACGATAAAATTTATCGAAAATAAGCATTTTTTCATCATCCGGAATGCCCGGACCTTTATCAGAAACCGTTAAAAACGGCTTACCGTCATTTTGACAGAGTTTAACTGCAATTTCGGCACAAGGACCAGAATATTTAACAGCATTTTCTACCAAATTGGTAACTACCGATGATAAAGCAAATTTATCACCCATTACCTTTATATTATTATCAATTTTAGTATTGATCATCTGCTGGTTACCACAAGAGTGAACTTGCAATCTATCCGTAATTCTAGTTACCAATTCAGATAAGTCAAATTCTTCTTTTGGAAACGAATAGGTACGACTTTCAATCTTTGTAGCCAATAACATATTTTCTACCAAATCGTCTAATCGCTCAATATCTTTTAGCGAATTTCTTAATAATTTAGATTGCTGCTCTTTATCTAAATCTCGTTTTACGATCGTTTCTATAGAAAGTTTAATAGCAGCCAAAGGCGATTTCAGTTCGTGAGTAACCGACAATAAGAAATTCTGTTGTCTCTCTTGTAATTTATCTTCCTTTTTAATGGATGCGTGAATAAAGTATGCGCCAACACAAAGTAAAAACAAGAAAACAGAGCCCTCACCCATTACCATTGCCATTCGGTCTGGTTGCAATTTAATTACAACTGTTCCCCACCAAAACATTTCAAGCATGGCGTAAAACAAAAGGAAATAAAATATGAGCAGCGATTTTTTCATTTTATATATATTTTGTCATCCTGAGCTTGCCGAAGGAGCTTTAGTTACATTTCGACAGGCTCAATGTGACAATTATTATTTCTTACTAAAAACTAAATCTAACGCATCAAAAATAGCTCTTTTTGCTTTCTCTAGTTCAATTTTTGTGTGTGCAGCAGAAACAAAACCCACTTCATAACCAGATGGACCTAAGTAAATACCCCTATTTAACAATTCACGGTGCATTACTTTAAATTTCTCCATACTTGCTGGGTCTATATCTTCTGCGGTTTTAATGTCTTTATCAGTAAAAGCAAACCAGAAAATAGAACCAACCGTAAAAACTTTGAACTTATAATTCCTTGCAGTAGCAAAACGCTGAATGCTATCTACAAACTCTTTGGTTTTTTGGTTTAAATCCTTATAAAAACTTGATTTTAAAAGTTCAGTTAAAGTTGCAATTCCCGCAGCCATTGCTACCGGATTACCAGATAAAGTTCCTGCTTGGTAAACTCCACCATCTGGCGAAATATTACTCATTATCCCTGCAGAAGCTCCATACATCCCAACAGGTAAACCACCACCGATAATTTTACCATAAGTTACAATATCAGGCTTGATGCCATAATAAGCAGCTGCACCTTCAAAGCCAACTCTAAATCCTGTAATTACCTCATCAAATATCAATAAAGCTTTATTGTCTGTACAAGCTTGTCTTAAAAATTCAATATAAGCTTGGTCTTGCATCAACAAACCGTTATTTGCCGGAATACCTTCTATAATTACCGCAGCAACTTGGTCTTTAAATTGCTCGAAAGCTTTGGTAATTGCATCTGTATCATTTAAAGGGATAACTATTGTTTCTTCAGCAAAGGATTTAGGTACACCAGCTGAAGAGGTTTCGCCAAAAGTCACCAAGCCAGAGCCGGCTTTAACTAAAAGTGAATCGCTATGACCATGATAGCAGCCTTCAAATTTGATAATTTTGTCTTTTCCAGTATATCCACGAGCTAAACGAATTGCCGACATTACCGCTTCTGTTCCAGAACTCGTGAAACGGATTTTTTCTACATAACTGTTATTTTTGATAATCAGCTCTGCTAATTCATTTTCTAAAGCAGTTGGTGCGCCAAAGCTCATTCCGCTTTGCATTACATCAATTACTTTTTCTCTAATTTTAGCATTGTTATGTCCTAAAATTAGCGGGCCCCAACTTGCACAAAAATCTATAAACTGATTACCATCTGCATCCCAAATATAACAACCATCACCCTTTTGAATAAACAATGGCGTTCCGTAAACCGATTTAAAAGCCCTTACTGGAGAATTTACTCCACCAGGAAAGTAGGTTTTTGATTTTGCATACAATTCAGCCGATTTCTCACGACTAATATCAGGCTTACTCCCTGTATTTACCGGCATCTCCTCTTCGTTTCCCGAGAATATTTTTTTTAACGATTCTAACATTTTTATTAAGCTAAAAGCTGAAAGACTAAAGGTAAAAGCTAAAAACTATGCAGCCATTTTGGTTGCTTTAGTCTTTTTGCTTTAAGCTTTCAGCTTAAAATTACATCCAATTATTCTCTACTATATCTCTAATGTGGTAGGTGGTAATAATGCTTGCTCCTGCTCTTGCAAAGGCGTGCATCGTTTCCATTACTACTTTTTGTTCGTCTATCCAGCCTCTTTGTGCTGCTGCTTTAATCATCGAGTATTCTCCCGATACATTATAACAGGCTATTGGCAAATCAGAGTTGTGTTTTAATTTACTAATGATATCTAAATAAGCCAATGCGGGTTTAACCATTAAAACATCTGCACCTTCACTTTCATCTAATAATGCTTCTCTAACGGCTTCTGTTCCATTTCTGAAATCCATTTGATAAGCTTTTCTGTCGCCTTTATTTGGCGCACAATCTGCAGCTTCTCTAAATGGACCATAATATGCTGATGCAAATTTGGTAGCATGGCTCATAATAGCCGTATTTACGAAACCGCTTCCATCTAATTTAAGTCTTATTGCCGCTACACGACCATCCATCATATCCGAAGGCGCTAACATATCCGCACCAGCTTCAGCGTGATTTAAGGCCATTTTTGCAATCAAATCAACCGACAAATCATTTTGGATATAATCATCTTTCATAATTCCACAATGACCGTGAGTGGTATAAGAACACACACAAACATCTGTTACTACATATAAATCGTCACCAAAGTTTTTCTTTAATTCCCTAACTGAAACTGGCACTAATGAATGTGGGTCGTAAGCAGATTTTGCATCTTCGCTTTTCTTATCACCAACACCAAAAAGCATAATTTTATTTACGCCTAGTTTTAATCCTTTTTCAACGTCTTTCAGTAAAGTATCTGTAGAAAAATGATTTACTCCCGGCATTGCATCAATCGCTTTTGTAACACCAGTTCCAGGTACTACAAAATAAGGATAGATAAACATATCCTTTGACAATCGCGTTTCGGCAATTAACTCCCTGACAACTGGATTTTTTCTTAACCTACGTGGTCTGTGCATAAATTTGGTATTGAAACTGCAAACCTATTTATTTTAAAATTTAGTATGATAACCTAAATATCATTTTTTAGAAAAGCAGTGACAGTGGTTCTTTTGCTTTTGTAGTCCTGCTATTCGTTTCAATCTTTTTTGTTCTTCACTTCGGCTACGCTCAGTGCAAGCTCGCTCAGGATGACAAAAAGATTTTCACTGCTATCAGGTTTATTTAACAAAATTCATTGCTAACAGCTTCCTTTTCCAAAATATAGCCTTA
>Ga0307515_10017579_pt1 | contig 13008 bp, 8 predicted proteins | sample 17_EM_MG_FD_194513 | JGI IMG/M metagenome (GOLD analysis project Ga0307515, IMG submission 194513) | Populus trichocarpa ectomycorrhiza microbial communities from riparian zone in the Pacific Northwest, United States - 17_EM | ecosystem: Host-associated > Plants > Roots > Unclassified | place...
AGGTCGACGCCGTCCTTCGCCAGCAGTAGCTTGACCACCGGCTCGTGCCCCTTCTCCGCGGCACACAATAGCGGCGTCCATCCGTATCTACTGTCCTTGGAGTCCGGGTCGACGCCGTCCTTCGCCAGCAGCAGCTTGACCACCAGCTCGTGCCCGTTCTCCGCGGCCCGCGACAGCGGCGTCCGTCCGCATTTATCATGGGAGTTCGAGTCGACGCCGTCCTTGGCCAGCAGCAGCTTGGCCACCGGCTCGTGCCCTCTCATCGCGGCCCACGACAACGGCGTCCGATCGTACATACTGTCCTTGGAGTCCGGGTTGATGCCGTCCTTGGCCAGAAGCAGCTTAACCACTGGCTCGTGCCCGTTCTCTGCGGCCCGCGACAGCAGCGTCCGTCCGTATTTATCTTGGGAGTTCGGGTCGACGCCGTTCTTGGCCAGTAGCAGCTTGACTACCGGCTCGTGCCCTCTCAACGCGGCCCACGACAACGGCGTCCGTTCGTACATACTGTCCTTGGAGTCCGGGTCGACGCCGTCTTTGGCCAGAAGCAGCTTAACCACTGGCTCGTGCCGGTTCTCTGCGGCCCACGACAGCGGCGTCTGTCTGTATTTTATGTCCTTGGAGTTCGGGTCGACGCCCTCCTTCGCCAGCAGCAGCTTGACCACCGGGTCGTGCCCGTTCTCCGCGGCCCGTAACAGAGGCGTCCGTCCGTATTTGTCTTGGGAGTTCGGGTCGACGCCGTCCTTGGTCAGCAGCAGCTTGACCACCAGCTCATGCCCCTTCTCTGCAGCCCACGACAACGGCGTCCGACCGTTCTTGTCCTTGCTGTCTGGCATACACCCTCCTTGAGATATGAGAAAAGTAAAGAGTATCTCGTCGCCATGCTCTGCCACATAAAAGAGAACACCCCTTTGCGGTGAGAAAGTGAAGTCGCGTCCAAAGTTGGTCCGTTTATTTCTATCCTGGCAGTACTGTTTGTACAGGCCATGAAGCGGAGACGTTTGGGGCTGGATTTCCGCCTGGATTTCTAAAAATGTCCGGACAGCTTCATCACTCCTGGTAGCCAGCGCCGCAAAAATTGGTAGCCCATAACGCTCATCTTCTACTTCAAAGCAGGATAGGTTGGATGGGTGAACTCTTATGAGATTTGACATGTTGCCCTCCGCCAATATATATAAAAGACTCGCGTTCGCAGTGTGTCGGCGTATTTCGTGTCTTTCGAAGAGGTTATCTAGGTTAACCCAATCGGCAAGCTGGAAGCTCTGAACAAAATCTTTCTGATTGACTCCCCCCCCTTCTGCTGCATCGGCGTGGTACAAAACGTTCTGTACAGCGTACTGTAGGAACGGAAACATTTTGGCTACCGACAGCCGGAGGGCTGCGGCTTCTTGCGACGATGCTTTCGGAAGTGGAGTGTCGATGTTCAGATGGGTAGCGATGTCGATGCTCATGTAGTTGAGACAGCACTGCTTTAGTCGCTCGTGACTTTGTCCTTGGAAGTTGCTTCCGAGGCTAGACCAAACTGCCCTTAGCCCGTTTTCTTTAAGGAGAAAGTCCCTCACTGACTCGTGGATGAATTGAACGCTTTGAGTCTTCGACTTTGTGATTTCGGCGAGGCCTTTCGAAGAATTAAGAATGAATTTCTTAATGGTGTCTATCCCAATCTCATTGGAATCCCATCTTGGTAGGTCCTGAGGGTCGGCGGAGAGAATAGCAAGGTACAATTCCTCCGGCTTTAACGGTTGTCTTGCGAAGAGCAGCCATTGAATACACAGTAGTAGTTCGTTTCTGTTGTGGTAGTCTCGTGTCAGAATATCGCGGAAGAGCTCGTGCAAATCGCTAGGGATGTCTCGGAGTCTTTTCCGAAGCGCGTGTATGCGGCCACCATCATGCTCCTTGTTCAATATGTCCACTACGAGGACAACCCACATAAACACCCCAGATGCCTTCTCTTGAAGTTCAACTCTGATCTGCTCAGCAAGCCTGCCACGCCCGATTTTCAACTCGCTATCGATATAGCTAGTAATATCGTGAATATGTCCCTCTTGTCCTTCTAAGACCAGACTGAGGCCTTTCCTGATTGTGACATGTGGGTAGTGTCTGCTTGAAAAGCAGACTTGAAATCGAATCCCGGCTAAGACGGTGAGTTCCCCTAGATATTGAAAAAACGTCACCATGTCCCGAATCTGACATTCGTCGCATTCATCCAAGGCGTCAATGAAACACATCACGGAGGACTGCCCCAGTATTTGTATAACTTGTTCGAAGAGATCTTTTAGTAATTCGACGCTCCATTGGTGATGACCACTACTATTCCACGTCGCAAATCCGAGAGAGTCAAAGACGCATTGGAGCTCTGGTAGTCGCTCGAGGAGTTGCAGCAACAGCGATCGATACATCCCGGTCGTGGACTTCTCCAGGTCCGCTCCTCGCGCGTTGAAGAAAAAGGAGATGATGATTCTGTCGTTCATCATCTTCCGGGAATTACCAAGAGCGAATTTCATCATAGTCGACTTTCCGGTTCCAGGCTTCCCTTTAATCCACAAAAAGCCGTGATGTTCGTGTAGCTTAACGGCATCAAGCCAGTCTAGATATTCGGACTTTTTCAGTAGCCATTTGCATGTCTTGGCGTGCGCTCTTTTGATGGTCATCTGGCGAGCATCTATCTGGTCGAATCCCATTGAGTCCATTAGCGTCCGTCTCTGTTCTTCATTGAGAGTGGGGATCTCTCCTCTCCTCTCCTGCCTGAAGACCATCCTTGTCATTCTATGGAGTGCGGCGGCGACCTTCTTGTATTCGACATCATCAAGTCCCGTGAAGCGACACATGTCCATGTGATTCTGTCCAATGTGCTCGGTAATTTCGATAGACGGAAAGTTCAGATAGGATGATGCATCCTCGACAACCTATTGAACACTTTATGAGCAGGAGAAGAAGTACATGGGAGCGAACGTACCTTGTGACCGTTGAGACCCATGACGCCGAGCTCCTCTTGGAACGAATGTATCACCCAATCTTGTTGATGAGCCATCGGACTAAACTCATCTCTCAGTTCCCTTAGACGTTCTGCCGATGGCAAGAGCGTGTTGACGATCTGTTCGTTAACGCGAATCCCGGCAGCTTTGATAACCGCCTCTGCAATGTGTTGAAGAAAGCCACGGGGATCGGCGCCGCCATGCGGTGTGCCAAAAAAAATTATTCCGGTTGTAGAGTCGAAAACGCCGCGGAGATGAGTTTGGCCTCCGTGGCAGCCACTCGACCGTCGAAGCATTTCCTTGACGATAATTCCTCCCAGGCTATGTGCAATGAATAATACCGGTCTCGAAGGCTCTAGCCGACGTTCAGCCTCTAGAGCGACCAGAAAGCCCCACGCGATATCATAAACGGTATTTCTGCTCACAGGAGGACCAAAACAGTGTCTCACATGCGTGTCGTAACCGTATGTCAGGACCCGCGCGTACGGTATGGTTACTGGAACTAGATCTCGCGGCCAATAGACGGCAGTATTGGAGCTGCCTTCGTGATGCGACCTCGAAAACGGATTGAGTCTTCGAACTTTGGAAGGTGGTTCGGCCAATTCGCCATCGTTGTTGTCTTCATTTCGGCGCCTCACATCTCCTTTCTTGTGAGTCCATGTCCTTTCGGGATGACCGGTGAATCCGTGAATGAATATGATGCTTGTTCTTCAGCGGAACATATATCGGACCTAGGAAAGAAAACTCACTCAAGAGACGGCTTATGGGGATCGAAGAGGACTGTCAACCCGGCTGGAGGAATCACCCCGTCCAAGTGTCCGCCAGCCGATCCATTCATGATAATCTAATAGGGATGAAGCTGAGGAATGTGAATTTTAAACCAACAGACAGTGGTCTCGCGTCCCCAATGCGTTTATCGAGGAGAATCCTCGCTCCTTTAGCCTCAGTATTATCTGCCTTGTCAGGTGGCAGCGAGATTGACGTGCGCACAGCCACATGAACACGTCAGGTTCTCATGCAAGGCTCTCATGCAAGCTCTCAGGTTCAGCCTCAGGACACTGAGGACAGAGCCTATCGTGGCCTTGATCGCATCACCGTCATAACCTTCAAAGAAAGCGAGGTAGTGGAAAGCCGAAACCTACGATGCCCGATAACTTCAGATCCTGAAGTGGGATGCTGCAGAGGCCAATGGCTTAGCAACGTTCTTGGCACTGGATGCGGGTGTTCGGTAACAATGGGGAATGCCGAAGTTATTCCGGACCACGCTTCTGAAATTGCACTAGAGACTAGTTCGCGCTAACCTTCCATAATTTCTCATCCTCCGTAATTGCGGTAGACCCATCGTCAACGGTCTCGCGTCATTTACCGCCGCCAAGACCTAAGAGCGCAATCCAGCTTTATCCATTGCGCAAGATATACGCGCCGCTTCCCACCTGGCCCCGGTCCATCTTCATACCTTGGACAATCTTGCGATTGTATGGTCAATGATTGTCATGCCCGAACCACAACTCTTCAATCAACGCAAGCGTCAACGCCCAGAGCAGAGTCTACCTTAACCGAGTGAAACATCGCAACCTATGTTTAAAAAGCAGAAAGTTAGCCATCCTAGCGGATCTAAACCACCGGCAGTATTTTGAGATAACTTATTAAAGATCTGGTTAACTAAACGTGCGTTACAAGAGTTGGACGGAAGAAACACTCAAGCTGCTCCAAACCGCCCCATTCATCATACCAACGGCCCCATTGGCCTCTGACATGACGCGCTCTCACTAAATGGAAGAAAATTCACCAGCCTACGCAATCTGCCGCTAACTTTTCCTCCCGCTATACAGCGAGATGTTTAGAGGACATACAGCTACTTGCCGGACACGGTGGTCTAGACCTGTCGGACGCGAGGGGCGTATGTATTGCCAGATCCTACTCGCGCGAGTGCTACCCTTTTACCAATAGTATTAAAGAGCTTTATAGTCGTATTTTAAGAAGTATTATTAAGGAGATACGCGTCTAAATAAACGCTCAATTTTTAAGGCTTAACTTATATTACTTTAGTTTTTAGCTTCCGCGACTTATAACCCTTATAGTTATACTTCCTTTGGTGCGTTTTAGCAGGCATTTAAGGGGGTTTGTGGTTTATATTAGTGGTGTATAGGTAGTTGGGTTGATTGTTTTGATGTCACTTATGCGTCAATAAAACCGAGCACCTTCGTACAATCTCCAAATTTCCGCCAACTATATGCTTTCAAGGATTAAACCCGCAAATCGATTACAGCCCCATCTCTTTGTAGACATTTCCTCGCTCAATCCTTGGCATGACAAAGCAGTCTCACAAGTCCCATTAAATCTGTGCCTTACATTCTTCTTGTACGAGGATCAAGGACCTCCGACTATGTGCGACAAAGTTTAACGATATTCCGGCCCCAGCGAAAATTTATCCACAGTTTATTTCCAAACTGAGGCCTGCTTCTTCCCGTCCTAGCCGCCAGGCCCAGCATCATCAAAGCTCGGTCACACTATCGTAATAGCATACCGAGGTCACTCCCCGGGTACAAGCGGAGTCTGTGCCAATCGATTAGAAAGCTTGTACATTGCCTTGAATCTTCTAAGCTTTCGCATTGACCTTGCGCTCTGTTGTGTGCCTAGAACTCCTACCAATGCGGGCCATCAATTCAACAATTCCCACCGACGGGAAAGAGCGACCAGGACGGTTCTAGCTCATGCCCGCATGTAGAATGCTCTAGTGGTGTTGGCCTGCTTCCCCGGTTATTGGATAGGTGTAAGCTCGGGTCTCGACTGGCTGCGGTGAAAGAGCGTCGGCTAAGGGGTCGATATTAGTAGGATAAATTGAAGGGAACATAATATTTAATCTTCACCGGAACGGAATGGCCTTGGAAAAGTATTTTCCGTAGGTCCCCAGTTCCTCCCTTCACTCTTTACGTTGGTAGTGCTCATAAAAAAGGCCACATTTCCTCTCCTTCCACCTCTTTCTTCCCCATCAACTGAGACCTCCTACATCATTCAAACACAAAAACCACTCAAATAATTAGGCTTGCACCTTCTTTGATTAATTATTAGTTTCCGAGAACATCTGACGTAACTCGCTTGTAACGATGAAGTTCTCAATTTCTCTTTTCGCCTTTGAGGCACTGTTCGTCATGGTGTGAGTGCAACCCCATCGGAATCTTGCCAGCTCATCTCAGGTTGGGCATTGATTCCATATGCTGACCTTTCTAGCTTCGCTTCCCCCCTTCCAGATGCAGAACCTACATGCATCCACACCGTGATGAAGTTGCCCTCCATTGATACCAACTGCACCTTTTATGCCAACACGAAAACTTTGACTGAATACACCGACTGCGGAGGCTGTTCTCTGGAGACCAAATACTATGGTGTTGGACTCGTATGCCTTCCCCTTTTCTTCTTACCGAGACGTTTTACACTAATCCATCCTCTTGATTTCTCGGAACTAACGCCAATCCCACAATCATAGCCTTGCCAGACCTCCACCACCACCGAGGGTATTACCCGAGTTACGGCTACTTCTTGCTCCGGTCGTGGGTACAAGCGAGAGTACACCCAGCTATCTCCTGTCCCTACAACCCAGTTATAACCACCACTCCAACTCCTACCCCCACCTGCACCCATTTCATTGCGCCGGTTCTGGCCAATGTAGCTGATCACTGCACCGAGTGGAAAGGCACCACAACCATGACTTCGCACATAGATTGTGGAGGTTGCACACTAGGAAGGATGGAAATGGGGCCTGGCCCAGTCTTGGTGCCCTGCACATCCACCTCTGAAAAGAAAGGATGGAAGACGGAAATTGTCATGGCTTGCGCAACGAGCACCTAGCTGTTTGTCTTATCTTTCCTCAGTTTTAATTCGAGTATGATATTTGGATGGGACGCGGTTCTTTTCTGGGTAGATGTCTTACGCTACGGCGCAGAACGTTTCGAGTGTAATGAGGATCGAATTCTTCAGTGGCACTCAACGGCTACTTAAAACTTGTTGGTTATACTACTTGTTTATCAGTGGGTATGGATTTTGAGTTCCAGGTAGGAAAAAGTCCTGAGGCTACAAAATGAAGCCTCTTATTCCTGTTGACGGGGCAACTGCCAGGCTCTTTGAGAATACGTCTATTGTGCCGTACGAGACCTGCGTTCTTTAGCGACTCCCATCATTTGAATGGTCGAGTTAATTCCATCTTATGATTGCATCTTGGGGATATGATCACGACAGATTTCAGATCAGGTAGGAGCAATGCCATCTCTCGTGACGGTTTCATTAGCATTCCGATGCCTAAGTGTCGAGCCGGTAGGACCCTAATAGACAAGTACCACCAAACGCGTGTTCATCGGTGCCAGCAGCATAATATATTACAGAAGAAGGTCATGGAGATGGACGTTGGAGTGACTTTCGGTGTTTCGCGATAAGAAGTTCCCGTCAAAAGTCTGTCCCCGCCCACCGAGAAGTGGGGCGCAGCTTGTTTTGTTGCCCCTCTTACAAGTCCCTCCTTGTGCTAGCAAAAGGTGACGAGCAGTGCTCGCCGCACCAGCTGATCTCACTCCATCTCCTCAAAGCTACATCTACATAGCTGTCTATCTACACCCAAACTACAAGAAACATATATACCTCTTCCACCAATCCACGTATACCCAGCTTCGGAAGTGTGCACCATGGCCGAAACCCAAGTCGCCCCCGCCATTGACGAAACACCCATCTCACCCGTCCGCGAGGGCATCCAGCGCCGCAACTCGCTCGAGAAGCATCTGACGCATCGGCCTGACGCTCAAGATCTGAAGAACAGAAATATCCTGCTGGACACAAATGCTGCACCGTGAGTACCCTACTTCGAGTGAGCTAGCAGGAAACAAACAACAGCTTGGCTGACTGAGAGGTCAATATATAGGGCATTGCAATCGAAGGCGCTTGAACTGGAGAGACAGCGTGCGACGGATAATTTGAAGAAGGGGCTTGCACATCGTCCGGATAGGGAGACGTTGGTGGAACGTATGTTGGACTACTCTCTACTCACTGTGGAGTTCATCCCAAGCACTTGCAACAGTCCTCCAGCATCTCCGTATAAGGTACAAGCTGACTCAGAGGGTGGCAATCCACAGGCAACATCCTTCCCGTCTCCACCGCGGCTCCCGCACTACAGGGCCACCAGCGCGAACTCGAGCGTCATATGCGCGCCGACAGTCTCGAGAAGGGTTTGCAGAGCAGACCCAATCCGGAAGAGCTAGTCAAGAAGGGTATTTTGGAAGGTACTACCGCCATTTCATCTCTCGTACATGCCATGGAAACCCGCATACAGTTCTCCCTCACCACCAGTGGACTTTGACGACCATGACCCACCTGAATGTTGTGTGATGTGCTGATCTCTTCTTTAGAAGATGAAATTCCTGTCAAAGACGCATGAACGATTGAATGAGGAAAAGAATAGGATGGCATAAATTGAGGCGCAAACTGTGAATGAAGACATTGGGGTGGCATGATGGCATTTGGGCGAATGCGTTATGGGTTATTCCCTTGCGGCGCATACTGGACTGTTACATTGGGAGATTGGCCTGCTGGGCGTGTAATATCATAAGCACGAGCAATTCACAATCCATACTTGGGATACTTTTGAGAATGTTAGCTGCGACCCCTGACTATGCTGACTCCCAAGATTCTAGCCAATCCCTTTCAGCTCTGTTCGCTGCAACTTGGCCGGGTTATCCACTTTCACGAAGCGCCTCTCTGGTTCACTCAACTTCCATGCCCAAATTCGGCATAACTTCTCCAAACCAGCGCATCGGAAATCAAGAATACTAGCAAATGGTAACTGCACCGAGTACTCTTATCTAGAGCACCGCCGGTAGATTTCAAATACGAAATATCTGACTTTAAATTCCTCAAATCCTAGTGGCTATTCCTCAAATCCCAAATTGTCACTACTGCGACTCCTAAATATTGACTTCCTACTTCATTTCCTTCACTACCGCATCTTCCTCTATTGCTTTTACTCCTTAGCCTCCTCTTTATTCTTCTCGTTTCTAAGCTCATTGACATTCTCCTTATGCGTTGCTTTACTCGTTTCTTTCCTATCAAAGCTAATTTCGGTAGGAGGTGCATGAGCATGTTCCCCTCTCCCTTCCTCTTCAATATTCTTGACCAATTCGGTGACTCCAAACAGATCATCCATGCGCTCGAGAGAAGGACCTTTAGTTTCGGGTATCAAGAACCAGGCGAAGATAAACATGCAATAGCAGAAAGAGCCATAGATCGCAGCCGTCAGCAACCCCACCCACCCAATAACAGAAGCAAAAGAGGGGGGGAAGAACCACATACCCATAGCCGCCCTTGCCAACTGTGGCAAGCGTATTGGGCGTCGCGCGCGCCACCACGAAATGAAACAGCCACTGCGTCGCGGCCGCAATCGCGACGTCCAAGCTGCGCAGCCGCGCCGCCGGGACCTCGCTGACATAGATCCAGCACACGGGGCCCCAGCCGAACTGGAAGAAGCCTGCGAACAGGAACGCGCACACCAGCGCCACACACCCGGCGGGCGGGACCGCGTGGCCTGTGGCGGGCGGGTCGATGCGCACGTACAGGCTGATGTAGAACGTGGCGGTGTCCTGGGCGATCGAGGTCCACAGCAGCGAGCGGCGGCGGCCGAGCGAGTCGGCGGCGGAGAGCAGGAACGCGGCGTAGGTGGTCATTTTGACGATGCCGTAGATGCTCGTCGCGAACGGGTTCGTGGCTGTCCCCTTGATGCTCGGGCTCTTGAGGATCTGCGGCGCGTACGGGTTGATGGTGTTGGTGCCCGTCATTTGCTGACAGATCGTGAGCCCGATGGAGATCAGCACCCGCTTGCGGTTGCCGGGGGTCGTCCACATCTCGCGCAGCGGGTCTTGGAGGGTTGAGCCGCCGATGAGCAGGCGCTCGTGCTCGAGTTGCTCGGCGATAGCGGAGAGCTCGCCTTGGATGTAGGGCTGTGTGGGCGGTAGGTCGCGCACGCGTGAGAGGACGGCGGTGGCATGCTCTCAGAGGTCTGCGTTGCGAGCCAGCGGGGGGATTCGTTGCAGAGGAACATGCAGATGCAGAGCAGGAGGGTCGGGAGGGCTTGTACTGTCAGGGGGGCGACTATTGTGAGTGTTAGTCAATGAGTGTATAGAGAAGAGATTGGAAAGAGAAGGAAAAGACGCACTGTATGTCGTTTGGCCGTGAAGATGTAGGATAAAGCCGTAGTTGACCCAAAACGCGAACATGGTCCCGGCTGCGATCTAGAGTTTTTGGAGGCTGTCAGAAGTTTTCCTTTCCATTGCTTTGCTGTGGAAATACTCAACTTACGAAGAGTTGGTAGATCCCGGTCAAGCTGTTCCGAATAGCTCGTGGTGCGTTCTCAGAATATACAGCGGCATCACCATCGGAGCGCCGCCGACACCAACACCTGCTATGAATCTACACGAATAAAGTTATAAGCTGCACTCCCCTCTGATGCGTGACTAAGAAGAAACCTACCGTCTGATATACATTATAGCAAGATTCCCAATACTTGCCGCAGGATGCACCCAATACAAGTCACGGCACCACTTCCAATGAGTGCTGTGCGACGGCCGCTCTTATCAGCAACCCAAGACGCAATGAAGCAGCCAAGAAGGCAGCCGGCTTGCAGCGTCGACGCCATGCTGGCAGACAGATTCGCCTGCGATACAGAGCCAGCGACCGCGAGGTGGTATTTCCTGATGTTCCCACCCAGTCAGCTTGTAGTTCAATTTCTCGTAGTCTCAGCTTGCGGGGCTAATTATGGAGTATGCGAGGAAGGGTTGGTCGAACGCGGTGAATGCGGGCAGCGTCAGCACACCGCCGATGGTTCCAATATCCAATGCCAAACAGCATACTGCCGAAGTAGGCGGAGCAGGCTAACATGAAGGCACGCTAGCCGTAGATTTCCGGTAGCTCAGCTTTCATCGCCTCGCTTTTCACAGTACGATGTAGGAATCTGGCGCCAAGACCCATTGTTGCGGTACTGATAATAGGCTGTTTTTAATTGTGGCTCTTTTTAAGGTACAGTTCTTGCGCGTTAATAGGCACTTGGTATGACCGAGGCTTAGGCGGTCATTTGGGGGCTCTTAGTATTGTTGACTCAACGATTTCCAGATAAGCTGTCAGTAGGCCAAGACAAGAATAAAAGAGCAGCTTCGAGGGTGGGAGGAATGACGGATGATATATTCGTAAGACATACAAAAAATTAGAGAGATTTCATTGAATAGCGCAGAGAATTCAAATTAGAGAAATCAGGACACCTCACAACTACTACACGCAAAGTCAAAAGACTCTTGTACGACTACGAGTCTGTTGAGATTCGACCTTCTGATGGTGTAGGGAGGCTAGGTACCAGCCTCCTCAATATTGTATTATATAGCCACTAGCCCTCCAATCTTGGAGGGCAATTATCTAATACAATCACCTTTTAACAAATTATAAACCCGGATTATATAAACTAAATAAGCGAGGTCTTACAGGACCTTATAATTAAATATATAATCCACTAAAGACATATTCTAGAGCGACTTTACAGTCTTATAGCTGTCTTCCGCTACGCACCTCTGCAATATATACACTACCTAAAACCTAATATTATAAAAAACATGATAAAAAGGAGGCCTAAAAGAAGTCCTTATATAGAGGCTAGGCGCCAAGACGCTAAAAACCTAACCTTTTGAATTTCTTTAAAACCATTAAAACCCTATACCAGCCTTCTATTTTATAGGATAACTATACTCCTAAACTTAAGATAACTATTTATTCTAGTTAAAAGCCACTATAATAGTAAAGAAATTAACTCCTTAATAATTACGCCAAAGACGTAGAAGACTAGTTCTATACTAATTAAGACCTTAATCCTTATAACTTGCATAGTTCTACCGCTTTCTTAATATCTTCCTTTACTCTATTAAAAAAGAAAATAGAGATCTAACTGCCGGTTTTAAAGGGTTCTGTTGCCGTTTTTAGAGGTTATATATAAGGGTACAAAGATACTTTAAAGTAGATTTAAAGGAATAAAATATATTCTCTTTAAATTTAGGGATATAGCTCTTATAGAGAACAAGACGTTACGTAAAGAAGAGAAAGGAATAGCAAGAGAATCTTATAATTAAATAGTTAGAGGTCTTAGTGGTTAATATATATATATACGCACGCGGTCTTTAATAGACTTTAGTAGAATTTGATTAATCTTAATAGAACTTAGTAGAAGTTAATTAAGCTAATAGAATTTGGTGGAATTTAGTTAAAGCGTTAGAACTTATTTATTAAGTATTTTATTAAGACATTCCTACTATAACTAGGCTAGTCCTATTATAGTACCCCTCCCTTTAGCTAAAGGGTTAAAATAATTTAATTTTAGTTAAACCTTCTTACTTATTATATATTTACATTAGTAATTAGTAAGTAGGGAACACAAAAACGACCCCTGGAGATCCTTTTTAGAACTCTTGCTATACCTAGCCCAAAAAGACTAAAACTAACCAAAAGAACCCTAAAAAACACCTAGAGAATCCCCCTAAGATACATGCATTACAGGGGAGGCACACGTTAAACGATGGTGGTTTGCACTTGCGCTCGTTCGCTAGACCTACGCCTAGTAATAGCCCTCCATAATAGGAACGGGCGAATACTATACTATAAAGCGGGAAGACCTCTATTAAGAAGGCATCTAATAAAATATAAAGCCTATTAGACGTATTTAGTATCCGTAATTATAGAGGAGTAACTATTAGCTATAATAAACTAATATAGCTAGTAGAATAGCTCTGCTAGTCTAGTAAACCTTAGGCGCCCCTTTAGTAAACCCTTAATTAAATCCTTTAATAGCTAAGTAAAATTAAAAATAAATAAAATTCCTCCTTACTGGCGAGCTATACCTAGGTCGCTATAGCTACGCTTTTATAGTATAGGGAACCTACCCCCCTTAAGATAATAACTAGGTATATAATTATAATATAACTAAATATAGAAAAAGTAGAGGGGCTTAGGGGATAATTAGAAATAG
>Ga0307515_10017580_pt1 | contig 13007 bp, 9 predicted proteins | sample 17_EM_MG_FD_194513 | JGI IMG/M metagenome (GOLD analysis project Ga0307515, IMG submission 194513) | Populus trichocarpa ectomycorrhiza microbial communities from riparian zone in the Pacific Northwest, United States - 17_EM | ecosystem: Host-associated > Plants > Roots > Unclassified | place...
GCTCCGGCGGACGCGAGTATCTGGACTATGTGTTGGCTGACAGCCAGCACCGTTCACCGCGCGGGAACGACAACACGGTTCGCATCTACCGCAGCCTGAACCCATCGCTGTGGATGGACCACGACCTGTCGGACCACTTTGCGGTGTCGGGGGTGTTGCAGTACTGACGCTGCGCGAATCGACGCGCAGGAATGCCAATGTCTTGCAAGGCGCCCATCCCGATCTCCCGCGCCTTGCCAGCAAGATCACGGCTTGGATCGACCAAGCTTCAATGAGCGCCATTGCCCCATTGCAAATAGCACGCCCAACAGAGACAGCAAACAGGCAGACAGCCAATACACCCCCACGGGCTTTCCCCGCGCCACGGTGAATCTTGAGAACCGTCGAACGGTGTCGTCGTAACTGATGACCCGCCGCTCACCAACGTCGAGCTGTAGTACACCCTGCTCGCGATGAAGCCATACCGTTGCGTGCGCCCCATCGAGCGCTTCAGCCTCGGCCAAACGAAAGCACGCTTCGTGCGACAAAAAGTGCCTGCAGTACAACGCGACGGCGACTTCAGAAGACGCGCTCCTTAGCTCCGCCTCCCGCCAGTCTCTGGCGCCGGCTCCGAACTGCAGCACTCCCTGAACGGCAGTGGCGTCCGCCAAGGGTGGGGGCACAGCGCTTTGCTCTTCAAGCACCTCCCCCCACGGAGAAAGATTGACGGCAACGATCACGACTGCCGCCTGCATGAGTTGCTTTCCGTTAAGCATTGATTATCGCCGGCCGATCCAAAATAAGCGTTCGAAATCACCCGCGGGACGTCATCGTTGGCGTACCTCGTTGTAGTGTGCCAGCACGGCCATTCGCAGGCATCTCCCACTTATACAGCGCTTGCTCTGTTGGCGTCGTCTAAATACCGCGCGCGACGCACCCGGTTGGCCACTAAGAGATTTGCCGCGCCTGTAGGGTGACGTCTCGGGTCCAGGATGCAGGAGGTTCAGCACAACGGGCCGCAGCCACGCGTTCATGGTCAGCACCCCTGAGGAACTGATGCTGAGGTCGTCGCGGCAATTCTCTCCACCCCGCTGCGGCTGATGAGTGCCGGTGGGCACGAGTAGAAGTCTTCCGCGCACCCCAATGGCAACGGGCGGCTACAGTCCCGCCCTTCCTCCGCATACCCGCCACCGCCTTTCCCCTTCGCCATGAGCCTCGCCGATCTGCGCGCCGCGGTGAGCGCAGAGCTCGCCGCCACGCCCGAGTACTACGACTTCAAGGTCTTGCGGACTGAGCGCGACGGCGCGCTTTGGCGCGTGACGCTCGATCCCGGCTACGTCTACGCCGACGGCCAGCCACCGGGCCGGTCATCGGCTCAGGTGCTGCTGGACGACAGCCTGGATGGCGCCTCGGCCTGGTGGGGCTCGCCCGATAAAGGTGGCGCGAGCGTCCTCGCCATGCTGGCCGAGGACGATCAACTGCTGCTGCAGAACGCCACCGTCCCACCACCGGGCGCGGACTACCTGATCCGCCTGTACCCGCCCCGGTTTCTCAACGCCGTCGCCGATGCCTGGGGCGACACGCCCTGGGCCAGCCGCGCCATCGACTGCCTGGGCGACCTGGCGCAGCCGCACCTCGTCGACAGCGGCCCGGCGTTGACCGGTGCGCCCTTCCGCTGGCTGCGCCCAGCGCAGCGCGAAGCGCTGTCGCTGGTGCGATACAGCAGCTCGTTTCTCTGGGGCCCGCCTGGCACCGGCAAGACCACCACGCTGGGAGTGCTGCTGGCCGAGTATCTGGACAGCCGGCCCGACGCTCGCGTGCTGCTGCTGTCCACCACCAACCACGCTGTGGACTTGGCGACGATTTCCGTCGACAAGGCGCTGCAGAAGGGCCGACGAGACCACTGGCGTGACGCCGTCCAGCGGCTGGGCACGCGTTTCGACGCTGCCGCCTATGCTGGTCGAGAACACCTGATCCCCACCGACGACCGCGGCCTGATCGATACGCTGGCGCGTGCTGAAGCGGCCCGGCCGTCGCCGCGGAATGCATCCGCACTAAAGGCGTGGTCCGACCGAGTGGCGGCACTGCGAGAGCAAATGCGCGCCGCCTCGCTGCAGGTGCTGCGCCATTGCCGGCTGGCCAGCATGACGACCACGCGAGCCGCATTCACATTGAAGACGCTGCGTGAACTGGCCACCGACGCCGAGCCGCCGTTCGACCTGGTGGTCTTCGACGAGGCGAGCCAGGTCAGCCTGGCCCACGCGCTGATTCTGATGCCGCTGGGCCGCAGCCGGCTGTTTGCAGGCGATCCGCAACAACTCTCGCCCGTGGTGCAAAGCACCGACCGCGGCGCGCTGCGCTGGATGGGTCGCTCGGCCTTTTCCGAAATGCCGCGCCGAGGTGATTCGATTCGCCTGCTGAACGAGCAGTCGCGCATGGCTGGCCCCATCTGCGAACTGGTCAGCGATCTCTATTACGACGGTGAGCTGCAGGTGGCGGACGACGCTCGAGCATCGTCCGATTGGCAGTCGGCACGACAGCGTGCGCTGGGCGAGATCGACGCACAAACCCATGTGCACGTGCACCGGCTGAAGACCGATGGCGCCTGGTCCGCCGCCGATCGCGGCCCTGTGCGCCGCGAATCGGCGCAAGCCATTGCCGAGACCGTGGCCACAGCGTTGACCAGTGGCCACTGGCAGCCCAACGAGCTGATCGTGCTGACGCCATTTCGCGCGCAGCGGGCGTTGATCCGGCAGCGCCTTCTCGCGCTCGGCGTGAGCCAGGCGGTCAAGGTAAGCACTGTGCACCGCGCGCAGGGCAGCGAGGCGCCGGTGGTGTTGTTCGACCCTGCCGATGGTGCACAGCCCTTCCTGCGCACCGAGCAGGCGCAGCGGCTGGTGAACGTGGCGCTCAGCCGTGCGCAGGCCAAGATCGTGGTCTACCTGTCGCCCGCTGATGCGGCGAGCCCGCTGCTCGCGCCCATCACGCAGCGGCTGCGGTTGGCCGGAGATGAGCGCCAGGCCGTGCCCTTGCGGCACCTCGCCCTGCAACCAGACTTCCCGGCCAACACCAAGGGCCGGCGGGTCACCACAGGGCGTCAGACCGGCGAGGTCTCTCGGCTGAGCCCGGACGGTCGGCAGTTCTGGCTGGTCAATGAGCGCACCGGTGCAGAGCAGCTGTTCGACGCCGAGTTCTGGCGCGAGCGCGCCAGGACCCAGGAATAAGCCAGACGCCCCACCGTCCCTTCGAGCCAGCTGTTTGCGCCCCGGCGTCGACCACAGCTTGTGCCGCCATGGGGAACGGCCTATAAAGGGAGCACATAGAACGCCGCCGCCGAAAGTCGCGTGCGGACCAAGGAGGCTAAGGCCGTGGACTCAACCCGAATTCTGGTCGTTGAACCCGAAAGTGGAGTCGCGGCCGATCTGGAGCGCCGCCTTCAGCGAATGGGCCTTACGGTTGCTGCGACCGCCACCGGCAGCGAAGAAGCGCTGGACGCAACATTGCGAACGCGGCCGGATCTGGTGATCATCAGCGGTCAACCTCAGGGCACGCTGACCGTCGAAGAAACCGCGCGACGCCTGCGAAAAGCACGCGACGTACCGGTGGTCCTGGTCGACGACGAAGCCCCCAGCGTGCCGAGCGCTCGAGGGCCCGAGCCGTTCGGCCACATTCTGAAGAGCTTCAACGACCGCGAGTTGCACGCCGCCATCGAGTTCGCGATCTACCGGCATCGAAACGACGCCAAGCTGCGCAAGGTGGAGCGATGGATGTCTTCCACGCTGTCAAGCCTGGGCGATGCTGTCATCGCCACCGATCGGAACGGCATCGTCACGCTCATCAACCAGCTGGCACAGCGACTGACGGGGTGGACAGAGCACGAAGCCATCGGCCGGCAGTTCAACGAGGTGTTTCGCGTGATCGACGGCGACAGCCGCGAGCCCATCCTCGACCTGATAGAGCGGGCGCTGCTGCAGGGCTTCAGCATCGGCATGGACGAGAACGTGTTCTTGCAGCCGCGCCAGGGTGAAGAGCTTCTGATCGACGACAGCATCGCCCCTGTCCGCAATGACGCCAATGAAGTGACGGGCGTGGTGATCGTGTTTCGCGACGGTACCGAGCGCCGGCTCGCCGATCAGGCGATCGAGATGCTCAACCAGCAGCTGGAACACCGCGTGCTCGAGCGCACCGCCGAGCTGGAGGCCGCCAACGTCGCACTGGCGGCATTTTCCGGTTCGGTGTCACACGATCTGCGGGCGCCGCTGCGTGCGGTCAGTGGCTTCAGCACCATGCTTTGTGAACGTTACGCCCATGTGCTGGATGTCGAGGGCAAGCGCTTTCTGGAGATCATCCAGAGCAAGAGCGCGCAAATGACGCGCATGATCGACGACTTCATCCGACTGGCGGGTCTGCGGCAAGGGCCACTCAAGGTGACCCAGCTGGACAGCAACGCGATGCTGCGTCAGGTGGTGGGCGGGCTGGCCGAACAAGACCCGGCAGCAGCCGAGTGCATCTTCGTCGCGCCCCTGCCGGACTTCGAAGGCGATGAGGGGCTCCTGCGGCAGGTATGGGTCAATCTGCTGGGCAATGCCCTCAAGTTCACATCGAAGGTGGAACGTCCCGAGATCCGGGTCAGCGCTGACGAAGCCGACGGCATGGTCGATTTCAAGGTGGCCGACAACGGGGCCGGCTTTGACATGGCCTTCGCTGGACGCATGTTCACGCCATTTCAGCGCATGCACCTTGAACGTGACTCGTGGGACATGGCATCGGCTTGGCCACCGTGGCCGCGGTGATCGATCGCCACGGGGGGCGCATCCGTGCCGAAGGCAAGGTGGGGGAAGGCGCAACGTTCTACTTCTCGCTACCCAAGCAGCATCGGAGCCCCCCCCCCCCCGCAAGCGCCGTGAACTGAGCCGGCGGGCTGCGTTGCCCGCGACGTTCCAGTCAGCAGGTGTGAGCGCCCCAGTGGCCGACGGAACTTTCAGAGCTGCCGAGAACTCCTTGCCCTGGCCAGGGGCACGGAAACAATGCCAAGGAGAGGCGTCGCCATGGGCAACGAGAGGACGGTTGATGTCAATGGTGCGCAGATCTGCACCGAGGCGTTCGGCGACCCCGCGCATCCCGCAGTCTTGCTGATTGCCGGTGCCGCCAGTTCGATGGATTGGTGGGAGGACGCCTTCTGCGCTCGGCTCGCGTCGCAGCAGCGCTACGTCGTTCGGTACGACCTGCGCGACACGGGGCGGTCAACGGCGTGCGAAGCCGGCAAGCCCGACTACACCGGCTTCGATCTCGTCAAGGACGCGGCCGGCGTGCTCGATGCACTCGGCCTACCGCGCGCCCACATCGTCGGCATCTCGATGGGCGGCGGGCTGGCCCAGCTCCTGGCCTTGGAGTTTCCCGCCCGCGTGGCATCGCTGACCCTGATCTCGACCAGCCCAGGCGGCACCTCGGGCAGCAGTGATCTGCCACCGATGCTGGACCGCATGAAGGCCGTGTTCGCCGAACCGGCCGCGGAGCCTGACTGGTCCGATCGCGAAGCCGTGATCCGCTACATCGTCGACAGCACGAAACCGTTCGCAGGGACCTGCACCGCAAGCGACGCGGCACTGCGTGCCGTGGTCAGCCGGGTTGTGGATCGCACGACCAACATCGCGGCCAGCATGTCGAACCACTGGATCCTCGAGCCTGGCCACGGCCCCTGGCGCTCTCGATTGGGAACGCTTCGGGTGCCCACACTCGTCATCCATGGCACGGAGGATCCGTTGTTCCCCTGCCAGCACGGCGTTGCCTTGTCGAAGGAGATCCCGGGCGCGACGCTGCTGTTGCTCGAAGGTGTGGGCCATGAGATGCCGCCCGCACAGGTTTGGGACATCGTCATCCCGGCACTCGTGCGGCACACCAGCAACCAACCCGGCGCCCAAGTGTCGCCCTCGCTGCAATGACCGGCCCACTGCGTATTGCCGACCACTACGACGCCGAGCTGAGCCGGCACAACGAGCGGCTGCGCGCAGCCACCGGCATCGGCCCCACGGACCAGGTGCTCGACATCGGCTGCGGCGCCGGGCAGACCACCTGCGACGCGGCGCGCGCCGCCCCGTCTGGCGGTGCCCTCGGCGTCGATGTCTCCGAAGCGATGCTCGAGCGCGCTCGCCGCCGCATGATTGAGGAGCGCCTGTCCAACGTCACCTACGAGCTGGGCGACGCGCAGACCCATCGGTTTCGGCCCGCTCACTTCGACGTCGTCATCAGTCGCTTCGGCACGATGTTCTTCGACGATCCGGTCGCCGCATTCGCCAACATCGCCAGTGCAGCGCGGCCCGGGGCGCGGCTCGTGATGATGGTCTGGCAGAGCGCCGACCGCAACGAGTGGGCGAGCGCGATTCATCGTGCGATCGCGGGCGGTGCAGCCCCAGCGTACTCGCCCGATGCGCCGGGTGCCCTCTCGCTCGGCGACCCCTCCAAGGTCAGGTCCATCCTCGACGCGGCGGGTTTCACCGGGGTCGGCTTTGCCGAGATCCAGGAACCTGTCTACTACGGCCCGGACGTTGCCAGCGCCTATGACCTCGTTTGCGACTTCAAGACGGTGAAGGACCGGCTCGCAACTCAAGAGGCAGCCGCTGCGGAGCGCGCGCTGGCAAGCCTGCGCGAGACGTTGGCGGCGCACTGCACCAGCGACGGCGTGCTCTTCGATTCGCTGGCGTGGATCGTTACTGCCCGTTGCTCGATGAAGTAGCCGTTCGAGGCTATCGCCGATGGTGGTTGCCGCTAACTTGATCGACAACGAGACCCGTTGAAGGCAATGCCCTTGCTTCAAGTACCGCGTCGGCAACGGGGCGTGCGGGAGTCGTTCGTTGTTCGGCAGGTCGCGGCCAGTAGCGGCCTGTGGCAATCGTCTACTTTCCAGAGAGCCTACTGCGCGCGCTCGCTGTTCGATGACGGAACTGCTACATGAAAAACATGTGTCAGTTGATACGCCCCGTCTGGCGTACCGATCTCGAACGTCCAATCGCCAGGAACAATCTCGATCGAGTCTTGGAAATGCCATTCGGCAGCGCAGACCATGTTGTCGAGGCACGTGTAGTCCGTTTCGAACACGCGCTGCCTCCCGCTCCCGCCCGGCACGGCGATGCCTGGCTCAGGGACGCGAGTCGTGAACTTGAAATGCGCAAGTTCGCCTTTGGGTGACTCGATCGAGGAAAAGAACAAGAATCCGAAATGAACGCCAACCTGCGCCTCGATGTTGTCCGTTCGCTCCGCGGGCCTGGGGCCGCTGTAGGCCCATATTGGAGCCTGTCGGGACATGAGCGGCTCAGGTTCGCCAAAGGCGTGCTTCCGATAGCGCAAGGTGCCCGCAAAGAGTTTCTCAAGCGGAAACTCTGTACTGCCAGATGCCGTGGGAGCCGGATCGGCAGCCTTCTCTCGGGCGCATACCGAGAAGCTCATACCGATGGCGCTCGCGAAGGCCAGGTGGAGGGCCCATCGGGAAGTTGAGGGGGGTGGTCGACTGCTACGCATTGCAAGAAGAGGGTACTCCAGATCGTACAGTGGTCGGGACACGCACTTCGGGCTGGTCGACGAACGTGGACACCCTTCAGTCCAGCGTCAATGCACGCACATGGTTTGCGTTTCCGAACGGCGGCATTGCGGAAAGCAACCTCGCAAGAGCGTAGGGCCGCTTCGGGTCGAGAGCCGCCGGATGGCTGCACCCGAAGTCGGCCAAGATCTGTCACGCGCGATCTGCAGCCTGCCTTGCATCCCGCGAAGGTACGCCAATTGCTGCGACTTCGTGGTTCGATCGCCCTGCAAGTCCCAACCCGTTGGAGAACGACATGGTCAGCAAGAACACGATTTGTCTCTGGTACGACGGCACCGCGTTGGAAGCCGCGCGGTTCTACGCCGAGACGTTTCCGGACAGCACCGTGGGCGCGGTCTTTCACGCGCCGGGCGACTATCCGGATGGCAAGCAAGGTGACGTTTTGACTGTCGAATTCACCGTGTTGGGCATTCCTTGCCTGGGCTTGAACGGCGGGCCGATGTTCAAGCACAACGAGGCGTTCTCGTTCCAGGTGGCGACCGACGACCAGGCAGAGACCGATCGCTTGTGGAATGCGATTGTCAGCAACGGCGGCCAGGAAAGTGCCTGCGGCTGGTGCAAGGACAAGTGGGGCTTGTCGTGGCAAATCACGCCGCGTGCCCTAACGGCCGCGATCACCGACCCCGATCGCAAGGCGGCCAAGCGTGCCTTCGACGCGATGATGGAGATGCGCAAGATCGACATCGCTGCGATCGAAGCCGCCCGCCGAGGCTGACGTCACTCAGCGGTGCGCCCGGGCGGCTTTCGCCGCTACGGACGCACAGCGGTGTAGTGCGCCTTAACGGCCTTCGCCGGCAGCTCGCGCTTGTACAGCGCCACCTTTGCGATCGCGCCTTGGAAGTAGCCGTGCAGGCCGACGCTGGCGATGCGAAATGGCGCGCTGCCGTTCTTCGGCACGATCTGGTAGTCGAGCAGCGAGTCCTGGTCCCACAGCTTGCCGTTGCGGTAGACCTTGGTGTAGCCGGTCGGGTAGGTGTCGCTGGTCTTGCGGGTGTTGATCACCAGCACGTAGTGGATCCACTGGCCGGCGACCACCGGCTCCTGGAAGTAGCTGCCGGCCCCGAGGCCACCGCTCAGGTTGAAGGCGTAGCCGCTGATGCGGTTGGGCCGCGGCGGGTCGATGCCGTCACCGGCCCAGTCGGCATCGTGTGAATACATGCGGGCGGCGTATTCCGATTGGCCGCTGGTCGATTTGCCGAGCCAGTGGACGTAGGGCGTCGTGTCTGATTCCTCGTGCGAGAAGTTCAACACGTCGGGCCGCAGCCAGGCCTCCATCGTCAGCACGCCGGACGAGCTGATGCTGAGGTCGTCGCGGTCGGCGACTTCAACGTACTGCTGCACGCCATCGAACTTGAGCGCCGGGTCGCCGTTGGCAAAGGTCGTCGTGGTGGGGCCGTGGTAGGCGGTGCCGTCGTGGCCGCGTCCACTCAGGTCTTTCGTGCCGTTGGCACCGCCGAGTGGCAGGTACATCACCGGCTTGTCGGCCAGCACCTGGTCGTCGTAGGCCGATGCCGACGTGGCCGCTGCGCAAGGCACCGCGCACACGAGGGCCGCAATAAGCACTGTTCCTTTCGACCCGGCTGCGGAGCAACTGCTCGGTGTCAACGGCAACGAAACCATCATGGCGTTTGCTCCAGCTTGCGCAGTCCCATCGGGCCAGGTCATTGACGACCCGTCAGGGCTTGCAGTTTGGATCGCGCCGCAGCGCCCGTACGTTCGGAATTGAAACTGCCGTTAGCGCCGCTGCCGTCACCAACAGCCGACTCAGGTCTTGCGCTTGCGCCGGTACATGTCGGCATCGGCCTGTTGGATCAGCGACGGCACGTCGTCGCCGTCGCGCGGGTACAGCGCGACACCGATCGACACGCCGACTTGCGCTTCGCGGGCGGCGTCGATCGGCTCGCTGAGGCGGGCTTCGAGTTGGTCGGCGATGCGGCGTGCCAACTCGACATGGCCGACGCTGTCGAGCACGATCAGGAATTCGTCGCCGGCCCAGCGGGCCACCAGGTCACCCTCGCGCACCGCGGCGGCCATGCGGTTGGCCAGCTCGCGCAGCACCTGATCGCCGGCGCCGTGGCCGTAGCGGTCGTTGACCTTCTTGAAGCCGTCGACGTCGAGGAACAGCAGTGCAAAGGGCTGCATGTCGCTGTCGCGGCGGTGCTGTTCGATGCGGTCGCTGATGCGGCGGATCGTTGCTTCGCGGTTCGCCAAGCCGGTCAGCCGGTCGGTCGACAGCTTGTGGCGCATCGTCGCAAAGCTCTGCGCCAGATCGCCGATCTCGTCGTGCCGATCGATCGTCAGCGGCGTGTCGAAATGGCCCTCGCCGATCTGGCGTGCGGCCACTGCGATGGCCCGTAGGTCACGCGAGACGATGCCCAGGCTGATCCAACCCACCCCCACCACCGCCAGCGCCGCCAGCAGCGCCAGCGCGAGGCTTTGGTAGAGGTTGGCGGTGACGCGGTGCAGGAAGTCGCTGCGCGGCACGGCAACCGCGATCACCCAGTCGAGCCCGGCGTTGTCGCGCAGGCGCGCGTAGGCCACCTGCACGGTCGCGCCGTCCGGCCCGTCGATGCGGGTCGAGCGCGTCGCCGCGCCCTCGCCCACTTCGTCGATCAGCGCCTTCACGCGCGCATAGGTCGTCGCGAGCAGGACATCGTCCGCCGCCGACGCACTCAGGCGCTTGGCCGCGCCGTCAACGTCGCGCTGCAGGTGTACGCCGCGCGAAGTCGCGATCAGGTCACCGTTCGGTTCGACGACAAAGGCCACGCCATGCGCGCTGGGCTGCAGCGACTGGACGAACTCGCTCAGCTGGCGCAACGACACATCGGTGGCGACCACGCCGCGCATCTGGCCGTCGGGGCCGGGCACCGGGCGCGTGCGGGTGGTCACCAGCTCCTGGGTCCGAAAGTCAATGTAGATCGGTGACCAGCCGTCGCCGGGCCGCACCTTGGCTGCCTGGTACCAAGGCCGCAGCCGCGGGTCGAAGACCTTGGCTTCGGGCATGCCGTCGTGCAGCAGGCCGCGTGGCCCCTCGAAGCGGAAGAGCGTGCGCGGGCCTTCGCCGCGCAGCCGCAGCCGCAGTTCGGCCGAATCGATGCCGTCGCGCCACAGGCCGAAGAAGCGCCCTTGCTCGTCACCGTAGTAGGCGTAGTTGTTCAGCTCACGGTGGACCGAGGTCGCGAGCCAGAAGCGCATGCGCAGGCTCTCGAGCGCGGGCTCGATCTCGTCGGGTGCCGACTCGCCGGCGGGGAAGGCGATGTCCAGCACGCGGCTGGACCCTTCCAGCTGCTGGTCGACCGCGCGCGCGATGCGGCCCACGGTTTCAGCCAACAGCCGCTCGGACAACTCGTCGACCGCATCGCGCCCGGTGCGGTACGACAACAGCCCCAGCACCACGGCCAACCCGAACACCAGCGCCACATACGGCAGAGTCAGCAGCTGCCGCAGGCTGAGCCAGCGGAAGGGGTGCATAAGCTTTCCGCGTTAGCGTGGCCGTTAGCGGGGCAGCGCGGCGAGCCAGCTGGCGAGATCGCTCTTCAGCTGGCGGATGTCGGCTTCGCGGGTGTACATCATGTGTCCGGCGCCGTAGTAGCGGTGCGTGATGCGCGAGCGCACTTCGGCGCTGACGTCGAGTTGGTCCAGCGCCCAGTCGGTGGCGCTGTAGGGTGTGCCGAGATCGAACTGGCCGCTGGCGACGAACACGCCCAGGTGCGGCAGGCGGCGCAGCGCACGAGCCAGGTCGGTGCTGGTGCAGGTGTAGCTGTTGCCCTGGCCTTCGCCGCGGTTCCAGTTCCAGGCCTTGTGCGCCTGCTCGGACATCGGCACATACACACGCTCGACCGAGCCTTCGGCCTCGCCGATGCCCAGCGTGCTGCGGAAGTAGTCCATCGCGGCCATCGTGTAGGGCGCAACCAATGCGTCGATCGACGGGTCGAACTCCCATTCGCGCTTGCGGTCCGGCCCCATCGGCCCGGCCACACGCGCATCCAGCCGGCCCAGCACCTGGCCGCGATCGCGCAGCAGCTCGTGGAAGTAGCGCACGTCGGACACACGCAGGTGCATGTGCTCGACCACCGCCGCCGGCAGGCCGATCAGCTCGCCCAATCGGCGAGCGATGCGATCGCGCTCCTTGTCGGTCAGCGTCGCGCCGCGGTGCAGTGCGCTCAGGTAGTCGCTGTGCACGAAGTCGAGCGCCGCCTGGCGCGCGGCGTCGGCCGATTCGGCCAACGGGCCTTTCAGGCAGCCGTGGTACTGCGCAGTGCCGGCGAATGCGGGCAGGAACAGCGCGTACGGCAGATCGTTGCGCGGTGAGAACTCGAGCGCCTGGATGTCCATCGCGCAGGAGACGAGGATCAGGCCGGCCAGCGCCACACCTTGCTCGCAGAGCAACTCGGCCATCGCCGCGGCGCGCGTGGTGCCGTAGCTTTCGCCGCACAGGTAGACCGGCGAACCCCAGCGGCGGTGCCGGCCCAGCCAGGCACGCATCGCCTCGCACAGCATGGCCACGTCACCGTCGACGCTGAAGGCTTTCTTGCGCGCGTCTTCGTTGGCGGTCAGCGAGAAGCCGGTGTGCGGTGGGTCGATGAAGACGAGGTCGAAGTGTTCGAACCAGGACAGCGGGTTGTCTTCGACGCGGTACGGCGGTGCCGGCATGCCGCCGTCGTCGCGCACCCGCACGCGCTTCGGGCCCAGCGCGCCCAGGTGCAGGAACATCGATGCCGAGCCGGGGCCACCGTTGAAGGCAAAGCAGATCGGGCGCTGGCCGGCGGCGTCGCCCTCCAACTGGTAGGCGGTCATGAAGATCGCCGCGTCCGGCTCGCCGTGCGATTCGCCCAGGGTGCCTGAGCGCACCGGCACGAAGCCGGCCTCAACCCGGTAGGCCAGGCGTTGGCCGCCCAGCGTGACGCTGCCGCTGCTGCGGGCCGGCGCTTCGGCCAGCGCCTGGTCCACCGCCGCGCGCTGGCGCTTGTTCGCCTCTTCCTTCTCGGCCGCCGTGGTCTTGGTCAACTCGCTCATCTTCTATCCCTCTGCTTGTGATCTTTGGCGGGTCGCTGCGGCCTCAGGTGCCGGGCCCTCGAGCAGCGACGGGCCGCCCCTAGCTGCTTGATCCCCCTGGGGGGCGGGCCGCCGTAGGCGGACCTAGGGGCCCTTGAAAGCCGCCGGCGCGGTAGGTCAGCACCAGCGTGTCGCGGTGGCCGCTGGCACCGAGCTGCTGCGGCTGGATCGGTGTGGACTCGTGAATCACCTTCGCGTCGTCCAGCCACAGCGTGGAGAACGGCTCGCTCAAGGTGAAGCGTAGACCTTCTCGGCCCTCGGCGGCGAAGACACGCGTCTCGGCGCCCTTGATGCTCTCGCGCGATATCAGCGTTACTCCGACGAGGTCCACGCCATCGCGGTGCGCGCCTTCGGGCGTGGGCCGGCCGATGCCGTCGGT
>Ga0307515_10017581_pt1 | contig 13006 bp, 2 predicted proteins | sample 17_EM_MG_FD_194513 | JGI IMG/M metagenome (GOLD analysis project Ga0307515, IMG submission 194513) | Populus trichocarpa ectomycorrhiza microbial communities from riparian zone in the Pacific Northwest, United States - 17_EM | ecosystem: Host-associated > Plants > Roots > Unclassified | place...
CCCCGTTAATAATAAGAAAGCCCCCCTACTATCTTAATATTTACAGCTAAACTACACGACCTAACGACCTATTACCTAAGCTGTATTACAGATCGCAGAGCTCTAGAACTAATTTAATTCCGCCTAAATAAATAAAAGTCTCACCTTAGGAAACAAGGAACTGTTTGCCCCCGCTGTAAGCTTAGCAATCCCCCCTAAAACGATATAAGGCGTCTCTAAAAGCCACTACTAGCACTATAACTATACCAGAAAAGAAAATACGCCGCGGCCGTAGACCTCTTAGTATCTCTAAGGAAGATAGTACTGCTAACCCTACCTTCTTAGCTAAGCGCGAAAGCCATCTTAAAAGGAACTGCATTATAGCGCATAAGTGCCGATAGAAGAAGAAAGAGTAAGTTAAGGACCTAGAAATATAAGTACGCGAACTTATAGCTATCTAAGCGCATCTAAGATCCCATGTTATAATACTAAGAGAGTAGGTTCTATTACTTAAGAACGAGCTACTCTCCTATATAAATTGCGGATATAGAAGGCTTAATACGTATATTAATTAAACAGTAACGCAGATTTTACCGTTATCTTATATAGCAGCCTTAGAATTACTAGGGGATATTAAGGGAGAGAGGGCGGAAAATAAGACTAAGCTGGGAAATAAGAACGCATTTAAGCGTTTAGAGGATATCCTAAAGATAGACAAGGGTAAAGGGTAAGAAGCTACTTAACATTACTTATACGAGCTGTTTTTGTAAGCGTAAATATTAATAGTTATTAATATAATTAAGATTTTTAATTATAGAGTCAATTTTCCCACAGTACTCTATAAAAACTCCAGTAATCTTTTTAGATTAAAGGTAAAGTAGAGCTCTTAGCTGGATTAAGGCTCGTACTAAATATAGATCTATTGATTTTATTAGTAGAGCGGAGTGGATTAGAGGCGGTAGAGCTCTTAAAGCTCTAGATCTATACCCAACTCGGGAGGCGGCTAGGGGGGGGGGTACATCTTATAGTCGGTGCGTGGTGTTAAATATATAACGGGAGGTAATTATAATATTTAAATTAAGGCCTCCTTATTAAGCTTTTTACTTATACCTTTCTATTTCCTTATCTGCTCTCGCCTTATCGCCGTTATAGATTATTACCTTGCTATACGAGATCCTGCCACTACTAAGGATTAATTAATTGTGCTCGATATACCCTAGATATTCTTATAATCCGCGCTTATTTAGCAGCGTAAAGATACTACTTAAGGATCGTCGCTCTTAATTGTATATGGATATAATTAAGGCAAATAAGTGTCTTCGCCACTTTTATAGGCCTTTGTAGAAAGGCTTATACGATAATAAGGAAGTAGGGGTGCCAGCCGCGGCCCTTTAAGAAAGCTGTAAAGGCTTAGCTAGCTGCTTTAAAGGCTATAGACGCCGCTACCCAGTTAGTAGATAATAAGGATAATCTATAGAAGAAATACGCCGCGATTAAGGTTAATAGCGATAAGGCTAGAGTAGATAAGGTATATCCGGCTAATTAGAGTTAATTTAGGGTGCAATTTTAGTAAGTATTACCCCCAACTACTTCCTTACCTTAATACCAAGATCGTGCTAAGACTTACTATTTATAGTATATATTTACGTCAGAGCTCTATAGAGCTCCTAGATTTAAAAGGTATAAAATAGCTCTAAAGTAGATTTGGGTGTTAAATCCACTCTAATCTAATCTAAAAAAATTACTAATAAGGACGATCTAAGCTTATAATAGTCTATATAGGTACAGCAATAATCTTTAGTCCTTTGCGCATAAAGTAGGGTAGATAACTAGATTAAGGCTCTTTTATAATTTACTTTTACTTCCTTAATATACTTTGTAGGGTGTTAGTAAATAGTAGTTTTATAAGTCTTTTTTAGGGGGGATTAGAGAGGTATAGATAAAAATAATTAAAAGAAGCGGGCGTAGGAATTACGTAGACCCTAAAAACTAGTTAAGACCCCTTAATAGAGTGCCGCTAATATAGCACAGCTTAGAATACGAGCGGCTTTTTATTAATGGATAGCTGGATTTTATTACTAATTAATAGAAGTTCTTTATCTAATAATCCGTATAAAATATAGCGTAATTAATCTAGACTGCTGCAGTATATCATTTTATTAAATATTATTCCCTTTTTAAACCTACTATAAGTATCTATAGGCTAGCCTACATACTAGCGTAATAGACGGTTAATTAGTTAAGCGGGAGATAGGGTTTAATAGGGGAAAAAATTCTGTAATAAGCTAGACCTAGTGTTAAACGGATAATTAGGAATAAAAACTCTATAGTATTACAAGAGGCTCTAAAGCCTCACTATATATATTAGGTAGGTGGTAAATAAGCTAATAACTACGTCGTTATTTAGTTAGTAATTGGTAATAAAAATAGGTAATAAGATATTTAATAAGACATTTAGTTATAAGTTAAGATACTATTTTAGCTATAACTCGTATATATTATAGGCGCTTAATATATTAGCGGCTAGAGATTCTAAGTATTTATATTTTATATTCTTCTTTATCTATTAAGTATAAACCAATTAAAAGTATTACTATTACCTTACTTTATAAAAATATAGTTTAGTAAATTACTTAAAGCCTTAGAAAGTTCCTTAGAGTCTTATAAGTAAGTAGTAATTATAATTTATAAAATCTAGTAAGCATTTAATAAACTACTATTTCCCTACTCTAGCGTTCCCTAGCTAACTTAAAGTAGCTAAATTAAACTATATTTTTTTATTTAATGCTACGGAACTTTTATAGGGTTTCCTATTATTCTAATAGGTTAGTAGTAGGCATTAAATAAGGTTTTTTTACTAACTATTTCTGAGGTAATAAGATGCACCTATTACTACTCCTATTTTCTTAATGCTCCGTTATATCTCGCGTTTAAGCTGCGTAATATTACCCTTAATACCTAAGATATGGGTTTAGGCACCATGTTGAAATAAAACCTTGATAATAGTCTTATGCCCCCTAAGCACTATATGGTATAGTAATAAGTAATACTATATTTTAGAGGTTACTAGACCGTACTTACTCTATAGAATTTCTTAGCCTATTTTAATTAGGTAGTTAATCTTAGCCCCATTCTAAATAAGAAGAAGGATAATATTTTTATGGCCCATTATACAAGCTCTACTTGGTAAAGATCTATAGTTAGTCTACGCGTTAATATTAGCACCTCTATTAATAAGATATTCTATAATACTATAATAGCCTTTATTATAAGCAACAATTAGTAAAGATACTAAGCTTTACGCGTTAATGTTTACCCCTTTATTAAGAAGGTATCTTACTAGGCTTTCGCGACCTTTCTAGACGGCATAGGTAAGTAGACGGCCTATAGTACGACAACATCTATTAATATATGCGCTATAGTGTACAAGAAGCTTTATAATATTATTAAATAAAGAGAGGTAAGTATTAGTAAAAGGGGTTAACTAAAATATAGAAATATGGGAGTATAAATCCCTAGAACGTAGATTTTAGTAAAGGATATTCTCTTAGTATAGATGTAGCACTTAAGCGATATGGAGGTTATTAACAATAACATAATCTTTAGCTGCTAGTAGTAACTCTATAGGCTTAGTATTGTTGCCATATTTAAGATTTACTACCTCGCTAGGTATGTTAGCCACTTTAAGTAATAATATCTTTACCGTAGTATTTAGACGAAGATTCCTCTAAAATAGAGCGAGAGTAAGAGGGCCGTTAAATTAAAGGGTCCTATTGGCGTAAAGAACGTCACGCGCCTTATAGTAAATTTAATAGCAAGTACATAGGATTATACTGTCTATTCCTAATCCTTGCTCTACGGCTATTATTAACTCGCATTAGAATAATGATTAGAATTCCTACTTTGTTTTAATGACTAGTGTTTTAGCAGATTTGCCTAAAAGGAGCTTATATATTTAAATGCGTAGTTTAGGCAGTAGTTTAAGAAAAGGTCTACGCTGCAGTAAAGGGGTTTTTATAGGTTAAAAAGACCTTAAGTGTAGGGTTAATGTATTTCGAGTAGGCGTTCTCTAAGACCATTTCTTAATATTAGAGGGCGATGCTAATGCGTTTTTTAGCGGACCACTGGTTTTATAGCGTATTATAGTTATAGAATTGGTATTAGAATTGGTATTAGAATTGGTAAATATTAAAGAGGTCTTAGTTAGAAGGGTAAGTGTTTATAAAAGAGAAAGCGTATAAACTAGATGTAATTAACTAAGCGGGGAAGATTATATAAAAAATTTAAGAGACTAAAGAGTACTAAAATGCTTATCTATACGTCTAAACGGCGAAATTCCGCGCCAGAAAATCCTATATGTTAAGGCAAAACGGAGATTTTATTAGGTATATTAGTTAATTTAAGGACCATCTATACAGTAGTTAGTGCTAGGAACCCCTATCCGCTAGGCACTCTAAATACACTCTAAGAAAAGTTAGCTGCCTTTACAGTCCTCCTATTTTTCCCTAAGCTAGACTAGTAAGCAAAGTTAGAAAACTAAAACAGCTCCTCCTTATAATAAGCTAAAGAACATAAAGGTTTTTTATTATAAGTAAGCTTTAACAGCAACTCGTTAAGCCACTATAAACTTCGGTTATGCTACTAACTATATAAAAGACACCTAATATGTTGACGAAAATAGTACGCCTAGCTGTTCTATATAATTGCTATATAACAGCCACTCCCTATAAACTTGGCCACCTCTTTCTATACCTTACCCTATTTCTTTATCTATTAGAACCTACTTAATAGTAAAAAAGAAATATGGGGTATATTATAGATTACTATTACGTAAAAGCTATAAAGGCCACTTAGAAATACGCAACCCTAACTAGATAAGACCTTATAAGTATATATATTCCGGTTATAAAAGAGGATTTATAAGACTTAGTAATCTTAAAATTTATCTACTAACCTATAACCCTACCCGAGTAAAACCTTATAAATGCTTATATACTAGGTATAAAAGAGAGTTTATAAAAAATATTAATCTTTAAAGGTATAGGCCAGTAAGAATAATTTAACATTAGTTAGAGTATATACTAAGTAATTATAGTGCCACAGCAAGCAGCGCAATTATAAAAAATGCCCGCACTATAACGAAGAATTTAGTCGGAAAGATTTATTATAGAGGTAGAGTTATCTATCAATCTATATACGTAATACTAATATTATTATAGGTATATAAGGCGTAGATGCCCTACGCTTAAAGAAAAAGTAAAAGCAGTATTAAAGAAACGAAGTTTAAAATCGCCTAAGTAAATAGATATTAATAAAGAGTATTTTACAGCGGAAAGTATATCTGTTATCAATAAGGAGGAATCAGATCTTAAATAAGTAGTTATATTAATAAAGTGGGAAGGTATAGGAAGTACGAAGCGCTCCTTAAAACTATTTAAAGTATTAAGTCTTTATATAGTAAGAGCTCTAGAGAGGACCTAAATAGACTTATATAGTTATAATATTAATATAGTTAGCAGTAATAATAAATAAATATATAGATTTTTTTATTACTTTATAAATATACTTGGTAGCAAGGGTATAAAAATATATAGATTTTTTATTATACTATAAATGTCCTTAGCAATAAGGGTATCCCTTTAACCGCTAAGTCATATCTAACGTTATTGATAAGGATCTAGGCCAATTAGAGACTCTTCTATATAGCTACTATTACGGTATAGCTGTCCGTACGGCCTTGGCGTTAAACGCTAGCGGTTAAAGGGGTAAAAATATATAGATTTTTTATTATACCCTAAATTGGCTTAGCGGTAAGGGTATATAAATAAAAAATTATTATTATTAATTATATTTATTGTCTAATTAGGTCCCTCTTTTAGGTATAGGCTTCTACCTTCTATATATAGGAAAAAGCCCTATAGGGGGAAAACCTAAGTATATTCTTCTAGTTAGTCTTACGCACTCCGCCTTCGCTTAGCACCTATACTATACGTTTAAGTGCCTAGACCCTTATTAAGGCGCTTTAACTTTAGCCACGGTTTCTTCGGCTAGAGATATATATAGCTACCTTAGGAACACACTAGACTCCCTTTATTTATTAGTTGTTTTATAACCCATAATCTAATAGCTCTCTATATAGCAGCTTTAGAAAACTAAATAGTACACATCTAATCTTTAAAGTGCGCCGTGCCGAAATAAAGCATATCTGCCTTCCCCTAGCGGTATTGAGTTATATAGTTGCCCTATATATCTATAATTTTATTATTAAGTATAGAGATCGCCGGGTAAAGCTACTAATTGTTAAGCTATTTGCTAAAGGACAACCTATTAACTAGACTAAAGGGTAATAGGGCTATTAGCGAGCGCTATAGGTGTCTTCTGCCTCTAAGACTTTAAAACTAAAGGCTACTAGGTATTAACCGCCTGGAGTAAGTCTTTAGAGCTAATATAGAGTCTTAATTAATGGAACTGTTCCTTTTCTATTTCCGCTAAATAGGAAATACGCTTAAGCAAATCTTCCTTAGTATATAAGCGTTTAGTACTATAAACCTAGCCAACCTTAAGGCTATCCTATCTACTAACTTTAAAGGTCTATATAAAGTCTTAAAATTATCTCTTACCTACCCGTTGCTAATTTTATTTAGACTAAGGTATAGAAGCGCGGTAACAGATTACATTCCCTATATTTAGGGATAGTATCTTTACTTAGGAAGGCGCATCGTAAAAGCGTTTATAAGAATTACTAAAGCCGTAGTTTTATTATAAGTAGTATAATAACCTTATTAATATTATCTTTTAAGGAGATAGCGTTATTAACTTATAACCTCTATTCTTCTATCTAGCCCTAGATATAATAACTAAGTTTCTTTTTAGAGAGTTAGTAAAAAGCCTAAAAGCTCTAAAATTAACTAGGGAGCGAATATTTGCTAATACCTTTAATATAGCACAGGTATATATCGCAAAGAGGTTTCGGCTCCTGGATCTCTACTAGCTTATTAGAGGAAAAAAGTTCTAAGACGCTTATAATAAAGTCTATTATTTTACGGACCAAATTATAGATTGTAACCTCTTACGAGATGTATAAGAGGATAAGGGGCAAAAATATATCTTTTTAAACTCCCTTACCTAGAATATCCCTAACCGCACAGCATTAAGGGGTTAGATAATTAACATTCTAACTATAGAAAGAGACACTACGGCCTGCCTTCTTTTATAAATATTATAAGTATACTCCTAATATGGCGTAGTGCTTTACCTTTTCTACTCCTAATCTTTTATATAGCTTCCTCCTTATCTAATATCTAAATATTCTTACCAAATTAAGAGCAGAAATAGCTGCTGCGTGTAACGGTAGTGTAGAGTTATACCGCACAGACCTCTAAAATATAGAATATCTTTAGAATATCTTAAAAGAGAGTAAGTTCCCTAATCGTTAATCTATAGAATGTTACTAAAGAACGCAGCTCTTTAACTCTATCCTTCTATTCCTATAAACACCCGTATAGCTCTAAGAACTACTATATGGACATGTCTATATAGCTAAGTAAGCACTGCAGCACCCCTGCATCTCAGCAACACTAACATTATCAACATTTACAAAATTGAGCCTTGCTTGCTTGCTTTCCATATTAGTCTCATTTAAGAGCCAATGCCTTATTTACTCAATTTCTAATAATTAATTATTGCTGTTAATGACTTAACGACCTATACGCTCGTCTAAACCTTCGCGAATTATTTATAAAAACCTTAAAAACTTAACCAACGACGACACACTTAACGAGCTAAACTCCTCAGAGGTTACCTACCAGTCTCCCTTACCTTCCCCTACACCTTTAGGCGATACGCCAGTATTACAGTCTCTATCCTCTATAATAGCGCCTCTCTCCGCGGCTTAACGCGAGACTTTAGCCGCTAAAAAAGCCAAAAAACGGCTCTAATAACTACATAAGGAGGACTTAAGAATTAGAAGAGCTTAGGTAAAGGAGGTTAAGGACCAGGCAACTGACCAAAAAATAAGACTCCTTTAGGAACAGGAGGACTGTACCAAAATGCTACGCGTCTAAAAAGAACAGGAAAATTAGGCGACTGAACTCTATATATTAAGCCTCGCTACGGTAATAGCGAGATTAGCTACGGTAGTATTATCCTTAACCCCAATTAATAAACCGGGTGAGTTGCTCCCCTATACAGCCAATATCCTAAATACCCTCCTCCCTAGCGTCCCGAATAAAGAGATACTTAAGGTATTTTAAGGTACTTTCTTGCCTAATAACCTCTCTCGCCTCTGGATACACCAGCTCTAGTCTGAGCCTTAGAATGATATCCTTATTGTTAACAGCATCCTTTTTATAAGACTAAAAGAAGGGACGATAAAGGACTACCCGTTAGTTAAAGTGTGGGTAGAGGGCTTCCTTAACTATATAATGATTTTGATTATTATATATAAGAATCTTTCGGTAGATCTTATTCCCTAAATACTTGCCTTCTATAATTAAGTTATCTAGCTATCTACTACCTACCAAATTGCTCCCTTAATAACTATAGCCTTGGAGCACCACTCTATAGTTATTTAAAAGAACCATTTAGAGCTAGCTAACTAGAAGATCTCTAGTAACTTCCTAAATATCTATTGCAATCCCAGTACTTATAAATCCGCATCTATCTTAAAACGCGCGTAAGTAAGTACTGATATCTTAAGGACCTATTATAGCTTTAATAGAGGGAAGTGTAACCTAGGCAAGGATTGCAAGTTCCCGTATACCTGTAGTAAGTGCGGTGCACCCCTATATCTTAGCAACACTAATATTATTAATATTTACAAAATTAAGCCTTACTTACTTGCTTTCCCTCCCACCTACACCTTTTCTTTGGTTGCATATTTTGGGCTTTGTAAATAGATACTACAGCGATATGCTTGCGCACGGGTCTATAGGCATCACGTTTAGTCAAGGCAGGGCAATCCCCTATAAATGGCCTTACGAATATACCTATTCTCAATTGATGCCTTTAAGCCCGTACCCACTAATTAGATTAATTCTTAATCCTCTTCTCCGCAAGCGTGTGAATAATAGATTACCTATAGGCGGCGGCCTTAATAAAACTTCTCCTGTTCTAATTCCTAAGGGAACGACTATAGCATATAGTGTCTATATAATATATAGACGACCCGACCTTTACGGGATAGACGCTAAGCTTTATCGTCCTAAAAGATAGGATAAAGATATACTTCTAAACCATAACGAAACCGACGCGAAATGGGGTTATTTACTATACAATAGTGGTCTAAGGATATATCTAGGAAGTAAGCGCCCTTTACTAACAGTTAAGCTAAGATCACTTCTTAATATTAATTTATACTTTCTTTTGCAGTTAATTTTGCACTTATAGAAGCCGACTACGCAGTTATACGGATTATTTAGAGATTCCAGACGATTAAGTTACCTAATAGTGCGGTTATAGAATTAATAGGAGTAAAACAGTAGATAATAACTTTGGTAGTATCTACTACGGAAGGCTATAAAGTAGAGTTATAATAGTGTATAATAGATGCTATGCTATAACTGTTTAAGGCTAGCAGGAGGGGGATTAATTTACAGTGTTATATAATTAAATTTTACGCACGTATAAGATAAAAATAGAGATAACTAGTAGTATATAGGTTAAAAGCTTTTATAAATATACACGTTTCTACTATATTATTAAACGGACGATTAGGAATAAGAACTTTATAGTATTATAAGAGGCTCTAAAGCCTTACTATATACACTAGATAAGTTAAGAGACAACTAAGACAAAGTACATAAATACGATCTGGGTCGACAGATAGTAGTACAATAGTAGTAAGGAAGTCTATTTAGGTCGACATATATAGTAGCGTTATAGTAACAATTTGTCTATGTTAGAATTTACCTCAGAAGCTTAGACTAAGAAATTAATTACGGATATAGAAATATCCGCACCGTCCGCTAAGCTAATTTAGGACGGTAATCGTTTTCTTAGTCTGAGAGACTTAGCGAGATTTGTAGGAAAACCTAAACACCGTTTATATAAGAAGACCTTATTAACTTTAACGAAATTGATCTACCCTCCTATAATACCTGTCGACATAAAAATCATACCAAATTATAGAGAAAAGCCTCCTCTATAAGTTATAAGATCTTTAGCTTCTATACGCACGCAACATTAAGAGGAATCCGTCGCCGTAGAGGCCCTAATTCTACCTCTGTACCGCTAAGCCGCTTAATAAACACTAACACTAAACGCTTACGCCCACGCCCACGCCTATACCGCTAGCCCTCTGCGTAGAGCTATAGAGCTTTATAAGAGCTCTATAAAATAAAGCTTAGGGGGAGGCCTATACGGAGCTCTATATGGAGCTCTACTAAAGCTCTATAAAAGCTTTGCAAAAGCTCTAAACACCCCTTTTCCTTCTCTTAGCTTAGTATCTTTATAATACAGTATTCGTTTAAGCTTCACCTTAGAAGCATTTATTTGAGCTATAACACTACCTCTAACGACCTTCTCCTTTTTCTTCTTCTTCTCCTTAGCTTAGTATATTTGTATTATCCCTTACACCGATATTTTGCGTCCTTAGAGCTGTGCTCTAAGGACGTAAAATATTAGTATAAGGGATAGCAATCTATAAGCTTTACCTTAAAAGCGTTTATACGAGCCGTTACAGGCGCCAAATTATATTTCAAAACTTAGATCAAAACAGTTAGAGTTTTGTACTAATTATAAATAACTATTATATATATATATTATTTTTATTTTTAGTTTATTAAAAAGCTTTAAAGTTAAGTGTTTATAAGCTTTTTTTTATTTAAAAAAGAACCAATTCCATTCTCTACTTTTTATATTTTTAAGATATTATATTCTAGTGCTATTACAAAAGTTACATTAACTAAATCGCCTTTTAACATAAATACGCCAAATATAGATACCAGCCCTATTCGAAATCAACTTCTTAAAATAAGAAAAAATATACAAAAGATAGAAAAAGGTAATATCTAGCGCGCGGACGACTACCTTAATATAAAACGCCGTATCTTTAATCTAGAACTAGAAAAGGAAATAAGACTTTCTATTAGTAAGCAGGATAATCTAAAGCAGTAGGTTAGGTCTATAAGAGCAAAGTTTAAAAGGGATTATATTAAAGTTCTAGATTTAGTAGAGAAGCTTAAAAAGAAGGTTGCTAAGCTTTAAAGCTAGAGAGAAAAGCGTTATAAATATCTTACCTGTTGCATCGAGTTCATTCTTAAAGGGAAGACAACATAAGTGCGTCGGTTAATAAATCATATTCATTTAAGCACTTAAGAAGAATAGGATAGAAGGTAGTTAATATAAAACCCCTATGCTAGTTATATATAAGCTCTAAACGGAGCCTTACAGTATATAGGGGGAAGACCTCCTTAGGCCCCCTAACCCCCTAAGGCATACCGCGTACTCCATTTACGTAGAGCTCTGTATATGGTTTGCCCTAGAGCTTCGTCCGCAAAGCTCCTCACTAAGCTACTTATAAAATTCTCTACCTCTACGCAAGTGCAGAGCATGCAATTGTTATTGAAATTTAAAGAGTTGGTTTAGCGCGAGATAAAGAGCTAAATTTTTCCATTAGTTCTCTCCTCCTAAATCTAACTTTATATAGTAAAAACTAGTCTACAAATTATATAGAAGGGCTGCTATTAAAGAAATACTTTAACTTTATACTCCTAATCCTCAGTATATCTAGTAAAACTTCTACTTACTCTCTCTCTTAAGCTACAATATTTAGACGGGCTAAGAACTATTGCCTATAGAACCTTAAACTTATATAGGAACTTAAAACAGATAGTTTTGTGGATAGTAGTTTTATTATAATAGATATAGTCACGAAGAATCCTTATATAGCGTAGGCTATTTAAGCATAGGACTCCGTACCGGGCATCGCAATAGTAATAATAATGTAGATGTTTTTCGAAGTACTAAGCTATCTAGTAATCTTTATCCCGTAAATTTACTAGGCAACAAATTGATATAACTAAAGACGTTGGGAAATGGACTGTTTAATAGTAATTACTTTTTATGGCTACTACAAAAACTTATATTCTATATCTTTTAATAAAAGAGGTAGGACTAGTTATAAACGACCATATATAACCGAATTAGAACCTTCTAAATATAATTTTAGGATTTAAAATACTCTAAAAATCCTAAATAGTAGCCTCTCTTTAGTAAATAAACTAAAGTAAAGCTATTCCAATTGCGTTTCTAATTAGGTCTTTATAAATAAGACGCGGTATAAAAAACGCATGGGAAATAAGTAATTAGAAGGCTAATTAGAATATAAGTAGGCTAAAAGAGCTAAAACCTATTAAACCTAAGGACTGGAGATGTAATGGGCTCGTATAATTGCTTCTAAGCCAAAGCTTATAGATTGCTACTATACAAGAATACTAAGCTAAGGAGAAGAAGAAAACTAGTAGAGACTGGCAAGATACAAAGGGGTCGTTAAGGCGCTAGTAGTAAGCGAGCCAATAGCGACTTAGTAGGATTTGGCAGATTGCTTAGAAAATGGCAAATTGCGGCAAATTGCCTAGGAAACGGCAATGTAGTAGGTAATAAGCTCTAGCACCGTCACATTATTTCTAGTAAAGAAAGAATAACTAAAGGAGTTCTTACTTTATATGTTAGTAAAATAAAGTCTAATAAGTAATTTTACTAATTCTAGCCTTTAGTTTTTACCTTTAGAGTATAAGTCTAAAAGTCTAAAGAATATAACAATTGGAATAAGATACTTTTGTATAAGTTATATAAATGCTATATATTGTAATCCACTTCCTAATTCAAATTTCTTCACTATTAAATAGCTTATTAACCTCTTATCCTATAAATCAGCTTATTTCTTTAGATAGCGCTTTAGCTGTACTTCTTTATAAAACAGCTGCAGGTTGCTTAATTATTAGTACTATACTCGCATTTTTCTTATAGTGTATTTTAGCACTCTTACTTTCTATTTCACGATGCGGTATTAATCTATGGAATCTAT
>Ga0307515_10017582_pt1 | contig 13005 bp, 18 predicted proteins | sample 17_EM_MG_FD_194513 | JGI IMG/M metagenome (GOLD analysis project Ga0307515, IMG submission 194513) | Populus trichocarpa ectomycorrhiza microbial communities from riparian zone in the Pacific Northwest, United States - 17_EM | ecosystem: Host-associated > Plants > Roots > Unclassified | place...
CTTGAGAAGCTCAATCCACCGAGTCACCGCACCACCTATTCCTATTGGTATATTGATCTTTCAAGGTCTGTTGCCATCCCCATCGACCATTATACTTGTTTGACCATTTCCTTAGCAACACATTACGGCGCTGCGATGACCCCTCACAAAAAGGAACTGATCTGTTGATACGATACGAACAATTGAAGAGAGAAATACAAATATTGGAGACAAAACTGGAGGGGAAACCGCGTCTCCCATCCCCACCGCCTCCATCCAAGCCACCGCAGGAATATGTCTCTTTGGACCTGGTATGCCCAAGGGAGCTATATGGCCTACCACCGCTCCCGGCACGTATAGATACCCTGAACCCGACGACCCCTGCCAATCTCAGTTTGGTTGCCGACGCAGACTTGACCTCACCTGCGTGGCCTGAGGGAAGTTTTGGTTCTCCGGAGCCCCCTGGTTCTACACATTGGGCCATTCATGAGGCCTCTCGCAAACTATCGGCGCCACAAAGTATACGTCGCTCCCTTTGTGCTCCCAACGTCAAAGCAAGCTCGTCGGGTACAAGCAAGTTCGAACGCGCAAGCACCAACTCTTGTGATTCACCAGATCTGGAGGACAGCACTGAAGAGGATCTCGACGATGGTGACTACGTCGAGCCCACCAAAAGGAAGGCTGTCCACAGGCGCAAGACTTCGACATCGTCGGCGGTGACGGGTGAGTTTCCGCCATTGTTGGAAGTGGCCTCGGTTATTAATCAAACCCTCCAGTATCCTGTGGGTCCTTCCCGTGTCAGAAATTAGTTACCCACAATGAGAAGGGTGAGCCTCTTCGCGAACCTCACCCATGCACCGATACCTGCCGTACAAAACAAAATTTACGCCGCCACTACAACCTCACCAAGCACGGTGGTACGAGGGTCAGATGCCCCCATTGCGAGGAGGACTTCAGCAGGAAAGACCAACTCCGGCCTCATCTGCGGAGTGAGTTCTTGCTGGCGTCTCCCTCGCACGCTCATGGCTCTGCAGCGCGTTGCAGGAAGTTCATGCTCCTCAAAAGTGAGGATATCATAAAGAAGCCTGCAACACGCGGGCAGCATTCCAAGAAACCCAGAAAGACCAAGGGCCAGGGCATCAGAAAACCAGTTCCCTCTCTCTTTTAAGCAACCACAAGCCTCTGTATAAAGGCCTCTCAAGTCGTATTCTGGCTCTATTTTTGTCACATTCACGCTCCTTCTCATCTCCTCGCCTTTTCTCTTTTTCATTTACGAAACAATGACCCTCAACGGTCAAATGCCCCCTCTTTCATGACAATAACGATTAAACCGTGGTATGCGTTACAGAATGTACGTACAACGAGAAAGTAAGTCCACACAAGGGTATACTCACTCCATTACTAGGCGAACGTAGTTGCTGGGGAAGATGCCCGGTCGTCCAGTGCGATCAATTCCCTCCCACCAACCCTCGCCATATTTCGTCCCTCCCATCTCTCCAGCAGTCAGCTCTATTTCCTGGCCGACCGATAAGGAGAGTTCATCCTCGCCCTGAGCTTCGTAGTTATACAGCGCTCGTACTGTACACCATGCGTCAGGTTCTAGACTTTGAAATTTAAATTTTGGATTCATCGACGCACCAAATGTCCCCGATCCATGAGTCACATCATCACCATCATCAGGAAACGACATCCTGGTGACCGAACTACGACTATCAGCGTAGTCATGGGACATGGAGGGTCGCATGAGAGATCCCGATTGTCTCGAAGATGCATCGTCGTCCTCTGCAATATCCCCCTTGACATATGTCGCAGGAACGAGGCCTGAATCGCCAGTTTCATCGTTGGTGATCTTGACCCAACCCGACCCATCGTCAGGCTCAACGATGCGGACCCTTGTTCCTTCTAAAGACAGATAATTCAGATACTGCTCATGATAGGACGGGATAGACGTACCAGACACGCTCAATTCAAATGGCGAAGAAGCGTTGAAATCAAACACAATGGTCCCATACATCGCTAGGAAATTGTCCTCGAGTTGGGGTGCAAAGGAAGAAGGAGTGCCCCCAATTGTCGACGCGTATTTATTTGCTGAGTGGAGGTTGATGATTCACTCGTACTCTCTTCTAGGTTTACGTACCTCTCGATTCAGAACGGGTGCTACTTAATGAACCCATTCGTCCGTGTTGCAAAGTTGAACGCGTAGCAGGATTTGCACGACAATCCGCAGGCACTTTGAGCTCGCACTTCGCGTGCACTGATGTCCCGCACAATTTACACGATTTTCCTTGTTTCGCAAGCCCCCATATTGATGACTAGAGGAGTGTGAGCCGGGGCTATAGTGTTCCAGAGACAGCACATACGCCACAGGCGGCGCAAGGCGTAGGGATGGAGAACGCGGCGCCTTTGAACACGTGCATCTGTCCCGGTCCGAGATCTTCCCCGAGTGCAGTAGTGATGGTGTCAATCTCTGCGAGAAGCAGTTTGTGGGACAGATTATAGAACGTAAGCTGATGGAGCTTGTCGAGATATGACTGGAGCTAATGAGTAACAATAACAAGAGCAAGCTAGTCTGAGAGAATTACCTCGACTACATCATCATCGTCCTCATCGGCTATTGAAAAGTCAAGGCCATGTGCCTCAAGTTCACGTTCTAGGAGGTGTCAATACGGGTCGACATAAGTCTCGATTATCGCACCTTTAGGGAAAAGAATGTATTCTAGCTCTGTCAGTTTGAGCTGTGCCCGGTTCAGTTTATTCTGAAGGAATATTTTCGGTGCCGGTTCTGTGTTAAGCTCGTCCTGGGTCAGATTAGCAAGTTTATCGGTTGGGTGGCGGATAGTAGATAATAAAATGTACTTACAAGATCATAGTATAATGAGCACGGCTCAAAGGTGAACTTCTTCGGGGCGGAATACGTTCGCAAGTTGAAAGTGACTAGTACCGATTGGTCTTGTGGAACATTGACCCCTCCCAACGCCGTTTCTGTGGCTTCAATCTTGGTACGTAGTAGATCGAGGTGGTTATGAGTGATGCTTTGTGCTTGTAACAATATGTCGACCAGTCGGAGAATGGTATTGGCCTGTACATCCTCTGGAGCCAGGTTAGAATTGGAAAACGTCACTAATTGAGTAACTGACGTAGTTCCTAGCCAAAACTTTTTAGTATACTGAGCCGACAGAGCAAGGCCCAGGACATACATCCTCCAAGGCCGGCAGATCGACCTCGTAGAATTTCTCCAGCGCTGTATTTGCTAGGGCTGTAGCTATTATAAAATTACTGGAGGACATTTGAGCACAGTACTCAATGTAGCCCGGCCGGCCCACTCACTTCTTACAATGGTACGTATCCGTCTTCTGGCTCTCATATTGTTTGGCTGCACGTTCAGCGTGCCGATCTCCTGACGAGCGTTCCTATCTCACTCTCAGTCGCAGGGAACGCCACGAAACCTGGGTACGCTCACCTGCTTTTGCCTGTAACCCTCCAATTCACTAACTTCGTCATAATACTGTTCAACATCGGCTTAAGTTTATTCACATATCGTTCCAACATAGCACTGACCTTCTGTTTTGCCTGCAGGCACAAGTCAGAATCAACCGAACTGGTCTGAACGGGTGGCATACCTTCAATCGCTCCGCATATACCCTTTCTCTTTCCGCAATGAGTTTATGGTAGTACCCCATTTGCTAGTTAGTGGTAAGGAGTTTGGTGAGGCCGGTCCGTGATTGGGGAGGGAGAAAGCGCGGCGGGAATGTACGTACAACCTTCTTGGTATCCTCTTTGCGTTTCTCGACAGCCTTGAGCTCATTGGCGACTTCATTGATGAGGTTGTCTGCAAAGGTAATATGCGCCTGTGCAGTCTCCTCCAAAGAGGTCAACACCTGGCGGTATGCGGTGTCCAGGGTGCTACATAGTACGCAATATTCAGCAAACCAGTACCGCGAATTGCTCCAGAGTGGCGCTTCTCCAGCAATGGACTGGCCTGGCAGTGGTTCCACTCACCTCATCTTGACAGTGTCCTCTGTCCAGACCTTGGAGGGCTCGTTCCCGAGTATTACAGCGGGCATCCGCTTTGCCCTCTTCTCTGTGGCTTTCTTCGTCAACGCCTGGAGCTTCGACGCGTACTCCCTCTCGAGTGCCGCTCTGTCCCTGATGAGTTCTCGAACCTGAAGCACGATCGCACCCACACAATCAGCAGTTAAGGGCAGACGCTAGAATTAGTATCCTTACGTACATCGCTCAAGAGACCCCCCTGCGCTTCCGAGACACTTGCGATGAGTTCCACTTGGTCCTGTAACGAGCAGTCACTAACGGGTCCTTTCGATTGTGGTAGTATGACACTGTACACGTAGTTCTGATCCATATCGGGGTGGAGGATTTTGAGGATCGGCCTGTTCTGGTAGGAGTTCTCCCATTTGGTTGAGTGATTCACGTTCCAGTCCAGCCTCATGCCAAACACACCCTTCAAGCTGTCGTCTCCACGACCCAAGGGTCCAGGGTATGACAAGGTTCTACGTCAATTCCGGTACCAATTGCAAAAACCTTGACAAGGTGTACAACTACAACACAACAAGAACGCTGGCGACACAGATGAAATGACAACAAGATTGTCCAAAACGCATAACTCAACAATAAAACGACTTATGTATGTATGTGGTCCGTCAAAATGTCCGACTTATCCCGCCTGTCAAAGGTGGGGTTGCGAATGAACCATTCACAACACGAACGCTTTCTCTCCAATCGGCGTCACCTCGTCGTCTAAGACCATGCCGCCCTCAAAGCGCCTGTGCAAGTTGATTATAGCCGCATCAGATTCGTCCAAACTCCGTTCGGACCGACAGCACCCTGGAGTACTCGGATGCAGTCGCGAATCTCCCAACGTAAATGCACTGTCCTCCGGAGTGACCGGACATTCTGAGGTACTTGGACTGGAGACGTCGTCCATCTCACGTCCATCACCGTAGACCATCGTGACCGTCGTCTCGGGTCTTTCTAAGAACAGTGACGGACACAGATCGAGCCTAGGTGTAACAGAGACAGAAGTGACTCCATGTGACAGTGAGTTGGAGGATGGAGTCCTTGGAAAGGCAGGCGCCATTGTACTGTGTCTACTAGAGGTGAGGGAGCCCTCCATGTTTGCGTTGGAGGTCGGAGGATCTTCGACTTCGATTGGGGACGGCGGGGGTGGCTTAGAGACCCCGGTTTCCCTCGCTGGGAGTTGAAGGAAGAGTGGGACTCCGCCCGCCCTGGAGTGACCAGGATTTGAATCTTTCGATAGCTTGGTAGGCCCGCCACCGATTGGCAGCCTACGCTTAGTCAGCAGTACGGTTTGCCGTACCACTACTCCTAGCCGGGTCGAAGCCTGGGTAGCCGTTGCCGGGGTGTGTTTTAGGGGCGATAAGTCGACGTCGGTTGTTCGGGGTAACCGTTGCCGCAGGTTCTGGCTACTGAGAGAACTCTGGGAGCCAATACGTCGTAGGGGAAGGAACAGCCGAGCCGAGTCGCCTTTCAATGGGTGCTGTGGAAGAGGGAGCGGATGTTCAAGCGGTGCAGTAGAGGACCTGACAGAGTCTAGGGACGGTTCAGATCGCCCAAACGCAGAGCCAAGTGCGCGATGACGACTAGCCGGAGACTGAGTAGCCCAGTCAATGCCGGGGGGTAAAACTGGGAACAGGGCCGAGGAGGTCGATGATACTCTCGTAGACTCCTGCCGTGAGGCCGAACATACACTCGTGATCGGTTGACTAGACATCGGCTTTCTCGGATTTTGCAACGGTAATGAGTCGAATTCAGCGGCGGTAGGTGCTGGCTGCCCAAAACTCTCTCGCAAGGCATCGTTAACCATCTTCTGCGCGAGCTTGCCCTTGGTGCTGCTCGATGTGCTCGAACCCCTAATAGGGTTGTCTGCAGCGGCGGAGGCGGGGGCACCCTCAAACGCCTGTCGGATTGCATCTGGGATAGACTGGAGTGACTCTTTCTCTCGCAGGAGTCGGTAGTGGCTCTTCCATTGGGGCTGGTCCGAGCCACTAGATGATGTGGAGGAGCACGAGGCGTGGCCGGGGCCGGGCTTCGATCCATTGGCACGTGGGACGATGGCTTCTGGTTTCGATCTCGTGTGGCAGGGAGCAAAGGGACCAAGGTCAGCGTGGTGGAAAAACCCTTCATCGGACCCGTTGGATGATGTGAAGCCTCTTCCGATGACAGGCGGTTTGAAGAAGTCTGGAGGGAGGGTTGGAAGGGGTGGTGTAGGGGGTCGGTCGGAGGTATACGGGGCGCCACAGGTTAGTGCATTGAGCGCGTCCTCGCGTGCACATTTGACGGAACAATAGTAATCAAGCTCTAGGGCCTGGGGCGCGCCACAGAAGCAGCGTGAAGGCGGTTTGTTGGGTGGTGCGGACATTCCAAGGACTGGTCGCTGCCAGCAGTCGATTATATGTACGTAGGGGGTGCGGGTATAGACGACCGTTCCGACCCGTAGCGTTGGACGCTGTGGTCTTGGGACAGCGGGCTGTTAAGATTATGGGGTCAACGGGGGACTAGGGAAGGGGACTATGTCTCTTGTGAGCCGCTGCAGTCCTGATTGGAGGGACGCAGCTAACCGTTGTGGAAGAAGAGATAAGGCGGAACGCAAACTGCTCCCGGCAAAGCTACAGCCAGGTTTTCCAGTTCTAGAAGACGCCGTGAGCGTCTTGTGCGTCGTCTAGCGGCTAGCGGACGGGAGTGGTGGGATGGGATGGGAACAAGAGGCAAGACACTAGGTGGAAAGTGCTTACCCATGACATCTTGAAGCGAGAGGGTACCCGACGGGGAGTTGTCACACTCGCTCCCTCGCTCCCTCGCTCGCCTGCGTCGCCTGTCATAGGTCGCCCGCTGACTGGCTGTCGGTTGTCGGAACGGTGGGATGGATGATGGAGGGACCACGACTGCCAAAACCGGCCGTCTTCTCAGCGGTGGATCTATCCACCATTTACCCTCTTTGGGAACCCTTTGAGCTCGCTCAATATCTTCATGTCCAACGCGGCACCAACAGCAAAATCAACAGCAGCAGAGCACGCCCAGGACAACCCAGTACACGTTCATGAGCTAGGAAAAACCCCTCCGTCGTTTAATCGCACTCTTTGATTTGCCGGTGTGGCTGAGGCGCAGTCCGCACAGCTTCTCCCACCAGTATATTATTACCCTCCTTTCTATTTCTAAATTAGAACCTGGTGGGACCTGGTGGGACCTGTCTTTGCGACTGCCCTCCGCTTCCATATACAATTTCCATTCCGACATTTCCCATTCCGAAAAGTCCCATTCCGACAATCCCTATTCCGCTTGAAGGCATTTCGAAATTTCGAAACTCCCTGCCCCTGTAACAAATCCGATGCTTTTTAAATTGTCAGAAATTCGACGTGTCCGCCCATTGTCGATGTCACCTCTATAGTACTGTCCAACGAAAGCTTGTCCGTGGGGCCTTACCAATGCTAAATTTGAATCAACGCACACATTCTCATGTGATTCTTGATAAGGGTGTATATCAAGTCCGTCTAAGGTAAACTTGAGCGGTGGCAGAATATCGCGTAACAGCGTGCGAATAGGGGAAAAGTCTCTGCAACTACATCCGCTCATCAGTTTGTATTAGTCGGGCTGGTAGAAGGTAGGGTAACACCAGAGGTACCGTTGTGAGCGAGGCGCTGTCCTTGAAGACGACACTAAGAAAACCCTTATGGAGAGCTCGACGATATGAGCAGACATCTCGACACGGGGCTTGGAAAGGAGGTATATCTTTGTATCGTCCAAATTACTCATGTGGCCATAGACGCACCAAAGGGGCTTTTCTGGTCACATTAGCCCAGGGACTGGAGACATCGACACCGAGTGCTCCAGAGAGTGGGGCCTTGACATTGGAAATCATTGAAGCACCGCCGGGATAAAACGCTTGTTGGTATCGTCGCCGCTGTCCAATCGTCAAGGCGGACTCATCTTTGCCAGCGGCGACCGTAACGGAGATACCCGACAATATCGTTGAAAACCAGGGGCTACTGTTACCGCAAGAACGCGACAAAAGGTTGAAATACACCTCAGACAAAAATTTGAAGACTGAGGACATGACCGCATTTGCGCTTGTTCTTGGTGCCTGGCAACACTGTGTGTCTTTCCGGCGGTAGTACCAGTGGCCATTTGTGCCTTGACATCTTGACATACCCGAAGTCCCTTCGAACTCGCTGTGCTGACAGTGTCGATGAAATCGATGTCGACCACAGCGCCGGCGCACCTGTCATTGGTTTAGGTGGGGATCAACGGCTCCGTATCGTTGCTGGTGTTGGTTTGCTTGGTTTGCTTGGTGAAGATGGACGTGAGGTCGTTAACACCGTTGAAAGGCGTTAGGGCGTAAAGGTTGCAGGTCTGGCAAACAGAACAACTGGAAGCAGACAGGGAACAGTTGGCGTGTAGCCATCTCATCTTCTGAGGTCACTTTCTGAGGTCGTTGGAACCCAATCGTTTTCGAGCCTTGGACTAAAATCATAAATTCTCACAGGAAATCAATAAAGAAGCCGGGGTCGATGTCCACCTCAATATGTATGGGGTAGGCCCGTGGCAAATCGAGTGTCAGAGTGCTCAGATAATGGCATGCGGTCACCATATCCAATTTTACCAAATTGAGAAAGGCGATCAGAAGGCGGAGGGCAGCTACAAAGCGCAAAGGAGCTTGTATGACCTAGCAGGATCTCTCGGAGCCGGGTTTATGTTCTGCATTGGTACATCTCCAGGTCGGGTTCTAGAGGTGTTATTATGGAGGTGGGGGAGCAAGGTTGGTGAACAAAGGAGGAGGGCTGACCACCCCTCAACTGAAGTAATGAGCACGACAAGGAAACAGTTAGATCCGCGTCTCAGGATCCTCATTGAGAACAATGTGAAAAAAAATCATCGGTCTTTTATCGTCCTTGTGGGTGACCGCGGGAGAGACAGAGTATGCCAAAATTTTTCATCGGAACAGCCACGGCCAAGCTTGATTTGACTTATGGAACCGACAGATTCCTGGGTTATACTACTTATTATCGCATGCTCGCGACAGGCTCTCGTCACGACGCACGGTTTTGTGGTGTTACAAGAAGGAGCTTGGTTTCTCAAGGTAGGTACCGTTCATTCTGGAAGCCAGAGTAACTAGGTGTCTTCTTCTGATATTATAGTCCACCGATCGGCCGAGTTATTACTATTTTTATTACCGATTTGTCTTCCAAATCGTGGTTACTCTGGGGCTGACGGACCTTCCAGTCACCGAAAGAAGCGGGAACAAAAATCCAAGCAAAATGCAAAGCTAGGAAAGCCGCAGGATGACGAGTTTGACTTATTCATCAATTCCGCGGAAATTCGATATACGTGGGTCCCATGCTAACATGCACTGATGCAGCATTGACTCGACGTGCAATTAGTTACTACAAGGAGACTGAAAAGGTTCTCGGCCAGACATTCGAGATGTGCATTCTACAAGATTTCGAGGCAATCACGCCAAATTTGCTCGCAAGGACGATTGAAACTGTCGAAGGAGGTGGACTGATCATTCTCACGCTGAAAACTATGTCATCATTGAAACAGCTCTACACTATGACAATGGTATGTTTTGGTGGTTTGGTTAGTTTGCTAGGCTCACATCAGAACAGGACGTCCATTCAAGGTACCGATCCTCCTCTGGTGCCTCTATCGTCGCACGTTTCAACGAGCGTTTTATTCTCTCCCTCGGCTCCTGTGATGACTGTTTGGTATTGGATGACGAACTCAACGTCTTGCCAATCTCCCGAGGGAAGGACATCGCGCCACTGGACGATGTTGCTCTGAAGAAGGGTAAGGGAAAAGCAGTGGATCAAGAACTGGCTAGTTTAAGAGAATCCTTTGACGAAGACAAAGTACAAGGCCCTCTCGTGAAGCTTGCGAAAACGATTGACCAGGTTTGCATCATACTGCAACCCCGTCAGGAGACGCTGACTTGTTGGCGTATAAGGCACAAGCGGTACTTACATTCGTTGAGGCCATCAAGGAGAAAACCCTATCCTCCACTGTCACCTTGACGGCTGCGCGTGGTCGAGGCAAATCGGCAGCTCTTGGACTCGCTGTTGCCGCTGCAGTAGCGCATGGCTATTCAAACATCTTTATCACGTCGCCGAGTCCCGAGAACTTGAAGACATTTTGGCAGTTTGTAGGAGATGGCATGAAGGCTCTCGGTTATGTCATCAACGTCGATTACGATGCGATGGAGAGCACCAATCCCGAGTTCAAGCACGTTATTGTCCGCGTAAACATTTACAGGACGCACCGGCAGACGATCCAGGTCAGTTTTGTTGTCTTCGACGGTATGGGAGATACTGGAATACTCAAAAAACTGTAGTGGATACAGCCGCAAGATGCACATGTTCTCGGTCAGGCCGAGCTCGTTATCATTGACGAGGCAGCCGCCATCCCACTTCCACTTGTCAAGAATCTCCTTGGGCCGTACCTTGTGTTTATGGCATCGACGATAAACGGATATGAAGGCACTGGTCGTTCTCTTTCGCTCAAATTAATCCAGCAGCTTCGGGAAAGTACGCGACCATCGATATCGAAGGGGCCTTCTGCTGAAGAGTCAGGCGCACTTACGTCTCTTTCTGGTACCCACAGCAGAAAGGCCTCTCTTGCTAACCGTGGTGCCTCCACTCGTGCTCGGACCCTCAAAGAAATTCAACTCACAACCCCGATTCGGTACAGCGCGGATGACAAGATCGAAAAGTGGCTCAATACCCTGTTATGTCTGGATGCAGCCGCCGTCTCCAGATCCACGGTCTGGTCTGGTAGTCCAAAAGAGTGCAACTTGTATGCAGTCTCTCGGGATACTCTCTTCAGCTACCATCCAGCGTCGGAATTATTCTTGCAACGGATGGTGGCTCTCTACGTAGCATCCCACTACAAAAATCAACCCAATGATCTGCAGCTCATGTCCGACGCACCAGCCCACCAACTCTTCGTTTTGTTGCCTCCCGTCAAAGACGATGAGACACATCTCCCAGACCCACTAGTTGTTCTCCAGGTTGCTCTAGAAGGAGATATATCGAAAGCAGCCATTCTCGACAGTCTTAGCCGCGGACTCAGGAGCGGCGGTGATCTTATTCCTTGGCTCATCTCGCAGCAGGTATCCGTACTCTCACTAATACACAAGAACCGCGCACTGACCCCTTCGCCTCGTGCTTCCTAGTTCCAAGAAAATAAGTTCGCGCAGCTAAGCGGTGCTCGCGTTGTCCGGATAGCAGTGCATCCTGACCATATGAGGGTATGAAGCCGTTCATTCTCACTTCGCTGCTGCTCTTTACTAACCTATGCCCGCTGTATAGATGGGCTTCGGCGCGCGCGCCCTCGAAGCATTGAATGCCTTTTATAGTGGGGACTATGTCAGCCTTGACGAGGTTCCCAAAGAGATCCACTCAGTGTCCCTTGAGAACGCGGCCAAGCAACACATGGTAGGCTGAGTCCTTTACTTCGCCTCCAAATGCCAATGACATCCACCTTCAGGGCTCCACGCTTCTAGAAGAGGAGCTGGCAGTCCGCAATGTTGAAAATATGCCCCCTCTTTTACAGAGGCTAAGTGAAGTGCAACCGCCAGCGTTGGATTATCTTGGCGTCTCGTACGGCCTCACTGCGTCGTTGCTCAAATTCTGGAAAAAGTCGGGCTATGTCCCGCTCTATGTGCGACAGACCCCAAATGATTTGACTGGTGAATTTACAACTGTTATGGTTCGAGGAGTCGGCCACAGTGATGGTTCCAGCAAATCTCCTCAAGTCGAGTGGCTGACCGAATTTGCGAAAGGTCTGCATAGACTATTTACTGGTCAGGCCATACTCACAAAGTGACTTTTAGATTTTCGGAAGCGATTCATATCGTTATTATCGTTCCGATTCCGCGAGTTCGGCAGCGTTCTGGGTCTTCAAGTCATCGAAGCAGCCAATGCGGGTACTCACAATCCCGAGGGAAAGGGTCAGTCTTTTTTTGTACTCTCTGTACCCATCCTCACAGATGGACAGAGCTCACAGCGTCCGAACTATCCTTGTTGCTCTCTCCCTTCGATGTCAAGCGACTGGAATCGTATGCCAACAACCAATTGGATTACCACGTCATTCTGGATCTTCTCCCCACCCTTGCAACGCTATATTTCGACCGAAGAATGACCACCTTACGTACAGATAGTGATAACAACGACCACACGGCAAAAGAGAGAGGTGTCAAGCTCTCAGCCCTTCAAAGTGCCATGCTCCTGGCGATGGGCCTTCAACGAAAGACCGTAGAAGAAGTCGGTGAAGAACTTTCCCTCGATGTCAATCAAGTACTAGCACAGTTCGCCAAGGTTATCAAGAAGATGGCCGGTTTCTTACAAGGTGTTCAACGCATCAGCGTACTACGAGAGCTCCCACGAGCCACCTCTCCAGGAGAAGCACAGACCAATATGGCAACGATAGGTGCACTGGAGCGGGACTTGGCTGATGCAGCCCAAGAAGCACGGAAGGAGATTCACATACGGACATTAGGGTCTGGCAACCCAACAACAGAGCAGAATAAGCTCAACGAGCGTCAACAAGAGATGCTGGATGCTCTGGACCTTTCCAAGTCAGTGCATTTTTGGTCCTCGTAACGTCCTTTTGACCACGGTCTAGGTGAGGGATGTGCAGCTGACTTGAATACTTTACAGGTTCGCTATCAACGATGGGATGGATTGGTCCTCCGCTGAAGCGCAGGTTCAAAAGTTGGTACACAAGGATGGAAAAGGAAAGGGAGGAGTCTCCTCGATTGTCAGCATCAAAGGGACGGCAGCCCTCACTGGGGTAAAGCGTAAAGCGGAGTCTATCAGAGAGGATGACGAGAGGTCGCCGAAAGATAAGAAGACACGAAGAGGAGGCAAAAAGGTGAGACATTAACTCACTGCGGAATCAGAGTACCATCTGTGGGCCTATTTTTGCATCGCTCGTAAACTTCTGCTCTCCCAATGGCCCAATAGCGACTAGTGGGTGTACCACGCTTTCCCTTCC
>Ga0307515_10017583_pt1 | contig 13005 bp, 9 predicted proteins | sample 17_EM_MG_FD_194513 | JGI IMG/M metagenome (GOLD analysis project Ga0307515, IMG submission 194513) | Populus trichocarpa ectomycorrhiza microbial communities from riparian zone in the Pacific Northwest, United States - 17_EM | ecosystem: Host-associated > Plants > Roots > Unclassified | place...
TTTTTTTTTTAATTAACGTGGGTGTTCGAGCCAGCTTGCGTGTACTTTGACTAATCTCACGGGCCCTGAAGTTAACGACCATGTAAGCCTCCAGTGGCCATCATATTAGCAACCACATGACTCGAACCTGAGACCACAAATGAAGCAAACTCTTTAGTCTCAAGCTTTTATCACTGAGCCACCTACTAGATAGTTACATGTTAGTTTTTATTAGTTAGTTTTTTGCTGTTAAATTAATGTTTAAATGCCTGTTTGTTTCCATTATTGCTTCTGTTTTTGAAGGAAATCACGGAAAATCATTGTTTGGTAACAAGTATAACTTTATTTACTGTTCATGGACCCCACCATTAATTGCATTTAAAACGCAGAGTCATTAAAAGCAGCTCAATGCTGCTTTCCTTTCCTTCCCGTGGAGAGTGAATCACTCTCTACTAGTCACAGAGTGAATTATAATTCACTCTCCACTGTTCACTTAAATGAACAGTGGAGTCATTCTCCATTGTTCCGACCAGATCAGGCCGGGTCCGGTCCAAAGCTAAATGCATTGAACCGGCTCCGACCCAGTAAAATAAAAAAAAATTAAATTAATTTTTTTATTTTTAATTGTGTTTTATTCGAAAAATTAGTGTTTAACATTATAAAGTATCACTACATAAATTAGACGAAAATCGCTTGATGACGTAGCATTTGTAGAATTTGATTGCAATCCCAATTTTGTTCCTTATTATATTTTACCTGATGTTGTTGCGCGCTTAAAAAACCAAGAAAACTATAGTCCTTATCATATGTATTTTATACGTGATGGAATTGTAGATAGTTTAATGAAACAATAAAAAATATTTTATATAAAATATTATTTATTTCATGATGTAATAGCAGTAGTTAAATCTACAATATTTAAATTAAAAACCATCAATATTAATATATATTTTTTAAAATTATTTTATAATCTCTATTTAAAAAACATTCTTAACCAAACACATTAAATTACTTTTTATTCGACCTTAATTTCAACTATTTTGTTTCCTTGATTCAATTAAGTCTATACAGATCTTAGAATGAAAAATTAATTTATTAGCAAACTAGGCTGATGTTTGATTAGAATAGTATTTGATTACAGTTTTAAAATAGATAAAACGAAGGTAATTAATGGAAATAGAGATATTGAGATATCTTTTATACCTCTTGGTTTTTTTTTTGTTATAAAAAAACTATAACTCATTTCAAAATTGTTTATTTGTTTTTTTCTTCCACCTAAATATATTTTTATCCTTTTTATATCTATTTTTTTTTCCTAAGAGACCAACAAAAAACAATTTAAGATCTTATTTAGAGAAAAACTTAGGGTTTGTCTAATATTACGATCTAATTGTGTTTTAGAAAATATTTAATTTTTTTACTTTAATTTTTTTTTTAGTTTGTACTGATATTAAAAATAAATTTAAAAAAATAAAAAAATATTATTTTAATATATTTTCAAGTAAAAAACAACTTATACTATATTTCTAAACAAAAACATTAGTATGTGTTACACTCGAGCCACTCGAGCCGCTCGAGTATAATCCTATTGAATAAAAAATAATAATTTGTTGATTAGTGTAAAAAAAATAAAATTTAATAACAAACACTACAATGTCACTGAACAGTTGTTTAAATGACCTTAATTTTATCTTCCAAGAGGTCTTAATTTCAAAGCTATCTCATAAGAAAGTACGCATTGGAAAGGAAAAAAATGAAACAAAAAATCTGTCATCAAGAGAGCAAGTTAGCTAGCCACAAGCACAAATAGAAGCTGAAGCATTAGTCTTATTTGCTGCTGCCTCCAACTTCTTTATTTTAACTTCATTGAGAACTTTTTTAGCCCACTCAGTAAAGTAAGTCTCGTTGAGTCCAATCTTGCCAGTCTTGTAAATTGTCATGCACCGGCGATCATCTTCGCCGTAGGGGCATTCATCTCCATTAGGGTCTCGCCATGCTCCTTGGTGTCTCATCCCAGACCAGCCTGCCAACCAGTGAAAAACATATTGGCCTACACCAGCAAGTTTTAACCATCCTTTTGGGAAGAACTCCATGACACTGCTGTTTTTGTCCATTAGGAACAAGTTTGTTAACTGAGCACCATGAGCAGATGCTAGAATATCTGTCAAGCTCATCAACTTCACCTGGGAATATCAAGAAAATATTTATCAAGCATTGGCTTCATTAATGTAAGAAGGTGTTGATCATATACAATCATTTTGTGTTTCTTTAACTAGACTACTAGCAAAGATAGACAGTATTTAAAGTGTTGAGCAGATGAAGCTGAGCGTTCAGGCAAAACTGTCCCGCGAGGAAAGGTAAGATAGAAATCTGGCTATGAACAAAATTGTTATTTGCTATGTCTCATGTTTGCATCAAATACTAAAACAAGTAAAGTTCCTATATTGTTCTACCTTAACAATTTGGAGTGTACTCGAAATTAATGTGCTTGATGTAGAATTTATAACATTTCACACAATCAATGGTTATTTATGCTAGCTATGGCATTCTCTTACTTTGAAGTTTGAACTCACCAAAAATTGGGGAGTGGCCTTTAATGCTGTGTACATGCTATCATGTGGCCTGCCTTTTGGGCAAGTCTTGAGCCTCACTCAATAGAGCTTTCTTTAGGGAATATTAATATTGAAGATTTCTTGACCATAAGAAATGAAAATCGTTGACTCTTTATCTTTTCCTTCTCCATGAATTTCGCAAATCAAATGAACGAAGACAATTTTCAGCAAAATCTAAACTTGGGCTTGCCTGTTGATACGAAAAGGTAGAACAAGTGCCAGCATGACCTCCACCTTCTCTCAAATAAAACAACGCACATGACCAGCAACCTTATGAGCACATATGTGTTTGTGTAAACATTTTCAATATAGTAGTCCTAAGTGCTGTGCTAAAAGGCTCTTCTCTTTAAGGTTGTCAATGCATTCTCTCTACTGGGATTCACACATATCCCACTAGCTAGTTAAAATACTTAATGTGTTTTAGGTTGTAATTATTAATGAAAAAAGAGAAAATAGACAGAATCTTACAAACCTGCTCGCAAAATGTTAGATTGTTGGAGTATGCCACCATCAACCTGCACCCATCTATCTTAGCGCACTCCTTCTCAAAGATTCCAATCACTGCAGATTCATTCTTGAATGATCTTGTACCAGTTCTCATGAACAGGGTCATGCCAATCACTGGTAAACCTTGCTTATTAACCTCAGCAATCCTACCTTCTAAGCTTAAATTACAATACACCTTAGCTTTGCACCTCATCAAATCATAAGTCTCAATCATCGTGTCTCTTGACATGCCTCCTTCATTGTGCCTCATCACCACAGACTTTTCAAAGCAAACTGGTTGACTATCATTAACCCCTTCAAAGTTTTCAATATATGGGGCTCCACCAAATGTTGCCTCTATTAGGATCTTTAGCCATGGACTCATATTGAACCTTAGCTCACCCCAGTGGTACAGAATCCATCTACTTGGAGATTCACACCCATTTCTTCTATGCCAAGAAACAAATGGTACCATTGCTGATAACCCATGCCAAATATTATCATAGTTATAATGGTTATATGATACAAAGGTTAGTCCTTTTAGAAGAGTGGCATTGATAGGCAATGCTTCAGGCCATGCCAGTGCATATGAATTCCAAGAACCATCATGTGTCTCCTTTCCTTTCAAGCAAAGTAACCTACCTTTTGACGATTCTGAAGGAAACTGCTGATGTTGCACTTCACCTTCTTCACGAGTATCATGCATAGAGCTCATGAACCACGTGTGACCTTCAGGAGCTGTATCTGCATAGCGTAAGTCCTTAAGGGGGAGAAATGTGACCGCCTGCCGCAGTTTTTCAGCCATGGATTCGAGTTCTTGGGTGCAATTGGTTACTCTTTCCCAATGGTGCATGAGAGACCATGAAGTTGAAGATGGTGGAGCATGGAGAAACCGGATGTGGTAGAGAGTGAAGAGAGAAACGCAAAGGGCTAGAAGGAAGATAGAGAGTTTAGGGGAGTAGAGAGAAGAGGCTGACATGGTAGTGCGTTGTTTAGGACAGGAAGGAGTTTTGAGAGTGGGATATGTGGGTCTGCTTAGTTCTGGAGGTGATTTGGCCATGAAAGTAATGAGATTCTTTTTCTCTCTTTCTCCCTCAAAAGTGAGAAGTCATTGTAAAGAAATTAGATCACCATATCATGCATAGTTCTCTTGCTTAAAAACTATACAGTTGAGTAGAAAACAAACCCCCCAAATTAAATGTGGTGTCAAATGGAAGCAAGATAGTCAAAAGAAGAAAACAAGAGTAAAGGTAAACAAAAAAAAAAAAAAAAACAGGAAAGATGCAATCATGTGACCACAACTTGCATAGACTTACAAAACTGAAATAACTTGCACATGCAGTTTCTGCACATATCCTGAAAGTGGATCTGACCGAGCTCAAAACTTGTATTGCGGTTTGTCAAGTCAAGATTATTACGAAGAAATTAATAACATTGTTTTGAATAAATAAAAAAACTGAAATGATGTTGATTTGAACAAAAATTAAGAAAAAAAACAATTCTTTGAGTTAACTCAGCAATTCTCACATAAACTTGACTAAATCAATCAAGTTACGAGTTTGAATTTCCATGCTAATCAATCAAGTTTAACTAAGCCAACATTCACTCCAACTTGAAAGAAAACCTGGCCCGGACCTAACTCTAGATTAACAGATTATCAACATCGAGTTTAATAACTATATGCTAAACTATCCCAAGTTCATGAGAATTGACTACGCTGGAAGTCATTGGACTATTACATGATAAATTTAAACCTTTTTGTGTAATTAATGTTTATCTTCATGCTTAGGATCATACGGTCATGGTATACTTCAAAAGTCGAGCTTCATCGAAAAGCTACAATCATGCAATATTTTATTGTTTTCTTGACTTCTGAACGCAAGTTTTGACAGTCGAAGCAATTGACACGAGTGGAAGAGTATGATGTACAACATGAGAAGATCCAAATTTACTAGTTGAAACTGTATCCTCAAGTTACTTGTAATGATTTCCATGTTTAATGTTCTTTTAAATTAATATAATACAGCTTTGGGATCCCCCATCCAACACTCTACGGAGTCTACTCAAAATCAGCTGTTTCTTTCTTTCTTTTTGTCAACACTCAAAATCCGCACTTACTAGATCCCAAAAATTCCACCCGTTTCGAGTCTATGGTTTGATGAATAACGATATATGAAAATAGACAGAACCAAAATAAAATCAGACACTCAACACATTTAGTTCTACAACTCAAAATCGTACATATGTTACATGTTAGGCTTCATTTGTTGAAAAAAACTAACATTGAACTGAAGCTTCAGGCAAAGCATGCCAAGCAGTAACACATGCTATTTACACAGGAAGCTTAGAAGCCACATTGTACTAGTATTACAGATCAGGCTAAATGAAAGAAATGAAACCAGGAGCTCACCAATAAAATACCAGATGGTTCTCACAAATTAAAGAAACAAGAATATTTTAGTTGCCACTTACTTTCACCTAAAAGGTTGTTTTATTAATGGTCTTTATTCTTCCTTCTCCAAGCAGCAACAAATCTATTGCCACAGAGTTTTCTTCCGTTGCAGTTACAACTAACAGTGGCGATGCCTGGCAGCCGAGTCAGCATTTTTACACAACAGGATCAAAATGCTGTACAGAGATTGTTAATCTTAATGTTAGAGGAACACTCTTGTCGGATAGGGCTTGTGGGCCAACACAACCTGCTTCTCTTTGGTTCAGATATCCTCACACGTGATATTGCCACGGTGAGAGCATCAACCAATCCACAGTCTTGCTCTTCCAACCTTGACCTAGAACCATCAGATGATAAAATTAGGCTAGAGTCATCACTGAGAAAACCACTGGCTGTTATCCTGTATCTCTCTGACTCCAACCTAGTTGTGACAGTTAGTTGTTGAGAAGTCAGTGTTGCATGGTCTTGAAACTTTGGTTTTTGGGTAAGTTCCTTCCGTGTTGGTTCTGTATAGAACAAGATCCATGGATGTCCTGCAAAATCATGCATTTGATCATACACACTCATACAGTAATAAAACTACTCTGGGAGATAGAGAACTTGGATTTTAATGTCTCAAAAGAAAGAAAATCTGGATCATTAAATAGTTAACTGTAGGCAAATTAATGGCATGAGAATTGCTGAGTTTGGAAATAGATGAATAAACAACTACTCCATGAAATATAGCACAGGTCCCCAATCTAAATAGTAGCAAGGAAGTTGTTCTTTAAGTATGTCCATTACACTAATGTAAATACTGAGTCAAACATCATAATATTGTGCAAGTAGGATTCTGAGATTATCATATTGCATGACTATCAAATAACCAACTCCCATAAAAATATTATCAGATTATACTACCATCTGGGTTCAACTCAGAATTGCAGGCAGCTGGTGCAACTGGACAAGATAATGGAGACAATTCAATGTATTCCACAGAGAACCTCAATATTAGTCATGTACTGAAAAGAAAACGAGAGACAACTTTCTTGTCTAAATAGCAGCAATAAGGGTTCCCAACCCTTAAAAAGGCTTGATGGTTCTCCTCTTCTGATAAACCCCACCCATAACAATACAATGCACACAAACTATTTGTACTCCTGCTTTTGGTTCCACCTCAACTGGTAAATCATCTTAAAGAAGTCTCTTAATTTTGATGACCTGATTCCTAGTTTTGTTCTCTTAAGCAATCAAACTAGATTGGCCTATAAAAGATTCAGAGTTCAAACAAAGAAAATATTTTTTTGGTGGCATTTACTAGAAAGCAAATGGAGCTTATGGTAAATTGTGAGATGCAGCCAGGCTGTCTTCGTGGAAATTTGATGCGAGAAAGTGAACATTCTTTGAATCTTTTATAGCCTCAAAGTTAGCGAGACGGACCTAGAACCATTTTTTATATAAAGTTTGTTAGAGTGGTGAAGAAGCTTACCTAGTATTTCATCAGCAGTTAGTCTTGCTGAAACATCCCTTGTCAGCATATGAGCAACTAACTCCCGTGCAGGTTGAGATACTGATTCCCATAATTCACTTTTGAAGTCAAGGTTGACCTTCTTAATAGCCTCAAAGACAGCATCCAATGAATCACCTTGAAATGGAAGCACGCCAACCAACAAGGTATGAAGGAGGACACCAGCACTCCAGATATCAACCTTTTCTGAATAATCACCAGCTAAAACTTCTGGCGCAACATAGGCAGGACTTCCAACCGCACCTCTGAGGCTCTGACCTGCAGGAACAAAACACAAGTTTATTTATTATAGCAAACAACACACGATTGAGCTGCAGAGAAACAACAGCGGAAATGACACCAGTATTGCAGAACTGAAGGATGCAGAAGATTTTGGAAAACTTTGTATGCATACAGTAAATAGTTAAAACAGAAGGAATTTGAGAAAGAAAAGAAAATCTGAAAGGAATAAAATATACACACTTATATTTGTGGGAATGTGCTTGGATATAGCAAAATACATATAAAAACATATTAACAAATCACAATTACCATTTGACATCCTCACAGCTAGGCCAAAGTCCGCAAGCTTCATCAGCCCAGAGGCTGTAAGGAGGATATTCTCCGGTTTTATGTCCCGATGAACAACTCCCATGTCATGGCAATATTTGATAACTGAAACCACTTCCTTGAGTATATTAGCAGCCCTATGCTCTGGATACTGCCTTTGCTTAGCCATCTGGTCGAGCAATCGTCCCCCGGTGCAGAGCTCCATGACAAGATAAAAGGATTCTAAGTCCTCATACACTGCCTTCAATGTCACCACACCAGGATGACCTGAGAGGTGCTGCATAATCTCCACTTCCCGATGCACAAGCTCCTCTCCCTTGCGCAGCATTTTGCAAGCAAACTCTTCTCCAGTCACTTTACTTCGACACAAAACCACCGACCCAAACTTCCCTTGCCCAATAGACGCACCCAAGTCATACTCTTTCTCAATTTTTTTCTTCCTGCCCAACTGAGTTGCCACATCAATACACCCAATTTTCCTCTTAAGACCCCTACAAGGTGGATCTGCAGAGACACTCCTACAAGGTGGAGCAGTGAAAACACCTTTAACTACACTTGTACTAGAACCAACAGCTTCTTTATCCTCATCTTCCTTATACTTCTTCCTTTGCCTCGAATAATCTCCCAATGACAAGCGCGGCAAAATCACTGTTAATGGAGCAAGGGACTCACCAAATGAAGGCAAAATTTCTAAGCCCTTCCTCTTCCTTCTTAAGGATTCCATCAAACTTTAAAATCAAGCAATTCCAAAACACCACAACCATGCAACCCGGAAAATTATTACATCCTTACACTAATAACATTGCTCCAAAAACTTACAAAAGGAATAAAGATAACCTAAAACTCTCTTCAAGTGAAATCAAAGCAATAAGCACTCTATCACAAGACTGGATCTTTGCATACATTCTGCAACTCCAACAAATGGGTATCAATCAAAACACTCTTTTTACTCTACTCGATACTAATTAAAAAAAATCTGAATATTAATTCAAAATCACTTCAAAAATTACACAAATATTTTTTTTTAAAGAACTAAAGAAGCAAGATGGAACCTTTGAACACCAGAAGCCTCTTGTTCTTCTTCTTCCGATCCATATTCATCGATGATTCAAAGACTTCGGACATTGATTGACTTGGATTAATAAACAAAATCTGCAGTCATTAAAAATACCCCAACATGAGAATAAAAAGTCTAAGCAAAAACAAAAAGGCCTTACTTGCCTAAGCAGTTTCAAATAAAGGAATATACTGATAGATCCCATAATCAAATATGAACTTTTACCTATTTAGTACCTAACAGAACTAAACTCTCTATTTAACAAAACCAACGACAACAAAAAAATTAAACAAAACCCAACTTGTTTGCTTGAAACTGGGGAAAAAAAGAAGGAACTAACAGTGAAAAAAGCAAATACCCAACTCAAATAAAGCTAAAACATAAGTGGGTTTGGTCTAGTTAATGCCATTAACTCACTATCTAATCCCAAAAAGAAAAGAAAAAAGAAGAAGGAAAAGACCCCACTTTCCTTTTGTTTTCTTATATTTTCCCAGGAAGCAAACAGAAACTGGACAAAGAGAATGCTAAGGAAGGATGTGAACGTAACACCATACCTTCATGGAGAAGAAATGAAAGAAAGATCGAAACTTTATGGTTGTTTAAGGAGGATTAAAGAAGGGTTTCATGGAAAGGGAAAGTTTCCTTCAACTAGCAGAAGTTTAGTTTTTGATATTTGATTTTTAGAGAGAAAAAGAAAAAGGACACTTGTCTACACGTGAACGACAACAACCGTTGGAATCTCGCGCGTTTCTATTAACTACTAGTAGCATACAGGTATAGCCAGTTTTTGTTTTGGTCGTCAAACTGTACTTTAAAAAAAAATGAGAATTTATTTTAAATTATTTTTTTAGTTATTTTTAAATTATTTTAATATATTATATTAAAAATAAATTTTAAAAAATAAAAAAATATTTTAATATATCTTTAAAATAAAATATTTTAAAAAATAATTACTATCACATTACTAAACATTACTAGTATTTTTATGTATTTATAATTAAAAATTACTTTTAAAAATAACATATTTATTCGTGAATTATAAGATTTTAAGGTAGTTTATGATATTAATATTTTGATTCATATTTAGAAAAGGGCTGTGAAAAAAATAAATTTTGTGTAAACATACGTTTAGTTTTGAATGATTTGCTAAGAATGGAGAAATATTTTAGTCTCAATGTAAAAACTGCTTAGTCGAGAAGTATTATAGATATTAAAACAAAAAAAATATTTATTTTATAAAATTCTAATTTGAGTTTAGTGTGAAAGAAAATAGGGGGGATTAGACGTGATTACTCACCACTCCAATATTAATTATTTATTTACATGTACTTTTCCTTTTCCCCCCTTTTTCTGGGGATAACCATGCAAAATATTGCTCCAATAATTGAAGTGAAAGATCATTGAATTAATTGGTTTGATTTTGATTTTGATGTTGCAACCGATATGTTTTAGGTTTGTGATGACAAATGGTGTTAGAATCTCTCTTTAAATTTATTTGTTCATGTAACCCTAACTATTTTAATAAATGTTTGCAATTTTTTTCACCACTTGAAAAACATGTTGAAAAATATCTCTTGCTGGGCAAAAGTAAAGTACTCGATCCAACAAACACTACTGATTGCTCGTTACAGAACACATGAAATCAATGAGGATAAATGAAAAACACAGTAACCTCTGTCAAAAATAAAAAGGAAACCTCAGGCACCATTTCCAGGAGCCATTTTCTGCTGCTGCAACTCCTTGTCAGCCTTCCTCAAGAACTGATCCCAACCACTCCCTGGGCCAGTATCCAAATAATCTTGCGGAACTGCTGTTTTCAGACCTGGACGGATTCCACACTGGCTCTCCACGATTCTGAAGTCCACTACATTCTCCACTTCCTCGAGATTCTGCTCCAGTTCTTCCCAAGTAAAAAGCAGTGGGAGTGTAAACGCACCCCATGGGTTAAAATCCAATATCTTAGCACGCCCATCCTTTGTCACATAAACATCGAACGTGTAATTTTCTGATTCAAATTTTTGTCTCACGTTCTCAGTGAAGAATTCCTTGATCAACAGTTCAAGGTCATTTTTCTCCTCAAGGAGAGTGGGATAAAATGTAGTGACCTCCCTCTGTGAGATTCCAACTAGCTGCTGACCCCGAACAAAGCAACGAAATTCCATCTCAGGCAAGAAAGATGAATACCACTTGCGAAGTGCAAGAAAGAAACTAGGGGGTCTTGACAAGGTTTTGTCAATGCATGAATCATAGGCGTGGCACAAATCATGGACCAATGAGTCAGATGACCGCAGCAATAACGCTATCTCACTGAATGAAGTGCAGCGAAGGGTCCCAGATGTGCTAATCCAAGCAGAATCTTTTGGTGCACTCCAGTTCAGCTTAGGAAAAACTGCACCTCCTAGGGTATTAATTGACTCCTTAATATTCAATTCAAGTTCAGGGAAAGAAGGGGGCAATGGAGGTTGTTCAGATTCATCTCCGGGTCCCTCTGACACCTGATAGTCTTCTTCATCTATGGGGTTGTGAATTCTATTTGGCAAGGCATCTTCGCCTGAGATAGAAAGAGGGAGGAGGAAAGGACCTGAATCATCAACGAGGTACTCAACAAAAGATTCTGGAAGTTCATGGATTACTGTTCTGATAGATACAGGCTTGAATTTTGGGTACCATTCCTGAATCTGGCATCGGTTCACATCTTCTTCCTTCATTGTCACTGACTTTAGTTGCTTCTCCTGCTACCTGGTATAGAACAAGATATGAACATGATTAGCAACTATCATTTCATCCTGTATTCTCTCATTTCAACTTAATCTACTACTAGATGGATTTACTTGATTCCTCCAAGGTCACTTTTGGAGAAAATGAATACTAAGTGATCATTTGATATGACAATAACTGTGAATTATTGTTTGAGCTCCCACATAAATCATGCAACAACCATTAATGATAAAATCATGTCAAGCTAAAATTCTTTGAATATTCTTACGGACGCCTTCACTGTGGCATCTACCATAAAAATGACTACAAAGCACCGATATCAAAAGGTTCCATAACAAACAAGCAGCTCATATATAACAAAATACAGGAACCAGGGAGCTGCTTGTATATAAAAATCAGAATCTACAGAAGAATGAACATTGAAAATTTAGACCTAACTTTTAACAGGATGTGCTTTCATAACAAGGGAACAGATTCCATACAAAAATTAGTTAATGTTTTCCAATTTTTTTGACAGGCTACATTTATTGGAATATCCATCATCACTATATCTTTGAATTTCCAAAAACAAAAGCTTACATCTACTGAAGCTCTACAACTGCAAAGCCGATCCAATCAACAAATACAGGAGCAATTACAATATAATTTGAGAGCTAATATAAGCAGCATTGGTACTAAAAGTCACCAACTCAATTGGCAGTTCAAAGAATGCAAGCAACATATTATAGCAACGTCATAGATACTGCTTAAACCAATTCCTTATAAGCTGATGGTTAGATTACAACAAGACTGCTAGTATTGCACCGGAATCAACATAGCTACTCACCAAGTGCAAACTAATTTGTCTCACCTGCCTATGAAGGGTTGATCATGAGGTTATTGTCAACTAAATTATAGACACCATAAACATCTCAATGTGAGGTTCATGCATCAACAAGAGCATACAGAAACCAAGTTCAAATAACAAAACAATATTACAGTAATGCCATCAAGATTCACAATTTAAGCATTTCCTCTACAATTTCTATTCTTTAAAGAACACAATCAATCTCATCAGGAAAAATTCAAACAACCTAACCAAAATACCCCTTATGCCGGCAGCATGGACCAGTATTATTCAGACAAAGGAATATTTTTGCTCGTTCATAGAAGAATTAACAAGAAAATAAACAGCCCAGATGTAAACGATGAAAGCATAAACTCCTAATCAAACTTAAACATGTTAAGGAAAATCCATAAAGACTAGAACTTTAGACAAACTTGTAGAAATCCTACAAGCAGAATCATCTATCTTAAATAGAAAACTCAAATGGGAGAGAGTGATTCTCGTACTTGCGTGTGTACAACATTGTGATTTTGGAGGAACTGAGGTGGGCAAGAGGGAACTTTGTGTGGAGAAAGGTCGGTGCTTTACAAGTTTTTCAGCAGAAACTGTAAGTTTTTATAGCAGAAGAAAGACGGGAAGTAAAGGGTATGAGTTAAATTGCCTTTTGTAATTGACAGGGACTGTGAGCAATTGACAGGGATAAAATAGGAAATCAGATAATGAAGTGGTAAACGACAAGGTTGTTAAAAACGTTTTTTTGACACGACACGGAATATACAATATAAACTCAGATCGTAAACTCAAATCGTAAAATCGTAA